>OGYE01001031.1_pt1 | contig 18316 bp, 16 predicted proteins | sample 1576471 | NCBI WGS metagenome assembly OGYE01 (sample SAMEA3541532, study PRJEB24748) | human gut metagenome | biome: human gut; feature: human-associated habitat; material: faeces | place: China | collected 2012
TTTAGAACATGCCGCTGATTTTCAGGCCGCCGCTTTCTGCACCGCGATAAGGTGTTCGGTGCCTTGCGCCGTCTGACCCCTGCAAAGCTGGAAGGCCGTGATAAGGGAAATCTGATATCCATTATCACAATAGACATTGAGCTTCTGGAAGTTTTTTATGCACATACGATCTCACCGATCGCGATTGCTACATTAACTTCTCTCATTTTACGTAATGCCTCCTTGTCCCTTAATAATCATGTCGAGTTTTATTATATAATTCCTGCAATTTCCGAACAAGAAAATGTTGTCGTAAAAACCTGACCTGCATCGACAATATTCTGATTATTCTACATGTTTCAGCATATTTTCGATAAAAATCCCATAACCCCTCGTTGGATCACTGACAAATACATGGGTAACCGCACCCGCTATCTTTCCATTCTGGATAATTGGTGTTCCCGACATTCCCTGAATGATTCCGCCTGTAATTTCCAGCAATTTTGGATCTGTCACTTCTATTTCGAGTCCTTTATTTTCCTCTCTGGTATGTTTGTCAATTTTTGTAATACGAATTTTATACTCTTTTACTTTTCCTTCCACACAGCATCGGATTTTTGCATCTCCTTTTTTTATTTCATCCGTCTGCATTATCTCCATCGGATCCGTGTCCTGAAACAGGTTTTCTGTGCGGTCAAGCGTTCCAAAAATCCCACAATCCGTATTTTTATCAATTTTTCCAAGCACATTATATCTGTTATAAACAATGATTCCTTCAATGCCTCCTGGATTACCGTCAATTCCTTTCTGGATACTTCGTATACTGGTTTCGTATACTCTTCCATTTCGAATCTCCATAAGTGCATTCGTATCTGTGTCATGAATTCCATGTCCAAGTGCTCCAAATCTGCTGTCAGAATTAAGAAATGTTACTGTTCCAAGTCCCTGTGCATTGTCCCTTACCCATATCCCGAGCATGCAATTATTTTTTTTGCTCCTGACCGGTTTTACCTTCACTTCCAGATATTCCGAATCTCTGCGCAGCTTTAAAATCACATCTGTTCCATCTGTAGTTTTTAATATCGTCTGTAGTTCTTTTTTATCCCTGATCTTCGTTCCATTGCATTCTACGATATAATCACCGGCCTTCACCAGATGTCTTGCCGGTTCCAGTCGTTCACCGTCTGTTCCTGTAACCTTCTCTGTTCCAAGAACCATGACTCCTTCTGTTTCCAGATAGATTCCGATCGGCATACCTCCCGGGATCACCGTATTGTCAGACACCGTCCCCGCGCTTACTTCCTCTTTTTCGTTACGTTCCATTTTTTCCTTCACTGAATATCCCGCGTAAAAAAAGACAGAAAAAACAAGTGTTATGATCAGACATTTTCGATACCAATATTTTCTCATGTTCCACACCTCAAAAAAAGATAGACATCCCTGCAAGAATGTCTATCTTAGTATGTGGTATTTTATAAAAAATACTCTGGATCTGTATACTTTTTATTTTATCTGACCTGCCAGATTTTTCATCTCTTTTGCGCTTTGGATCACGGTATCTGTAATTTTTGCACCGCCGAGGATCCTTGCCAGCTCTTCTACCGACTTTTCTTCTGTCAGCGGATAAATGTGTGTACGCGTTACTGCATCCTCTGTCTTTTTTTCAATCAGGAAATGCTGATCTGCCATCGCTGCAATCTGTGCAAGATGTGTAATACAGATCACCTGATGTTCTTTTCCGATCAATGCCATCTTTTCCGACACTTTCTGTGCCGTACGTCCGCTGATACCAACATCAATTTCATCAAAGATCAGTGTCTCAATCTCATCTTTATCTGCCATTACAGCTTTGATCGCCAGCATGATTCTGGAAAGCTCACCACCGGAAGCAACTTCTGTCAATGGTTTCACCTGCTGTCCCTGGTTGAGCGAAATACGGAATTCCACATCATCAATGCCATCTTTGGAATATTCTTTCTTTTCCGCAAAATATATCTCAAACTGCACCTGTTCAAAATTCAGGTCTTCCAAGCCTTTCTGGATCTTCTTTTCCAGCATGTTTGCCTTCTTCTTTCGAAGAGTCGAAAGTTTCTGCGCCCTTTTAAGATAATCCTGTTCCAACTGCTCACAGGATGCTTTCAATTCCTGCATACGAGCCGCCGGAGGATGAACCGCCGGAAGAAGAGGTCTGCTTCGGCACGGTCTCATATTCTGGATAATGCCACACGCTTTCCACGGCACCGTTTCTCACATCTACCGAATAATATGCGTATAACCAAGCAGAATACTCCGACTGCTTTGCGTAATAGGGGATCTTCCAATAATATTCATGATACCCCTCGCGGCGGGCAACTGTCTGATCGTAGAACTTTGAATATTTGAGCGGGTCATAGTTGACGGCAGTCGCCTTGCCGAGTTTTGTCGAATTTATCAGTGACTCCGGCATTCCCTCATACGGCAGAATCTCCGAGACGGGGGTTATCCCCTTGTCGGTTTTTATCCCGAGAAAGTGAATCTCTCTGCCGTCATTGACCGATATCAGGTTTTGTCTGCTGATGTAGGCACTGTAGTTTATTTCATGCTCCTCGCCCGACCCCGTCACATACTCGCCGACATAATATGTGTGCAGGGAGATACAGATAAACGGGTAGTCGGACTTCACGCCGTCGAGCTCGTCGAGAAAATAATAGAACTTCTTCCAGTCCTTTATTTTTTCGGGCGGGTCTAATTTCAGCGATACTTCAATTTCATATTTTATCGGGTCCTCGGTTTCGTCGTAGCGGTATTTGTTGCTGTACGGCTCATGAATAACTGATTTGACCGTCAGTTGCGCGTTGACCTTGTGCTTTTTGCAGACGGCGGCAAATGCTTCTCTGAGCCTCAATTGCTCGGCGTCCGCCGTATCGTGTCGGTACAGGCTCTCGTCGGCCTCGCTCTGCCGGCGTGATTCGTCCTCGCGGGCGGCATTTATCACGTTTCTCGCGAAAAGCCCCAGCGTGACAATCAAAATAAGCACGCATATTATGCTGACAACTATCTCCGCCGTATTCGGCTTGTTCTTGGTCTGTTCGCTCATGTCCTCCCTCCTTACAGCTCTGCAAACCCGGGATTATTTCTTCTTTTTTCTCTTTTTGTCCGTGTATTCGTTGTCTTTGACTCCGGGATTGACGAGCTTGAGCTTGCGTCTCTGGCGGCGCTTGTAGTTTTCATAGATGAACAGCGCAATATAGCCGACAACGAGAATGGCGACTATAGATGCGATAATTTTAAATATAGTGCTCGAAGCGACTTTCTTTATCGTTGCGCCTATGAATAAAAGGACATTTCTCGACACATCCTCGGACGCGACGAGCTTTATCCTCGCTATCTCCTCGCCGGCATAGAGCACGCGAGCCTCGCATATCTCCTGACCCTTTTTGACCGGCGCGTCAACACTTTTCGGCACGGTCTCGGGCACGGGCTCAATAAGCACGCTTCCGGCGTCAGCCCCCGTCGGGACGAGAGCCAGCACTTCTTCGCCTGGGACGAGCGAAATATGATCGGTTCTGAATGAGAGTTTGAGCGGAACTTCGGTTATTATCTGAGTCGGGCTCGCTATCGACTTCAATTCAATGTGCTTGAACACCCAGTTGAACATCCTGCGGCAGTCGACAAATGCGCAGTTTTCGAGCGGCTCATCGTCGTCGATATTCTGCATCGGCGCATTCATTATCACGCACAGATAGTTATAGCCGTTGCCCGTGCCTTTTGATATGACGCAGCGTCCGGCGTTGTCGGTCGAGCCGGTCTTGATACCCACGGCGTAGGGCGAATAATAATCGGCATACGCCTTGTTCATAAGATTATTCGTGTTGCGCAGGGTGCGCTCCTCGCTCTTGTTTGTGGCGGGGACTTTATATATTGTAGTCGAAGTTATCTCCGAAAAATACGGCAGGGTCAGCGCGTGCTTTGTTATCGTCATCAGGTCGCGCGCGGTGGTGTAGTGATTCGGGTCGTCGAGCCCGTGGACATTCGCAAAGTGCGTATTCTTGCAGCCGAGAGCCGCCGCCTTGTCATTCATCATCTTGACAAAGCCTTCGATAGATCCGCCGACATGCATCGCGAGGACATTCGCCGCGTCGTTGCCGCTTCGCACGAGCAGGCAGTAGAGCAGATTCTTTATGCTCATCTTCTCGCCCGGCTCAAGCCCGACTATCGAGCTTCCTGTGCCGTCGAGCAGGTGGATAGCCTCGTAGCTCGCCTCGACTTCTTCATCGAGATCCTTGCAGTTTTCGAGCACGACGGTGGCGGTCATTATTTTAGTCAGTGATGCGGGAGCCGCCTGCTTGTCCGCGTCTTTTTCAAAAATGACCGTGTCGTTGTCGAGGTTGACGAGCAGATAAATCTGGGCATAAATAGGATTATCTCCGCTGTCTGTCAAACTTTTCTCGTATACCGCGTTATAATTAGCGTAGGCAGGCATGGTGCAGAGCACCGACGCGATAAGAATAAAACAAAATAAAATTTTTATGAGTTTTTTCATAGACAGTCACCGCCGAATGTTGTATTATATATATAAACGATAGAAGACAACTTTGTCCTGACACTAATTGATTATACCAGTTTCAGGCTGTAAAATAAAGTAATAAAACGGATTTTGTTTATCAGGGGGATTAAAAATCATGCTTTATGTTACGGGAGACACCCACGGAGATTACGAGCGATTCACATCTTCCGCGCTCAAAAAACTGAAAAAGGGCGACACGCTCTTCATCTGCGGCGATTTTGGATTCATCTGGGACGGCTCGAAGAACGAAGAGAAGATGCTCAAAAAGATAGGCAAGCTCAAATACAACGTCTGCTTTATCGATGGCACGCACGAGAATTTCGAGCTACTCAGAAGCTACGAGGTCTCGGAGTTCAAGGGCGGAAAAGTCCATCACATCACCGGTAACCTCTATCATCTCATGCGCGGTCAAGTCTATGACTTCGACGGCGTGAGCGTGTTTGCCATGGGCGGCGGAGAGAGCCCGGATATAGATATCCGCTCCGACCTCGAATCCTGGTCGGGCGACGAGATACCCACCGAGGCGGAGCTGACCGAGGGCGCGCAGAATCTCAAGAAGCTCGGCAACAAAGTTGATATTATAATCACCCACGAGCCGCCGATGAAGATAAAAGGTTTCCTCAGGCTCAAGGACAAGGAGCCCGTGCGCGTGACGGGACTCAATACATATTTCGAGGAGCTCGGCGCGGCATGCGAATACAAGCACTGGTTCTTCGGCTCGATGCATATTGACAAGTTCATCTCCTCGTCCCACATCGCAGTGTTCCAGCATATAATCAACGCAGAGACCTGCGAGATTGCAAAATAAATATCTTATTCAAAAGCTCCCGGAAAATTTCCGGGAGCTTTTTTATATTTTTTTACTTCGTACCCAAAAACGGGCGGTTCGTACCGCACGCACATAAAGCATATTTAAGAAAAATATGTTATGATATATGCGAATAAAAAGGAGGGCAAAAAATGAATATTAAAAGAACCATTGCAGCTATCCTCGCTTTTCTCGCGCTGGCTTCCTTCGCGGGATGCAAGGGAGAGAAGAAAGACAATTCGACTTCAACCTCGGCAGAAGCTGCCGATGCCCAAGCATCTGAGGCAGAAAATGGAAGTGAGGCGGCCGAGAGTGCTTCAACCTCGCAGGCGGCCACTGCCGAAGAGAGCAAATATCCCCAATACTATATTGATATGTCCGGGGTTAATTGGAATCACTGGACGCTTCACAAAGAAAGAGATTTGTCCTATTTTGAGAAAACCCCTAAAGATATCTCAATCTTAAACAATGATTTTGATTTTGACGACCGTGGGAACCTCGTTCTCACAATTGCATATGAAGACGACAACCGAGAAAACTGCAACGGCTCTGTAGGCTGCAAATACACATACAACAGCGACGGCACTATAAAGCGCGCGGATTTTACCGATGGCTATGCTACAAGCGAATCATATGAATATGACTCTGCGAAGCGCCTTGTCAAGACGGTTTCCGTGAGCCGAGACAAGGCGTATGAGCCCAAGACGACCTATTATACTTACAACTCCGCAGGTCTGCTCACCTCGGAAAAGTGCTATTCCGGCGGCAAAAAGCTTATTGATAGCAAGGATTTCAAGTATAATACCGACGAAAAAATTACCGAATGCACCATAAGTGTAAGCAAAAACGAAACGCAGGGTATAACCACATACGAATATGACAGACAGGGAAACTGCTTGATTGAAAAGCATTTTGATTTAAATCGCAAAGCTACCGGCAACAAAGAATTCAAATATGACAAGAACGGATTTGTAATATACCAAAAGGAAACAAATCTTAAATCCAATGAAATCGCCGAGATTTATTACACCCTTGACAAATATGAAAATCCGACCGCAGTAAAGGTGTATTTGACAACGGGCGGCAAAAAGGATTTGAAATACGAACACAGATATTCATATGATTACGGCAAGTCCGAAATCAAAGTGACCGGCAAAATCATCGCCTATGATTCAGACGGCACGCGCATCCTCGACGGCACCAGAATTTATAAATACCACGAGACCAAGCCTACCGAGATGTACTTTGCAAATCTCGTTTCAGAATTCAGCTGCAACTATGGATTCTTCGCCGATTGAAGCCTGCAATCTATCGGCATGGCAAAAGAAATATATCGCGGCAGGCAGTATTAAACCGGAGGACAAAAACATGAAATTAAAAAGGCTCGCTGCGGCGATTCTCGCGGCGGCAATGATTGCAGCGGTATTTGCCGGATGCAGCAGCAAAAAGCCCGAAGCAACGGAAACATTCGGCGCGATAGTCGGAACCGAGGACGAAAAGTATTCGAAATATTTTCTCGGCATCGGCCACCCGAACTGGAACCGTTGGAACTGTACATCGAAAAAAGATAATCCCCGGAATAACGGAATCCGCGGGATAGACGATCTCCTCGACTGGGAATATTCAAAATATCAGATGCGATACGACAATGCAGGTAATCTTCTGAAAGTAGATGATTATTCTATAAAATTTTTTCTGTGCTTCCCGTTTGATGTGGAGAGTGAGGGCGTCGTAACGGAATATCAATACGACAACGACGGGCATATACGTTCTGTGCGCTTTCGCGGCCAATGGCCCCATAGAAGATACATGACATGTGAGCGCGACGACCGGGGCCGCATCTCAAAAACTGTTATTAAATATTCGTCCAACTCAATTATCACTCTATATGTCTACGACGACGCGGGAAACATAGTCGAAGAGAACAGCATTTGTGCTAACAGCTATTTCTTCGAGTCTACTTTGAATTACAGAATAAAAACCGTGTATACATATGACGAAAGCGGCTGTCTCATCCGTTCGATGAGCACTAAATATGACCGGGACGAAAATTTTGAAAACAGCACTGAACGCGAATTTGATCCGCAGACCGGCGCGCGCACAAAGGAAACAAAAACATATATCAGCGGCGTCGAGGAATGCACTTACGAAAATGACAAGTACGGAAATCCCACGACTATAAAAACATGCCGTATTAAGAAATCCGATGATGGCACCGAAGATAAAGAATACTATCCGGAAATCAACATCGAATATACTTATGAAGAGAATAAAATTACGGCAACAGAAGACTCGGGCGTCCGTACATATGAACATTTCGGATCACGCCGGCTGGACAACGTATTATACTGAGACAACGGGGGGGATGTGGTGATTTTAATGAAAGCAAAAAGAATCCTTGCGGCGGTGCTGGCGCTGCTCATGCTTGTTTCGTTTGCCGGCTGCAAGAAAAGCAAAAGTAAGAAAAGAGGCAACCTCGTCTCCGGCAAAGTTTCGCAGCGGTATTCCGACGGCGAAGGCAAAACCGATATTTACGAAATAAATTCTAACGCCGAACTGCCGAGCGCCGCGCAGCAGCCGGGCGTTTTCGCCGCGAACGCTCCGGCGGGCGGTGCTTCCGGCAAGGGCGCAAACACATCTTCCGGCAACAAAGCTTCGGCAAACCCGCACTATTATCTCGGGCTTTACCGCAGTGAATGGCAGCACTGGGTCGTTGTCAAAGACGCCACATATGATTCATCAAACAAATACATAACCGGAAAAAGCGTCAAATTTGACTCGAACGAGAATATAATAGGCGAAGAATATTACCCGTACGGTACATATCGCGCGGAATATAAATATAACTCCGACGGGACTATCGGATCGGCGCAGACAATGTACTGCTCGCCGGCAAACTATTCTTACAAATACGACTCACAGAAGCGGCTCGCAAAAGTTACGGAAAAGTCCGGAAACATTATAACCACTGTCACAGAGTTTACATATGACAACAACGGCAGGCTTGTCTTTGTCCGTGAACGGCTCAACGACGGGAACCTGGACACCGAATACAAATATGACTCAAAGGGCAACCTGACGGAGTGCATCAGCGGCGGGAGCAGGTATGTATATAAATACGACTCAAGCAACCGTCTTATACTCAAACAGTGCTACGACACCGAAAACGGCGGCAAGTTCACAACAGAAACGGAGCGAAAATACGACAAGAACGGATATGTGATCTACTATCGGGATATGTATTATTCCGACGAAGGGCAGGTCACAACCGAAGAATTCATCACCAACGATATAAACGGCAACCCCGATCAGGTGAAATGCTACTCAACAAAAAACGGGAAAAAGGCACTTGACTACACTTCGAAAACGGTATACTCCTACAAAGAAAAAGTGACCGCCGCCACGCGCTTTACCTACGCAAAAAATGGAGAAGGCAACAAGGCGTTACAGGTCACCGAGTATGAATATCACCGCAAAGAAGCGTTTAATGTTTCGCCGGATACAATAATGTAAGCAGGCAGGGACGGTTCAGCCGTCCCTGTTTTTTAAAAAATAGGCCTATATTTCAAATTTTGTGGTATAATGTGTCTGTTACAAAAAGGGAGGCAGGACAATGAAGAAATTTATGGCGGCACTTTTGGCTTTTGCGGCGGTTATATTATTTGCCGGATGCGGCGGAAAGACTGTGGACGCCGACAGCACCCTGCAGGGCGAAAGCATTGCGGACGCACAGACGAATTCGGGCGGTCAGGCGAGCAAAGTGATCTCCGCATATTATCTCGGCATCGGGTTCGACAAAGAGAGCCACTGGAAGATGACCGAAGAGGACAAGCAAAGCGCGGACGGCAATTATATCAAAAACAAAGCCACCGAATATGACTCCCATGGGAATCCTCTGAGCAGCGATACGGATACTTATAAATATACCTACAACGGCGACGACACCGTGAAGGAGATAACCCGCTCGGGCAGCCGCGAGTGCGTATATAGCTATAAATACGACTCGGACAAGAAAATCTCTCAGATATCCACGCTGAACGCTTCCGGCAAGGAAGAGGATGTGCTGAAATTCACTTATAACAAGTCGGGAAAGCTTATCTCAGCGCAGAACGGCAGCAAAAAGGCAGTGTTCTCTTATGACGACAACGGCAGGCTTATTAAAAAAGACATCACCGACTCCGATGGGTATACAGTTTCCGATATTTTTGAATATAACGACCGCGGCGAGCTTATACGCGCGACAATATCGCAGGACGAGTCCGGCATGGCGAATTTGACGGAAGACTATCAATATGACGAAAACGGCGTACTGACAAAGAAAGTTTCAAAAAATTTCCGCGGCATGACGGAGGAATACGAATACAAAAACGACGAGCACGGAAATCCGATTGAAATAAGATACACCGAAAAAGAGCACGACGAGATATCATACTCCTCCACCGAAACCTACTCCTATGAATACGGCGCGAAGAAAATAGTTGTCAGCGGCGGAACCGACCGAAATAAAACCCAAAAGATATATGAATACCGAAAAAGCGAGAGCGTAATTACTCCTGAGTCAGATTTATTCTGATAACGATCCCCATTCAATCCCGGCTTCGTGCCGGGATTTTTTATTTGAAAAATAATTTTTGGTCTGCGGCATCATAAGTCTAAATTCGCAACAAATCTACAAAATATATGTTATTATATAGGCGGGCAGACAATATTTGGGCAATGTAAAATTAAAAAGAAATGAAAAGCGCACGAAATCAAAGGATCGCTTGCGGCGGTATGCATAATGAGCTTGACAAACCGGAATTTTACAATGTCAAGGGGGAATTTTGTGAGAAACCCCGAGGAAATCATATTCGAAATTGATGATATTTCAAACCTTAATTTAATTGAGCGAACACATACGATAAAGCGGGCCGAATATCCCGAATTCATTAAGCACTTGAGACTTTGCAGGCCTAAATATAAAAGGCTGTTTTATAAGGGCCCGGATATGTCCGATTGGAACGAATGGTTGAACGAAGGAACGGAATATTATCTTTTATATGCCGACAATAAGCCGGTTGCTCGTTGTGCTATCGAAAGATACAGCGATACTGCATGGGAGGCCGGCGATGTGAAAACTGCTCGGGAATATCGCAATAAAGGACTGTCGAAAGAAATAGTTTCATTTGTTACACAGAGAATATTAGAACAAGGGAAAATTGCAACTTGTTCAACATTGCCTACTAATCTTACAATGCTGAATGTGATACATTCTTTAGGCTTTCAAAAGGCCGATATTAAAATCAGCGCAAGATGAATCAGTCTTTTTCTCGCCGCTCATGATTGTTGTTGCTTTTCGGGTATACAATATGGTAAGATGGCATTATGAGAGCATCCCTTTTCTTAGGAGCATTTTGTTTTCATGTCAAAACCATTGTGCCGTAAGGCCCGGAGGCTCAGCTTTTATTTAAGTTTACAATGCTAATATTTTTCACAGGAGGTATTTTATGAACATCCGAAGACTTGTTGCGGCGGCTCTTGCCCTGCTCATGCTGCTATCCTTTGTCGGATGCAAAACCGTTGACAAGACCACAGACAAAAAACTGCCGAGCTCGTCCGGCAGCTCGAACGAAGCCATATCCGAAGAACAGTCCGAAAATACCGAACAGGAATCGAGCGCTACCCCCTCGGATTCGTCCGACAACAGCGCATCCGCATCCGAAGGCGGCTCGACCGCCAAAGAAACTCAGAATCAGTCCGGCGGCACAGCCACAACAGCTCAGCTTAAACCGGATATAAAGAAATCAAGGAACTTCCTTGGCACCGATCTTGACGGATGGTACAACTGGGCGCTTGCCGGAAAGGGCTATAATGAAGGTGCAAATTATATCAAGGTCTGGGCAGAGGAATTTGATTCTCACGACAACCTTGTAAAGCGCGTATCATACAAAACTCTTGACGGAGAAAGCATTCCCTCCATTACCACGACATACGAATATACCTACAACGGCAACGGCACCGTAAAAGAGATCCGCACCAACGGCGGCAACGGCTACATATACAGCTATGAATATGACTCTGCGAAGAGGATCACCAAGATCTCCGTTGTTGAGCCTATATCCGGCGACACAATGAACTCGTACAAGTTCACATATAACAAAAGCGGAAAGCTCATCGGAGTTGACAGCGGCAAGGTTGCCGGCATGGACGGCACCGAATACAAAATCACCGTTTCGTATGACGGTAGCGGAAGAGTCTCAAAGAAAGAGAAGGTTTATTCCGGCGGCCTTGTAAAATCGTACAAATACGAGTACAACAGCCGTAACGACATCTCCCGCAAGACCGAGGAAGTCAAGCAGTCGGACGACTATTTGAAGAATGTGACTGACTACAAATATGACGAAAACGGCGCGCTTATAAAGCTGACGGTGAAAAGCTCGGACGGCTCTTCGCAGGAATCCGTATACACCAACGACAAATACGGAAATCCCGTCAGCATAAAGGTCACAAAAACCGCAAACGGCAAAACCGTAAGCTCACATAGTTATCCCTATACATATAAGTACGAATCCAATCGGATAACCGTGACCGAGCATGACGGCAGCAAAAAGATATACGAGTATCATAAGAATCAGAGCATTATGCTGGATGATTCGCGCATATTCTGATATTTTACAAAACAGAGATCCCGGCTTCGCGCCGGGATTTTTTCTGCTTTGCGAATCAAAAAGTTAAAATTCGCACATTTTTTATAAAAAGTGTGCTATTATATAGACGAGAAAAACTTTCAGGGGAGGTATTCCATGAAAATCAAAAGAATTTTTGCCGCCGTTTTGGCAGCCGCGATGATGTTATCGTTTGCCGCCTGCTCGAACAGCGACACGCAGGGCGGCTCTTCCGAGCCTGCGGGAGAGCAGACGACCGAGGAGCGAACCACCGAGCCTCAGACGAACGAGGACGGCAGTCTCGTCAAGCCGAAAAACGCCGTCTCGGTCTCCGACGATGTGAAGATCAAGACCTACAGCGGCACTTCGCTCATCGAAATCGGCAACCGCGTCATGGAGCCCTACGGCAACGCGTATAAAAACATGAAAAACTATGCCGACGCACTCAACCGCCTCAAGGAGGAGATGCCGAACACCAAAGCCTACTGCCTCATGGCGCCGACCGCCATTGAGTTCTACGCCCCGAGCAAATATAACACCGGCGTGTCGAAGTCGCAGTACGAGGGCATGTGCTACATCTACGAGCAGTTAAAGGACATAACGCCCGTCAACGCCTATGCCGAGATGGCGGCGCACACGGACGAATATCTCTATTTCAGAAGCGACCACCACTGGACCACCCTCGGCGCGTACTATGCCTATCGTACATTCGCCAAAGTCGCAGAGTTCACGCCCGTTGACAAAAATACTCTCCGGACCGGCAAGCTCTCGCCGTTCCTCGGGCTTTTCTACAAAGACACAAAGAGTACCGCGCTCTCGAACGACCCCGACTATGTCGAATATTTCATTCCGCCCGTCAACACAACGGCTATAGCCTCGGACACCGACGCCGCGATGAGCAACAGCTACAGCATCAAAGTCATCAACACAGAAACGACTTCGTCGAACAAGTACTTAGCCTTTGTCGGCGGCGACCACGGCGTTGTCAAGATAACGACCGATGCACAGAGCGACAAGAGCATTGTTGTTATCAAAGAGAGCTACGCAAATGCCTTTGTGCCGTGGCTCTGCGCGAATTATAAAACAATATATGTCCTCGACCCGCGCCAGCTGACCGTCAAGCTCGCCGATTTCGTCAAGACGAACTCGATAGACGAGGTCCTGTTCCTCAACTATATGTTCATTCCCAGCAACCCGAAGTTCATGAATGCGCTGGAGAATATGGCGTAAGCGGCAAAAAGCTTTTAAAAAAGGTCATAGTTCACGGATTAAAACGCGGATTATGACCTTTGTTTTTTATACACACAGTCTTTATATAAAAAGCTTGAACGGCATTTGCGGTTATGCTATAATCTTGAAAAAAGCAGGAGGAAGTTTATGAACAGCAGAAAAACAGTGAGCGCCGTCCTCGGAACGCTCGGCGGGCTGACCGCTCTGACTGCGGCTTCGGCGGAGATATTCTATAACTTCGCGATAAACACGAAATCGCCCATACATATGAGCAAGCTCAACAACCTCGTTCAGAAGGCGACAAACACGAGCGCCAATGAAGAAGAGGCGAGCGCAAAATACAGCGGCATGACCGGGACGCCGGAAATGAAAAAGTGGTACGCCGACGAGGGCGAGGATGTCTATATAACTTCCGACTCTCTGCGCCTGCACGGCAAGAGATTCAAAAATTCCGGCTCTGACTACGCGCTCGTCTGCCACGGATACACGAGCAAGGCGAAGCACATGGCGGGGTTCGTCAAAAAATTCTATGATCGCGGCTTCAATGTTCTCGCGGTCGATGCGCGCGCCCACGGCGACAGCGAGGGCGCAAAAATCGGCATGGGCTGGCCCGAGCGCAGAGACATAGCCGGGTGGATAAAGCTCATTCTCTCATGGGATCCCGACGCGCGGATAATCCTGCACGGCGTGTCCATGGGCGCGGCGACGGTGCTCATGGCATCGGGCGAGACGCTGCCCGAAAATGTCAAGGCCGTTATCGCGGACTGCGGCTACACCTCGGAGTGGGATGAGTTCATCTGGGAAGCGGAAACGCTGCACATCCCGTGGTTTCCGGTGCTCAACGCCGCGTCATTGCTTTCAAAGCTTCGCGACGGCTATGATTTCAAGCAGGCGAGCGCACTCGAGCAGGTCAAAAAGAGCGATATTCCCACCCTGTTCATCCACGGCACGGAGGATGAGCTGGTGCCCTATAAAATGCTCGGCGAGCTGTTCTCGGCGGCGGCGTGCGAAAAAGAAAAACTGACCGTTGAGGGTGCGGGACACGCGCTCTCGTCATCGGTTGACCCGGAATTATATTGGAGCACGGTTGAAAGATTCATAGAAAAATATATCGGCAGCTAAAACAATAACCACCATCGCGGATGGTGGTTATTTTATCGCACAAAAGAAAATCCCGACCGGTTAAGGTCGGGATTTTCTTTGTATAAAACGGGGGCAAGAAGATGGTAGGTGTCTGATTTATTCGGCCTGCTTCGAGTATTTCTTGAGATAGATAACTCTCATGAGCAGGCTCTCGATAGGATTAATCGGCTTGCACTTACCGAAGAGGCCAGAGCCTATGTAGGTAAGGCAGCTCTTCTCTGCGATCATCTCGACCGCACCTGCGTTGCTCTCATTCGAGCCGCAGCAGAGCGCGCCGCCGTCCTTGACGAGAACGCAGTGGCGACCCTTGAGCGCCTTGACGACCTTCTTGGGCGAATTCTTCGCGCACTTGAGGCTCACGCCGATTATCTGGGCGCTGTCATCAAGCTGAGGTTTAACAGTCTTGCCCATGGCGGCAACTGCGAGCACCTCGGGAGCCTGAGAATAAAGAATAGCATTGACATCATCGCGCGCTTCATATATAGCGCGATGGAGGTCTGCCGTCGGGATCTCGCCCTCGCCGCTGACCGCTGAAGTTGCGGGATCGACGGTGACGGTATGCTCCTTGTCGCCCGCAGCGTAGAATACTATCTTTCCGCTTGCGTCTCTGTACGAGTTATTATAACAGGTTTCGTCATGCTTTACAATAGTTTTTCCGTGTTTTTGTGCCCATGAAACACACATTTCGCTCAAGTCGGCAATTTTTTCGCCGAATTTACGGTCGAACTGGTCGAGCACATAAAGTGCGCTCTCGCGCTCGAGCGTGGCGGCGACGTTGAATGCCTCCTCACTGTCCTTGCCGTAGCAGACGGCTCCGTGATGCGCCATGATAACAGCCTTGCTGTCCATGTCGGCAGCGATAGCGGCGGCGACGCCCTTCTTGAGCTTCTTCGTGCCGGGCAGACCGTATGCGCCGAGCAGAACCTTGTCGCCTATAACTTTGCGGCCTTTTTCGCTGAGCGTCGGGATGCCCTGCATGGTCGCGCTTATAATGGAAGCGAACTTCTGATGGGTGTGAATAACAAAGCCCGCCTCGGGATGAGCCTTGTAGACCTCGGCATGAACGCCCTTTTCGGAGGAGGGCTTGACATTGCCCTCGTAGCTCAAGGTGTCGATCTTGACCTCGACGATATCGTCGGGGGTCAGTCCCTCATAGGGCTTTCCGCTCGGGGTTATGACAAAGCTGTTCTCGTCAACGCGGCAGCTGACATTGCCCCATGTTCTCGCGATGAGGCCCTTTTCGACAAGGCGCAGACCGGCTGCGATAACTTCTTTTTTTGCCTGTAAAATATCCATGAAAACCGTCCTTTCACGATAAAATCCGAATTGTGCTTGCGAACAATTTTGTACTACAGTTCAATTATAACACAAGAAGCCCAAAAGTCAACAAATTACTCTTTCGGCTCGCCGTCGGTCTCCTGATTCTCCTCTTCGGCTGAAACATCCTCCGGCTGGACTGCCGCGGCGTCCGCCTCAACGGATTTCTTCGAGCTGCGCCAGATATGGATAACGCCGTCGTCGTTGAGCACCTTGAGCACGGTTATAACTATCGGCATAATAAATATTCCGATGAAGCCGAAGAGCTGGAGTCCGATGTACATGCCCATGATGCTGACTATCGGCGGTATGCCGAGATTGCTCGCGACTATCTTCGGCTCGATTATCTGGCGTATGACAGTTATGCAGGCATATATGACAATGAGTCCGATTCCGAGTCCGTAGCTGCCGTTTATCAGCGAGAACACCGCCCACGGGATAACGACAGTACCTGTGCCGAGCACGGGCAGGATATCGACTATTGCGGTTATTATTGCGATAATAAATATATATCCGCTCTTGTACGCGCCGATGACTTTCAGCACGCTAAGACCTATCGACATCTCAGCAAAAGTTATGAGCATTATCAGCGCATAGGATTTGACGAGCTTGCCCATGGACGAGAATACGATTTGTTTAGTTTTTGAGAGCGTTCTGCGCTTCTGCGGGGTCAACTGATTCTTGATGAAGCCGACTATTCCGTCATATCCGGCGGTCATGAAGCAGGCGGCGATAATAAACAGGAGCACGCCGACCAAAATACTCGGGATCTGCTTCGCGGTTGACCAGACGCCGCTGAGCGGAGTCTTGAGGATAGACAAAAGATTGATATTGGAGTTCTGCTCGCCGCCCTGCGCGCGCTGAGCCGCACGCTCTTCTGATGATAGCAGGAGCTTGTCCGAGAATGATTTTATCGCATCCTCGGCTGAGCTTTGAAGTCCGTCCGGCAGACGCTCGGCGAAGCGATAGAGCGAAGTCTCCCAGCTTTTGACATAGTCCGGCAGCTTCTTGAGCCACTCGGCGAGTGTCGAGGCGAGTCCCTTGACCTCGGACACGACCCTTGCGCCGGACAGGGCAACTATTGTTATCAGCAGCGCGATTATCAGCAGCACCGCGATAACAGAGACAATTCCCTTTTTGATATGGGTTTTCTTCGAGATAAAATTGGTCGGGCGCTGGAGCGCGGCGGCGACCAAGAATGCGAACACGAACGGAGCGACTGTCCAAAATGCATATTTCATGAACAGATAAAACGCACCGAGCACGAGCGCGATATATGCGACATTGATAAGTACCGCTCTTCTCTTTTCCACAGTGGCAGGGGACATTTTCTGCACCTCTTCTTTCAACCGTTTTTTCCTGCGTCCAATGGCAAAACAGCATAATTTATTATATATATTATACTATTTTATCTTAAAACTCAATGAGTTTGAAAAATACTTCATAAAAATGTAAGAAAGTTTTCCTTTGGGGCTTTATCGCCGGGGCTGTTTGTGATAAAATAATAAAAATCAATGACAGTGGGGAGACAGTTATCATGTATATAGCGATAATGGGCTACGGCGTTGTCGGAAGCGGCGTTGCCGAGGTCATCAACAAAAATCACGACAGCATCGTGCGCAAGAGCACGCAGTCGGAGCTTGAGATAAAATATATTCTCGACCTCAAGGATTTTCCGGGCGACCCGAATGAGAAGCTTTTTATAAAAGATTTTAATATTATTCTCAACGACCCCGAGGTAAAGGTCGTTGTCGAGACGATGGGCGGACTTCATCCGGCGTATGAGTTCGTCTCCGCCTGCCTCAAGGCGGGCAAGAGCGTTGTGACCTCGAACAAAGAGCTTGTCGCGGCGAAGGGTTGCGAGCTGCTCGGATACGCCGCAGAGCACAATGTGAATTTCCTCTTTGAAGCGTCGGTCGGCGGCGGAATACCGATAATCAGACCGATAAGCCAGTGCCTCGCCGCAAACGAGATAAACGAATTTGCGGGCATTCTCAACGGCACGACGAATTTTATTCTCACCCGCATGATAAACGATGGCATGGCGTTTGAAGATGCGCTCAAGCTCGCGCAGGACAACGGCTATGCCGAGCGCGACCCCTCGGCAGACATTCTCGGCTTCGACGCCTGCCGCAAGGTATGCATTCTCGCGTCCCTGTGCTTCGGCAAGCATGTCTATCCCGACCAGGTTCACACCGAGGGCATAACCGAGATAACACTCGAGGATGTCGAATACGCCAAGGACTGGGGCGGAGTTATAAAGCTTCTCGGCAGAGCGCGCAAGAGCGAGGACGGCAAGCACATCTATGCGATAGTCAGCCCCGCATTCGTCGATCACCACAGCCAGCTTGCGAGCGTTGACGATGTTTTCAACGCGATTCTCGTGCGCGGCGACGCGATAGGCGATGTCGTATTCTACGGCAGAGGCGCGGGCAAGCTGCCCACCGCAAGCGCGGTCGTCGGCGACGTTATCGACTGCGCACGCCACGAGAACAAGCAGAAGTTCTTCGGCTGGGCGGACAGCGAAGAGGGCTATGTCTCCGACTATCTCGACATGCCTACGGCGCTCTATGTCAGGGCGCGCGCTCAGCAGAAGCAGCAGGTCATATCCTCGGCGGAAAAAACTTTCGGCGAGATAAAGCTTCTCAA
>OGYE01001032.1_pt1 | contig 18315 bp, 17 predicted proteins | sample 1576471 | NCBI WGS metagenome assembly OGYE01 (sample SAMEA3541532, study PRJEB24748) | human gut metagenome | biome: human gut; feature: human-associated habitat; material: faeces | place: China | collected 2012
GCATTCCATGGAGATCGTAACAGAATTACGGTATTTGGTCAGTCTGCAGGTGCAATGAGCACACAGGCACTGATTACTTCTCCTTTAACGAAAGGCTTGATCCATAGTGCAATTTTTCAGTCAGGTGCAGGGGTAGAAAATGGCATCACACGTACAAAGAAGATGAGTGATGCATATCATACAGGAGATTTGATTCGTAAGCTGTGCAAAGTGAAAAATGTCAATGCACTTAGAAAACTGGATGCGAGTAAACTTGTTTCCATTTTACCGGAGTTATATAAAGAATGTGGCGGGCTTGCGTTTGGTCCTGTGAATGATGGATATCTTCTGCAGGAAGATATGGATGTTGCCGCAAAGAATGGCAGAATTCATAACATTCCTTATATGATTGGTATGACAAGTGATGATATAACAATTGAAAAAGGTACAGATGCTAGAAAATCAAAGTTCTATGAGGGATGTATGAAGTTTCTGGAACTTCGTTTGATTTATTCCAAGAAGCCTTGTTATATGTATTATTTTTCTAAGAATTTACCATCAGATGATGCTGGTGCATTCCATTCTTCTGAACTGTGGTATATGTTTGGTACATTGGATCGCTGCTGGAGAAATATGAATGCACGTGATTATCGTTTGTCGGAAGCAATGATTACTGCGTGGACAAATTTCATGAAAGATGATGATCCGGGTGCTCAATGGAAACCATATACAAAGAAAGAACAATTTGTTAGAAATTTTATGTAAGATGACAAAAAAAACAGATTAGTCCGTAGACGCATCTGCTTTTTTGTCATTTGTGCTTTTTGGGTAGAATAATTCAACATCACGATTTTTATCAAATACGTTGTTGTATTGTAACATTCTATATTCCTGAATACTTTCATCATCAATGTCATCGACAGATTCATAGAAGTTACCTTCAGCATCCAGTCCTACAATAGCCTGTTTATCATCCGGTTTCAGTTTTATAGCTGATTCCGAAGTCGGCAGATCCACTGAAATATCCCTGTTTTTCACCTTCGTCATTGTAGAGACAAGAAAGAAGATCAATAGCAGAAACACACAGTCGATCAAGGGCGACATAGACACTTCCGGTTCATCTTCATTATTAAATAGTGATAATCTCATAAGCTTAATAAGGTTTACTACCCAAACGGACACGCGTACGCGTGAATCCTTGTATTTGACATTGATCGAATATCTCTATTACCGTATTTACGGGTACAGTCCGGTAAGCCGCCACATCAATAGCAATTTCCGTACCTTCACTGTTGCGGAGTTCTGTAAGGAAAGTATTCAGATCAGAAATCGGCACATAGTGGTTCTCACCAGTGTACGCATCATGTCCTACTACCTGATACACATTTTTCTCCTCATCCACTGCTATGATAACAGCTTCCTCTCCGGCGCGGGTGGTAGACAAACTGGAAGTCATTGAAGGAAGTGATAAAGGTATTTGCATTTCCCACTTCTTCATCATAGTAGTCACAAGGAAGAAGATCAGTAGCAGAAAGACGCAGTCTATCAAGGGCGACATCTGCACCTCTACTTTGTCTTCTTCATCATAGTTTAGTCTCATGCTTCTCCTCCTTACTCCCCGGTGTGTTCATATCCGTCGAATCTCCTTCCAGATAGAGCGTAGTAATTACATTTTCAACTTCTAATGTAAATTCATGAACTGCTGTTGAAGCCTGTTTTTTGTTAGCTAAAGCAACTGCTTTTTTTACAAGTGTATCAATTCCTTTTCCCTTAAGAGCTGAAATTTCCACTACTTCGCATCCAAGTTTCTGGCTTAATTTTTCGATGTTAACTTTGTCACCGTTTTTCTCTAATACGTCAACCATGTTAACAGCCATGATTACAGGAATACCAAGTTCCATAATCTGAGTTGAAAGATATAAGTTTCTTTCAATGTTTGTACCATCAACAATATTAATTATTGCATCCGGCTTTTCTGTTATAAGATAATTTCTTGCAACCACTTCTTCAAGCGTATATGGAGATAAAGAGTAAATACCTGGTAAATCGACCAATGTAGCTTCCTTATTTCCCTTGATTTTACCCTCTTTCTTTTCAACTGTAACGCCCGGCCAGTTTCCAACAAACTGATTAGAACCTGTCAAAGCATTAAACAAAGTTGTTTTTCCGCAGTTAGGGTTACCTGCTAAAGCAATTTTAATTGACATTTTTTTCTCCTTTTTTTACTATCTTTTTCAAATGTGTAATAATATGCTATTTTGTCATTAGTAAGTTAACTCAAAATTTCAAACGCAAGTTTTATCATTCTGACCGCAATTCTTCATTGCTTACCTTTATTGCATATCGCTCACTTTCATTATGTTGTACTTACTTTTATTAGTCATTTCTAACTTGTAGGTAAAAAAAATTATTCTACCTCAATCATTTCTGCATCTGCTTTTCTAAGAGATAATTCATATCCTCTTACAGTTACTTCAATCGGGTCTCCTAAAGGTGCTACTTTTCTTACATATACTTCAACACCTTTTGTTATGCCCATATCCATAATTCTTCTTTTAACCGGGCCATCTCCAGTAAGTTTCTTAACTTTCACAGTCTTTCCAACTGCAACTTCCTTTAATGTACTCATTGCTATCCTTCTTTCATATTTCTTTTTATATGTAAAATTATGATTGTGCACTCTTAAATACCTGCACAACAAAAAAGATTTAATAATATTTAATCAAATAAATAAAACTTTAATTTTCTTTATTAAATCTAAACCATAATTTTATTAGCCATATCTTTTCCTATTGCAACACGTGAATCTTTTACGTTAACAATCATGTTTCCACCCATCTGTGAAACAACTGTAACAGTTCCACCTACTACAAATCCTAAGTTTTCCAAAAACCTTCTTGTTTCTTCCTTACCGCCAACTTTTTTGATAACCGTTGGTTCTCCTTCATTTATCATAGTTAATGGCATCATGTTTCCTTCTTTCTTCTTAAGTAAAGATAAACCTTATTTTCAACAGTTAGTATATGCTAACGCAAATTAGATGTCAATAATTATTTTACTAAAATTCCAAATTTTTTTCTATTTTTTATAAAAATACCTTTATATTTTTATTCAATATAATTTGAGTAATATTCCACTTTGTGATACAATATCAAAAGACAATACGAGAAATACAAGGAGGTTTTCAACATGATTATTAATGAATCGGCAGAAAATTATTTAGAGACTATTCTTGTTCTTAGCAAAAAACTTCCCGTTGTTCGTTCCGTAGATATTTCCAACGAATTAGGTTTTAAGAAATCAAGCGTCAGCATTGCTATGAAAAACCTTAGAGAGAAAGGTCATATCACTGTTACTGACGCCGGATACATTTATCTTACAGAATCTGGAAAACAGATTGCAGACATGATATATGAAAGACATGAACTCTTATCATCATGGTTAGTACGTTTAGGAGTTCCTGAAGAAATTGCTACAGAAGATGCATGTAGAATTGAGCATGTGATTAGCAAGGAAAGCTTTGCGGCTATAAAGAATCATGTAAAATCACACTAATTATTTTAAACATTTATTATAGTCTTTAATGAGTAAAACCCACATCATTTTCCATTGATGTGGGTTTTACTCATTTATCATATGTGTAGTAAATAACCTAAAACACTACATATAATATTATTTTGGTTATTTGCAGCCTGGTTATAAACTTGTTTTACCCCATTTCTGACAACGAGCCGTTATTTTCGTTTATTAGTATTAAATACTTCTATACTTCTTTCAAGAATTCCATTCATATACGCTATCAATGTACCATAATTTGTCATTGGAATTTTATTATCGTTTGCACACTTTAATCTATATTTCATTTCCTTTTCATTTAATGTGCATCCGCCACAATGAATAATTAATTTGTACTCTGACAAATCTGTCGGAAATTCTGTTCCACTTGTAAAATACAGTTTTAAATCTTTTCCTGTGTATTTTTTTATCCAATTAGGTAGCTTAACCGTTCCTATATCATCACATTGTCTATGATGAGTGCAACCTTCTGAAATTAAAATTCTGTCTCCATCATTTAAATTTTCGATAGTAGCCACACCTTCTACCTGTGTCTTAAGATTTCCTTTATGCCTTGCCATTAATATTGAAAAAGAAGTTAAAAGCATATCATTAGGTGTATCTTTTGCTACCTGTTTGAATACCTGACTGTCTGTAATAATTAATTTCGGTTTTTGTACTAATTTATCTAAAGTAGCAACAAGTTTATCCGGCTGAATCACAATCGTAATTGCCCCTACTTCTAATAATTCTCTTATAGTCTGCTGCTGCGGTAATATAAGTCTGCTCTTAGGTGCCGCTGAATCTATTGGTGTCACTAAAATAACAATATCTCCTTCATCGACTAAATCTCTGACTATCGGATATTTAAATTCATTTTCCGGCTTTAATGTGGCTATCTTTTCTTTTAATTCATATATATTCTTATTTGCTTTAGCACTTATTCCAATTATTTTATTTTCAGGCACTATTTCTAATAATTTTTTATAAACTTGATTTTCTTTTAAATCTGTTTTAATTAAATCTATTTTATTTAAAACAATAATATAAGAAATATTTCGTTTTTTAATTTCATTTATAAGAGAAATGTCATCGTCTAAAATTTTATGAGACATATCATTATTATTCTTTTCATTTAAATCAATAACTATAACAGCTATATCCGTCTTATTTAACATCTGATAAGTTTTCTGAACTCTTAATTTGCCAAGTTCTCCTTCATCATCAATTCCCGGAGTATCTATTACCACAACAGGCCCTAGAGGTAAAAGTTCCATTGCTTTTAATACCGGGTCAGTTGTTGTACCACAAACATCTGATACAATCGATAATTTCTGACCTGTAATTGCATTAATCACACTAGATTTACCTGCATTTCGCTTTCCAAATATTCCTATATGAATACGTTCACCTCTAGTTGTTTCGTTCAAACCCATTATTTTCTCCATTATTTCTTTTAACTGTTAATTATTGTTATCTTTTCCTTTATATTCTGTTTTATCTTTATTTTCTTTTTTATCATTGTCAATTATATCTATTCTTTCAATATAACCTTTTTTAAGTTTTCCATTACGCTGGATTCCACGACTCCAACCTCCAAATTTATTATAAATCCAAAATAAATATGTTGTTATTATCTTGGCTTTTCCTAATTTACCTCTTGAAGTATTTTCATATATTTTTCCACCACATTCAGTCTTATTTCTGTGTTTTATATACTCAATCAACTGACTTTCTTTTCTTATTTCATCAGGAATTACTGTGTATGCATATCCTATGCTCTCCGTCTTATGTGAATCACTTCCTGCTGTTCCTGTCAAATTATATTTTTCAGCCATTTCTAACGCTTTATCATTTGCCATTTTAGATTCGCAGGCATTAAACACTTCAATAAAATCAAATTCAGATAAAATGTCCGGATTTCTTTTATAAGCTTTTGAATTCATAAAACTCATAAACTTTTCACCAAATGGATGCGCAGGTCCTAATATTCCTCCATAATTATGAACTATTGGAATAAGCAACTGTACCGGCATTCCTCTAAGTTCCATAAGCCTTAATTTAAGATTCTCCGGCATAATTACAATGATATGTCCTGCATCTAATGTATCATACTCTATTCCTTTAAATACTACAAAGTCCTTGTCAACATTTTTTATATTATGTTTCCAATATCTATACCCATCATAAGAGTCATGGTCTGTTACTAACATACCCCCATAACCCTGAGATTTTAATATATTTATATACTCACTAATTGGGACTTTTCCATCTAGCGAGCCCTCTTTTGTATGACAATGCATATCTATTTTCATATAAACCTCCTAGAGAGGATTTTAACGTTTGTTTTAAAATCTAAAGTCTCTTTTGTTATTATCTTTTATTAATTTTAAATTTTTTATTACAATATCCTTTACTTTTTCATTAGGAATATTTTCAATTTCTTTATGAATTAAATTTTCGCCTATTTCTTTTGTTTCAGATGAAGCATAATCCATTAAATACTCCTGTAAAGTCATTAATGCATTTGGTAGACAACAATTCTGTATTTGACCGCTTTTACATAAAGACATAAATCTGTCACCTGTTCTGCCTTCTCTATAACAGGCTGTACAAAAACTTGGTATATAATCCATTTTCATAAGCCAGTTAACCACTTCATCAAGACTTCTTGTATCAGTCACATCGAACTGACTTGAATTTTCTTCTTCAGGTTCTGCTTCAAAATATCCGCCCACACTTGTTCTTGAGCCACCACTAATCTGAGAAATTCCAAGATGTAATACTCTTTCTCTTGTCTTCTGACTTTCCCTTGTAGATACAATCATTCCTGTATATGGAACTGCAATTCTTATGCATGCAACAATCTTTGCAAAAATATCGTCACTTATTCCATTTGAAAATGATGACTTATCTATATCATCTGCATCGCAAATTCTAGGCACACTTATAGTATGTGGTCCAACTCCAAAGACGGCTTCTAAATGTTCAGCATGCATTAATAATCCTGCAAATTCATATCTGTACTTATCAAGTCCAAATAATACACCAAGACCTACATCATCAATTCCACCTTTCATTGCTCTGTCCATTGCTTCTGTATGATAATTATAATCACTCTTTGGTCCTGTCGGATGTAATTTCTTATAGCTTTCCTTATGATAAGTCTCCTGAAAAAGTATATAAGTTCCAATTCCTGCTTCCTTTAATAATCTGTAATTTTCAACAGTCGTCGCAGCAATATTAATGTTTACACGTCTGATAGCTCCATTTTTGTGTTTTATACTGTATATTGTTTTAATGCACTCAAGATAATAGTCCATTGTATTATTAACAGGATCTTCTCCTGCCTCTAGTGCTAATCTTTTATGTCCCATATCCTGAAGAGCTATTACTTCTTTTTTTATCTCTTCCTGTGTAAGTTTTTTTCTGGCAATATGCTTATTCTTAGCATGATAAGGACAGTATACACATCCGTTAACACAATAATTCGACAGATAAAGTGGAGCAAACATTACGATTCGATTTCCATAAAAGTCTTTTTTTATCTGTTCAGCAAGTTTAAACATTTCATTGTTTTTATTTTCATCTTTACATGCTAATAATACGGACGCTTCCCTGTGGGATAGTCCTTTTCTTAATTTGGCTTTTTCAAGAATCGAATCAATAAGTTTTATATTATTTTTATTTTCATCTGCATATTTAATTGTATCTAGAATTTCTTCATGATTAATAAAATCATCTGCCGATTTTGATGTTATATCATACACTTTTATGTCCTTCTTTCCTGTAATTATACATCTTTCTTTTGTTTATTCATCATTTTAACGATTAAATTTATAAAATATTAATAATTTACATTACATATTCTATATCTATTTTTTTAATTTACTTTTAGCAATTTCTTCTAAAACCTTTTCCATTTCTATTGGTTTTGTTAAATGAGCATTCATTCCTGCATCAATACTCGCCTTTATGTCACTTTCAAACGCATTTGCCGACATTGCAATTATTCGTATTGTTTTTGCATCGGCTTTATTCAATTTTCTAATTGTTCTTGTAGCCTCAAGACCGTCCATTATAGGCATTTGAATATCCATTAAAATTGCATCATAATATCCTAAATCAGATTTTTCAAATGCCTCAACTGCTTCTTTTCCCTCAACTGCAGTTTCCACAATTATTTTCTCTCTTTCTAAAAGAGTCTGTGCAATTTCTCTGTTAATTTCATTATCTTCTACAAGTAACACTCTCATTCCCGAAACATTACTATTTTCCAGCTGATTTTCATCATCTTCATTATATTTGTAACTATATTCTGTCTCAATTATAAATGTTGTTCTCTTACCAAGTTCACTTTCTATTTTCATGGTAAATCCCATCGCATCTACAATTTTTTTAACAATATATAGTCCAAGTCCCGTGCCTATAAGTTCTGATGAAAATTCATTTCTCTCCTGCATAAAAGGCTCGCCTATTTTCTGTACAAATTCTTTGCTCATACCACAGCCTGTATCACTGATTACTATTCTTTCCTTTGCAGTCTTATCATCTACATTAATGTTTTCTATTTTCCAGGTTATCTTTCCACCCGGTTTAGTAAATTTATAAGCATTGTTTAAAAGATTAATAATCATCTGCTGTACACGCATTTTATCAATGTAACATAAAACTTCTTTATCTTTTTCTTTTTTGATAAAATTAGGATAAATAAATTCTATATTTTTTTCTTTCATTAATGGACTCATCATTGAAACAATAGGTTTAACAACGTTATACATACTGCACCATTCCGTATAAAGTTCAAATTTGTCATTTTCAATACGGCTTACATCTAATATATCGTTAATAAGTCCTAACAGATATTTACCTGACTCATTAATCTGGTCTATTTCTTTTGCTATAACTTCTCTTTTATCAACATCATCTTTAGCAATTTCGCACATTCCAATAATAGCATTCATAGGTGTTCTTATTTCATGACTCATTCGTGCCAAAAACTCGCTTTTAGCTTTAGCTGCCTGTTTTGCCTCTTCTAGCGCTTTTGCTAATCTCTCGCTATTTTTTCTTTCTTTTTCATAAATATCCGTAACATCTGTTACCATGAATAAAATTTCATTTTTATTTACGGCAGAATCTAAATATTGAAAATGAATTTTCTTTCTTCGTACTCCTTTTTCAATGTTAGATGTTATATTATGATAAAAATAATAATTGTCATTTTTTTTCAATTGCTTTTTAATATTATCTAACGCATATTCTTTTCTTGCCGTTTCGCGTTCTTCTTCTCCAATATTATTATTTATAAATGTATCTATTTCATCTGCAAAAAGATTCTTCTTGCGTATTTTCATTTCGTCATATGTGTTTCTATAATTAAAAATCATACTTTGGCCATTGATTGTATTTATCAAACCTATACAATCATATTCCGTATGTATACACTTATCCATTATTGATTTTATAGTATGCTTTTCAGTCACATCCTGTATATACACAAATTCCATAATTTCAGAAGTAATGGGATTGCTTAAAATTTTAGCAACAATCTTAACCCATTTAATCTCTCCATCTTTCATTACAATCTGAACTTCAGAGTCAATATTTTCTTTTCCATTATGGTATTGCATTATAATGCTTCCGGCTGAAAATTTATTTCTTATTTCTTTTTTTACTTCATCAGATAAAATTAATCCGATAAAATATTCAACAGCAGCTTCACATGATGTGTTTTCATTTACAACATCATCTGTCGAATTAGCATAATTGTTTTTAAAGTTACTTCTTTCAATTCTGTTTTTAGTAAGATTTATCTGATATGAAGCAATTATATCCTGTGACATTTCCTCTCTTGTTTTAAGTTCTGCCTGATATATTTCTAATTTTTTTTGTTGCTTTAATATGCTTTCAGTTTCATCAACAAAATATACCATGTATGCATCAATATCATTCCATAAATAGCTTTTTGTACCCAGACTATAATATCTGTTATTTCTTTTAATATGTATCTGTCTGTAAGCCTGAGAAGTTAATTCATTTATTTCTTTCTCGCTAAATATTATTCTCTCAGCCGGTATTAATTCATACACACTCTTTCCAATTACATTTATATCCTGAGGGATATTTTCTATTTTCTTCCACTCAGCATTTGCATATAATATTCGTCTTTCCTTTTTCTCTGCTACATATGTTGCAACCGGAGATTCATCTGATAATTTTATATACAAATCTAATTCATCTGACAACTTTGTACATGCACAATAAAAAACAGGACATCCATCCTCTTCTCTAATCTTTGAAGCGACCAAATTAATCCACTGAACATTTCCCGTGGCTGTATAATATCTATATCTTTCATCTACTTCATTATCACTTTGTATTTTGCATAAAATACTCGTCAAAAACTTTTTTCTATCTGCCTCATATATAATATCTATAACATTTACCCCACCATCAAGATAACGTTGTAATTCATCATGCGTTCTTCCTGATAATTTTGCAAATGCCTCATTAAAATAGAGACATTCTATATTGTTTTCAACTACTTTTACAATTATTATTCCACCTGGAATTGAATTTAACAGTGTTTCATTAATAATTGATTTTTCCTGTTCAATATTTTGTTTCATATAATTTCCTCGTTATATAACTCTTTCCGAACTGTGCCTTTTTATTATTATACGACTGATTCTTTTTTCTTTCAATGACAGGTGATATTTTGCGATATGATTTTTAAATACAAAAACTTATACTTTCATAATTTTATAAATAAAAATACCCACAGATTAATCTGTGGGAATTTTGTTATTCTACATTTTTCAATGCATCTGTCATTGGAATTTTCTTAATTTTTCTAAATTCGAGGAACGAAACTAATATATATGCCATCATGCCAAGAATAAACATTTCGACATATACAACAGGATCCATTTTCAGTATAATCCATCCTTTCATATCCATCATCATAGGTCTGTAAATCAAGTCTTTTATAATCCATACTACAACCGGAATGCTTAATGCTACGCATGCGATTACAACCCATGTCGTTGCAGTCAGATAAAGTTTTCTTATTTCATTATTATCATATCCTAAAATTTTTACCATAGAAATCGATAAACTGTTCTTTTCTATAACAAGCTTAATTAAAAGATACATTACAAGCATTGATAAAATAACTGACACAATGTTTACCATATTCATCATACTACCCATAGATACATCCATCTGTCTTGCCATTTTAGTTAAATCATCCTGAGTAATAACAGAATAAATGTACTCCTGCTCAATATCTTTTATTTTTACATTTGAAAAATATCCTGTAAATTCATTGTCTTTTACATTGAACTCTTTGCAAAAATCTTTTGTATCCATAAATATTGCAAGCCCTATAGGATATTCATATATTCCACCAATTTCAAAAGTATGTTTTTTAGTTCCATAACTTTCTTTTAAAGTGAATTTATCACCTTTTTTCAATCTGTACTTGTCTGCAAATACATCTGAAACATAGACCTTTCCACGCTCAAAATCCATTGATAAATATTTACTGTCATCTGATATTCCATATACTGATATATCATCTTTTTCCCCATTTTCACTAGTTTTTTCAACTGTGCTCATGAAATATTTTTCTACATCCTTTGTTTCTGTTTCAAGAGGTGCTTTCAATACATACTGATACTTTGCAGCCATATGTTCAATTATGCTGTCATTATAAGAATCAAGTAATGCCGGAAGCATTAATCCAAATAAAAGCAATAAATTTGCAAATACGATTCCAACAAATAAAGTCAGATAATTATATCTGTTCTGAATAATAACCCTAATTCTGAAACGGTTAAAGAACTTAAAATGTGGTAATCTTATGGCTTTCTTTTTCTTTGAAGTTGATAAATCATTTCTTATGAACTTCATTGGTGAAAGTCTGAGTTTCTTTCTTATAAACACGTAGTTTACAACAAGCATTATTATAAACGGAACAAGTGTTGTAAGCACAAATGCTTCTGCACTCCATACCGTTGTATATGTTGGAAGACTATAACTTCCATAATACATTCCGACACATACATATTTAAATACCGTATATCCAAGTATATTTCCTATTATAGCTGAAATAATCGTAACTATTAATGGAATTTCCATATAATGAGCTGTTATTTCTCTTTTTGAATATCCTGACGCTCTAAGAGTTCCTATTATCGTTGCTTCTTTATTAATTGTATTTGTTATTGTTACTGCAAATATAAATGCAATTATTACAATTAGAATGTATAGTAAAGCAATCATCATTCCTCTGTCACTTCCTACATCATCACCTGTAAAATTAATTGCATTGTTTGTATATCTTGGAATGAAATTTTTCACAATTCCTTTAGAAGCTATAACTTCTAATAACTTATCTGATACCTTCTTTTCTTTTTTCTCTGTGGAAGGCTCTTTATCATATTTCCATGAATAACTGTAAAATTTGTGTTCATCTCCGAACTGATTGTATCCATCATCTGTCATTATTGCGACACCAAATTTTACTGCATCAAACATTAAGTCTCCATTATTTGAGAATAATGCACTATAATCTGATAAAGCTACAAAACCTGTGACTTTTAATTTCTTATCCGAAACTTTAATGTAATCACCAACTTCAACATCGTTATTATTTGCATACATTCTGTCTATGGCAATTTCATCTTTATTATCCGGCTTTTTACCTTCCATAAGGCATACTTTATTAACTTTCTTTCTGTCTTTAAATATTCTAAGTGTACTGTCATATTTATCATTTAAATTTGTATCAGTATCTTCTTCTATGTAATAATTATTATATATGGAAATTTTTTCTTGATTTTCTATTTCATTTATCGCCTCATCACTTAATGGAGACAACATTTCAAAATTACCATTTTCAATGTTGTATACTTTAAAGCTTTCATCATATGTTTTGCTGATGCTCTTTGCCGCAACAAGGAATCCTGAAATGAACCCAATTGAGCCTATAAGAAGTAGAAAAATAACCACATATTTTCCAAATTCGCTTTTTAACTGTCTTGGAAGTCTTTTATGTAACGGATTTTTCATCATACAACCTCCTACCACTCTAATTCCATAGCAGGAATTTTTTCTTCATTAACGTAATCTTTTCTGATTTGTCCGTCTCTCAATTTTATAACCCTGTCTGCCATATTTTTTATTGCGTCGTTATGTGTAACCATAATTACCGTATTACCATATTTATGATTAACATCCTCAATCAGCTTTAGTATTTCTTTAGAAGTATTATAATCAAGTGCTCCTGTAGGTTCATCGCAAAGTAAAATACTTGGATTTTTTACAATTGCTCTTCCAATTGATGTTCTCTGCTGCTGACCTCCTGACAACTGATTTGGCAATTTATGTCTATGTTCATAAAGGCCTAACGTTTTCAGCAAATCATCTATGTCTAATGGATTATCACTCAAATATGCTCCTACTTCTATGTTCTCTTTTACATTCAAATTCGGTATAAGATTATACATTTGAAATACATATCCTAAGTGCTTTCTTCTGTATTGTGTAAGAGATTTTTCATTCATGTCCTGAATAACCTCTCCATTAACTGTTATAGTTCCACTATCTGCCTCGTCTATTCCACCAATAATATTCAAAAGTGTTGATTTACCTGAACCGGAAGGTCCTAACAGTACACAAATATCACCTTTTTGTGCGGAAAAATTAATTCCTTTTAACACTTCTGTCTTATTTTTATCGTCTCCAAAACTCTTTTTTATGTCCTTGATTTCTAAAAACATATTTACTCCTCTCTATTTTTTATTAATCTTTTACGTTGTACATTTCTAACTATAGTTAGTCATTGCTACCTATTTATTTATGATTATACATTCTTTTTCATAGAAATCAAGAAAAACTCCCACATATAGGTTTTAAATTGTGCAGATTTGAGGTATTAACTTAATAACGCACGCAGTTGCAAATGCACTTAAGTTAATATCTCTAGCACACAAAAAATCCATATGTGGGAGTTGTATTTTATTATTATCATAAATAATTATACATCATCTATATATATTATTGTTATTTAGCTTATAAGTTTATGTTCATATGCTTTACAAATTCATATCAGCAATTAACTGTTTTACCTGTGTCCAATCCTTAATATAAATTGTAGATACAGATTTAACTTTTTCCTGTTGTGATTTGCTAGAATCATCATATATTCCAACTGTATTAATTCCATTATTATAAGCTGTATTCAATGAATAAAATGCATCGTCCATAAGCCATGTACCTGCTTTATCACTTTTCATTTCTTCCATTGCTTTTTCAAATATTAACGGATTGTCTTTTCCCTTTCCAACCTCTGTTGTTGTAAATATCTTCTTAAAATATGTTTCCAAACCTAATCTCTTAAAAGCTGCTTCAATCATTGGTCGGTCTGTAGATGTTGCAACTGTCATTGGAATTTTATTATCATATAAATACTCTATAAATTCCAACACTCCATCCTTTGGCATTGCTTCCTTTTCATAAAATTCATATACAACACTGTTTATTCCATCAATAATTTCCTGTATAGTTTTATCCAATTTATATGTTTCTTTTATGTATTTTGCACCTTCAGCCATCGTTAAATCAAATAAAACCTCTGCAATATTTTCTTTTTCCTCAATTCCAAACTTATCCAAATATATTTTTCCTGCATCCATCCAGATTTTCATTGAATCTAAAATTGTTCCGTCTACATCAAATATTATTCCCTTATTCATAATTTTCTACTCCTCTTCTAATATGTATTTTATTTTTTAATCGGATTAACCACCTAAAATATTTATTATAAAAAATTAACCTTACTCATTTTATTTTTATCTGTTATTACACAATAAATTTTAATTAAATTTAGATTATTTTTCAACACCGACTGCCATTTAAAGTTCATTTTAGTTTCGCATTCTATTATATGTACAACAATTAAAATATTAAAAGGAGGATTTGTTATATGAAACAATCAGACAAATTAATTTTATCAACAATATTATCATTAAATATAGTTTCTTTGGGAATTGGATGTATTAATCTAAAATCAGTTTATGCTGATACTACTAGGACTGAAACTTCTATTGTTTTATCAGATGACGGAACTACTGTAAATGGTAAAAAGATTTATGGCAAATGGTCTAAAATCAAGAAAGTTGTTTAATCAAATAATAACAGAGTTGGATTTTTCCAATTCCGTTTTTTATTTGAAGTAAATTTTTATAATATAATTCGCTATACATTTAAGGTTCCAAGCTTTCTATTATAAGAACTAATTGGCGCCAATGTATTTGCTGAACTCGTTGGAACTTGGTTCTAATAATTTCTGCTGCAACAATCCCAATTGCAAAAAAAACAAGTGGAATCATTTAATGAATTACCAGGTGCCAATTCCTTTCCATAATATTTTGACTTAAAAGAACAATGTTACCTGTTTGGGCATTTGCAAAAACTTTGCCTCTAAATAAATATGTGTAGGCATCCTGTAAACCGCCTGATATTGAAAGGAACGCGGCAGTTAGGATAGATTCAGACATTTGCCCATGTGTTTTGTAATTCATTTATATTTCCTCCACAAGTTTTATAGAATATAGTAAAGCACATCGCTTTGTGAATAAAACATTGACTGAAAAAGGGGGAAAAGCCAATCTATGTTTTAAACATACCGTTACGTGCAGTAACGGAAAGTTTTATCAGTTAATATTCTGGCAAAAATTAATCCTAATGGAAGAGCCATAATAATCATAATAGCTAATGAGAACCATGAGACAGCTTCCGTAAGTGACATAATGCCAAAATTGTAAATTGCTCTGTATAAATAAAGTCCCGGAACCATAATTACAATGGAAGGAACAGTAAGGGATATTCGTGGATATCCATTATTGCTTTTTATGAAAGAAGCAAGAAGCCCGGCTGTTAGGGCACCAATAAAAGCTGCCACAGAGTAAGGCATGTGTGTAAAATCTATAAGTTCTAAACGGAGTGTGTTTGCAACTGCACCAATACAGGCGGCTGTTGTAGCCATTGGTATAGAACTGTTAAACATAATTGAGAAACCAAATACACCACAAAAACTTGTTATTATTCTTAATACTAATAGTAAAATTTTACTCATGTGTATTGTTGTGAAATCCTGTGGCTGTAGCTTTAACAGAAGTGCCATAATCCAGGCAAACATTGTTGCTACTAATATAATTATTATTGAGTATGTTAATCGTTCAAGACCTGAACGTAAATCTAGCTTAGCAAGGTCAATACCGCTTGTTATAAATGGAAAGCCGGGAATTATAAATAACATGGAGCATATATATCCGGCTTCATGTACATGGGCAATACCAAGCACAGACTCAGCAACATTAAAACAAATGGCATAAACCAAACATGCGATTGAAATCGATGCTGCTATATTAAAAAATAATGTAAAATGATGTTTTATAAGCTTTGTACGGACAATATTTCCAACACCGGCTGCAATAAACGCAAAAAGCATTTCAATTGGCCCGCCTCCAAGAAGAAATGTAAAACCACAACAGGCAAAAGCTGCAGCAAGACCTAATTTAACAGGAGAATACAATGTATGAATTTTCTCTATTTCATCAAGTCGTTTGTGAATTTCTTCACCGGTCAAATGGGCGTCTTCCTTTGGAAAGTTGTCAACAAATTGTTCCATTCTGTAAAGCTTTGAAGTATTAACCCCTGTGTTAGATATACTAAGAGACTGTGAAACACAGTCTTTTCCATCAAAACAGTTAAATTCAATGGACATAAGTCCAACATCAACTGTACATGTAACATGAAGTTCCTTTGAAAGTCTGTTCATTGAAGTTCTTACACGCCATGCACCTGTGCCACAGGAAAGCATAATTAAACCAACTCTGCCAATAACAGATGCTTTTTCAATCAAACCTGACTCTTTAATTAATGTATTACTGTCATCACCGGTATAATCATGCCATGGAATTTCCATATGGTTTTTTTCCATAATATCAATGTAATTATTTGTTGGCATATATAATCGCCTCTGCTTTCGCTACATGTTTTTCTAAATGTTTTAAAAAGATGGAATTTGGAAGAAATATTCCAATTTCATCATATCTTTTATTATTTTCCACAAGTGAGTCCTGACCGTAAAAAACAAATGCCATAGGGAGATTCTTTTCAAGTTCAATCATTAAGTCCCAAACTGCTGAATAGGCTTCGGCTTCAGTTTTGTTAGCCGTTACAGTGTCAGGCAATTCTCTAATAATTAATATACCTGTATTTTTTTCAAGAATCTGCTGCTTCATTTCCATATTGTCTGAAGTGTATTTATGATTATAGCTATATGCTTTTGCAAGATATATTTTTTTATTGTTATTTAATTCTTTATATATTTCATGAAAATGATTGTAGTCTTTTTCGTGAACTTTTGATTTATACTTTGGAAGTAATAATCCATTATCGTCGGTCATAATTACAGGATTTTCTATTCCGTCAGCATTAAATCTATATGGAATCAGATATGAATTTCTAAGTAAATCAAATATAGTATTTTCACAAATAGCCATCAAAAAGGCTGATAAATCTCTATTGTGATAAGCATTGAATAATGCCTGTGAGAATTCTAATGGAGATAAATAGCTATTGATTTCATCATCGCAAAAAAGATAATTGCAAAATGTTTCCTGAAGTTTTTCGCATGCCCAGGGATCATCAAGAATTTTCTGAAATAACACTTCTGTTTTTTCTTCTCTTGGAAAAATTGTTCCTTCTCTCATACAACTCACACCCTTTCTTGAAAATTTCATTCGGCTAAATTATACTATGATTATAGAAATAAGTAAAAATCAAAATTGATATGATAGCAATAAGTAATTAATATGCCAAGGAGAATGCCATGAATGTAAATTTAGATTATTATAAAATTTTTTATTATGTTGCTAAATATGAGAATTTTACAAGAGCAGCTCAGGCATTAGGTAACAGTCAGCCTAATGTTACAAGAGCAATGAATTGTTTGGAACAACAGATTAACAGCACTTTATTTGTTAGAACGAACAGAGGTGTGCAGCTTACACAGGAAGGAAAGCGTTTATATGAACATGTGTCAATTGCTATGGCACAACTTTTAGAGGCAGAGGAAGAACTGGCTGACAATGAAGGAATTTTTCAGGGAAGTATTTCTATTGGAGCAAGCGAAACTGCCTTAAATATATTTTTATTAGATATTCTAAAATCCTTTCACAAAATGTATCCAAAAGTAAGACTAAAAATATATAACCATTCAACGCCACAGGCAATTGAGGCTGTGAAAAGTGGCAAGATAGATTTTGCAGTTGTATCAACACCTGTAAAGGTTAAGTCGCCTTTAGAAAAAACAATCTTATGTTCATTTAAGGAAATATTAATAGGTGGAACTGATTTTGAGCATATAAAAGATGACAATATTTCTTTAAAAAATCTTAAAGACTATCCATTAATTAGTTTGGGGCAGGAAACTACTACATACGATTTTTATAATAAGATATTTTTAAAACATGGTATTGAACTTAATCCTGACACGGAGGTGGCAACTACAGACCAGATTATTCCTTTGGTAAAGTCAGATTTAGGAATGGCATTTGTTCCTGAACCTATGGCAAGAGAAAGTATTGAGAAAAACGAAATTGTTGAGATTTCTTTAAAAGAAAAAATTCCTAATAGAGAAATATGTATTGTGCATGATTGCCAGCATCCACTTAATTCTGCAGCACGAAAATTAAAAAATGAAATATG
>OGYE01001033.1_pt1 | contig 18306 bp, 16 predicted proteins | sample 1576471 | NCBI WGS metagenome assembly OGYE01 (sample SAMEA3541532, study PRJEB24748) | human gut metagenome | biome: human gut; feature: human-associated habitat; material: faeces | place: China | collected 2012
TTATGCGGGATACAAGAGATTATGAGAACATTCTCACGGCCATTAACCGAAAAAAGACGACTCCCCCGCAAACCGACCTATAGAGCCAGTAACCAAGCGGCTTCCCAAGGACGCTGTGTTAATGGCCTTACCCCATTAGGGGACGGAAACAGGTATATAAAATTTGTCGAGCTGTATCATTGTTTATAAGCGTGTTAATGGCCTTACCCCATTAGGGGACGGAAACAAGATGTGTAAATCTAGCTTAATATGCTTATATACTATGTGTTAATGGCCTTACCCCATTAGGGGACGGAAACTTGTTCGGTCTGCGAAGCATAGAGTAATTTTCTTGCTCGTGTTAATGGCCTTACCCCATTAGGGGACGGAAACTTCTATGATCCCAGTAAAGATTCCAACATGGAATCAAGTGTTAATGGCCTTACCCCATTAGGGGACGGAAACGCAACCCTGACTAGAGCATATTGATCACTTCCTTTCTAGTGTTAATGGCCTTACCCCATTAGGGGACGGAAACCTTTTTGAAACTGTGTTTAATCGTGTATTTTGCCATAATATTAGTGTTAATGGCCTTACCCCATTAGGGGACGGAAACCTGCCTCTGAACAAATTGGAAAATTATCAATGATAGCTGTGGTGTTAATGGCCTTACCCCATTAGGGGACGGAAACTTTTTCTTAGCGGTTTTTAAAATTTTCTTGATTAAAGGTGTTAATGGCCTTACCCCATTAGGGGACGGAAACAATGGTGATCAGCTATTTCATCGAAGTTATCTGCTAGTGTTAATGGCCTTACCCCATTAGGGGACGGAAACTTTATAGTTGAATCTTCTTGTGTATTTTGCCATGATTACCGTGTTAATGGCCTTACCCCATTAGGGGACGGAAACCCCACGATTGAGATCGGCAATATCGACGATATATTCTTTTGTGTTAATGGCCTTACCCCATTAGGGGACGGAAACAGCGTTGTCAACGACAACTGTCTTCTTACAACTAGTGTTAATGGCCTTACCCCATTAGGGGACGGAAACGGGAGGATAGCAATTCCTTCTGCAGCTTTTTCAGCAGGTGTTAATGGCCTTACCCCATTAGGGGACGGAAACCCCGGCAATCTGTAAATAAATTCTGGAAACTTCGTCATGTGTTAATGGCCTTACCCCATTAGGGGACGGAAACCTGTTTCAAGTATATTTAAATGCACCACCATAATTTGTGTTAATGGCCTTACCCCATTAGGGGACGGAAACGCGTCTGCTTTATGATACGCGTCCAGTTCCTGTTCCTGTGTTAATGGCCTTACCCCATTAGGGGATGGAAGCAATGACATTAATTCCGGCCATGCACAGCATTTCACAGGATTCGCGGCGGGACGCCTTAAGTCAGGACGTCCCCTACGGTATCGCAATCAGGCGATGTAAAATGAACGTGGCTGCTGCATACTGATTTTTTTCGTGCCAATTTTTTCTCCGATAGGGATAATTATTGTATAAGGAAACAGACACTAAGTTATTTGATATGAGAAACAAAAAAGCTGCTGCATGAATTTAATTTCATGTAGCAGCTTTTTTCTATGCCAAATTTTCTTTTAATCAATGGATAAGTATAGTGTAAGGAGTTCAAAGAAAAAATATTTTACTCATTTATTAAGGAGAAAACGCCAATGACTAACAAAGACTTAAAAGTAATCAATTTAACACCCCATGAAGTTACGGTATTTTTGCAGGGAGATACGGATCCGTCCAAGGCTATGGTTATTCCCCCGTCGGGAGAAGTTGCCCGATGCGAACAGAAAGATGTTTTTATGGGTATTATTTCCGGGATTCCGATTTATAAATCCGATTTAGGTGATGTAAAAAATCTGCCCGATTCCCAGGATGATACGATTTAGCTTGTCTCTACGCCTGTCGCAGAAAAATTGAAAGCCGTGCGCGATGACCTGTATGTTCCAGCTGGTTTTGTCCGTAATGAGCGTGGTCAAATTCAAGGCTGTACCTTTTTAGCCAAACATTGAAATCCTTCTTCGTAAAAAAAATTTAGAAACCATGCCAAAATGAAGAATTCTTGCCGGACATCTATAGTGAAAGGAGGGCACCGACGTGGTCAGTCAGTGATCACACTAAACTTCTCATCGTTATGAATTCTAAAGAAAGAGGAATACTTATGGACAAGAAAAACAAAGATATGAGCATTTTGGGTAAAGAAGCGTATGAAAGTAAAGTTGCCTTGGAAGCATTGAACCGGGCTGGGAAATGCCCGCAGCTAAAGGGCCATGTTCATGAAATTCTGTATAAGGATTCGTATAACACTAATTTGAAGCACCTCTTGGAAGGGAAACATGCAGCGCTGACAAAATCCAATACGGCTCAGATGAAAGATATTGTAGTCATGAAAGGAAGCAAAGTAGTCGGCCATGCACAGTTGAAAGATACAATCAGTCCTGGCGGGGTAGCGAAAACAATCAAGCAGATTAATAGTGGTCATTACAACAAGACCCGGGTCCTTGGGACCGAAGAAACGGTTCAGAAAATTGGTGCGAAAGTAAATCAGAAAGTTTCGTCTTCGGGGATTTCGAGCACTACGACCAAACGAATTGCCGATAAGGCTTTGGGGAATATGCCAACTGTCGGGGCTGTAGGTAATGCCCTGAAAAGTGGTGGGACTTCTGGAGCCATTCTGGGAGCCGGCATCGAAACGGTAACTTCGATTTATGATGTAGCTACTGGCGAAAAAGATCTTGACGATGCCGTTATTGATGTAGCAGCAGCCGGCGTTCGCGGTGGTGTTGTTGGTGCCGCTTCTTCGGCAGCCGGGTCGGTAGCCGCTGGTGCAGCCGGAACGGCAGTCAGCGCCGTGGCCGGTACGGCCGCCGGTACAGCCATCGCCGGTACGGCTGTAGGTGCGGCTGCTGTAGCCGCTGCACCGGTAGTCATCGGGTTTGCCGCAGCCTGTGCCGTAGGCAGCTTAATCAGTAGTTTGTTTGACGATTGATTTCTGTAGTCACCGCTCCCATGCCGATGGCGGTCTTGATACCGACACCGGCATAGGGAGCAAAGGTGGCTAACAATGACAGTATCTGTCTAACTGTTTGATTTTTATCCGTTTTGAAAGAAAAATTTCCCTGAAAAGCAGGAATTTTCGTTCCTTCTAGCGAAAAATACTTCATAGAGAGGTTATACTGTGTCACCTCGAAAGGATGTTCCAACAAGAGGGGAACGATGTCACTGCTATTTAAAAAGTCCATTTCAGAAAACGTATTCCAGCGTTTTAGTAAGTTCGTAATCAGCAAGGGAATCTCTGGATAGACGACATACTGACCTTTTCTTCGGAAAGCCGTTGAGGTCTGAAAATGAAAGGTAATCGTCGACGGACTGTTGGTTATCAATGATTCTTTTGAAAAAAATTTTTCCGCTAATTTTTCATATGTCGTATCGCGAATGAGTGTCCGCTGCTGGATGGTGATAGCTTTTTGCTTTTGCCGCAAATAAACCGTATCTGGCATGTTCAGTAAGGGCAATAACAGCTTATGACTGGCATCAGTGTTTAAGGCAGAAACATACCAGTCCAACGTCTGGCTTTTGGCATGAAAAACGCAGTGCTGACTATACGGCCGCAGATTTTGCTGATGGAGACAGGAGGCATACTGTGTGTCAATCGTTTCCATAATGACCCCTTGGAGGACTGATCCCAAGGATTGATTTAAGCGCATACCCTGTGGTACAGCGAGTTTTAATTTTATAGTTTGTAATGTATTCATGATATCACCTCAATGTTAATGATATAATTATTGTATCATGAAATAAAGTTTATTTGATTCATAGTTCTACAATAAGGAGAATTGCCATGAGAAAAGTATTTTTATCGAATATTTTTATACAGAATTTAGAAAAGACGGTTTTTAAGAGTGATGATTTTATTATTTATGATGGAAAAAAATATCTTTGTTCATTGCCGTATGTTGTCGAAGATAGAGTAAAAGAAGGCGATACAGTCTGCATTATTACTGGAGTTAATCAATCTACGGATAAGCAAGAAAATAATGGTAAAAAGAACTATGAAGAAATATTCAAGCCAGAGATCCGCCGCAGTGTAGAAGGAAAGAACGTCACTTTAGAATTTCATGAAATACCGATTACGAAACATTATGATGCTGACGCGTTCAATTCTTTTTTCCGCCAAGTAGTCGACCTTCTGCAGGAAGGTGATATTTTACATCTTGACCTTACTTGGGGCTTAAAACCCTATACTACCAGCTTATTTGTAGCATTGACATATGCTGAAAATGCGGGAATTGATGTAAAAGTAGATACGGTATTTTATGCACATCGGTATGATAGTGTTGATGATGGCAATCACGATAAGCCAAGTTTTATTTATGATATTACGAGTCTATACTATCTTAATTCGTTAGCTGGCCATGCCAAGAAAGGCCAAAGACCTATGTTGGATCATATTTTACGTTTCTTGATTAAAGAGTAGCATATTCAGTAAATTGGAGGTGAAATTATGATGGATGTGAAGAATACAAAATCAGCAGAAGAACAACAAAAACAATTAGAAGACGAGATTGAACTGTTAGCGAAGAATATTGCAGAAAAGCGGGAAAGACTGAAAGTTTTGATGGATAGCAGTGATGTTTGGGATGCAAAGCTTGCACAATCTATATTTTCGTATAATAAATTATTTGCCTATTTTTTGACTAAACTGGATGAATATGCCGGAAAAGAAGGTACAGATTCTTTTTTTTAATGTTTTCAGGCAGACTATCTTCCGAGAATCAAATCCTTACCTGCATGGGATGAAGAAAAAGGTGATAAAAAGAAAATATCTTCTGTTGAAATAGAACGCACTATACAGCTATTGGAAGGGCATTTATCTGTTTTACAACATTTACTGAATGAAGTATATAATCAACGGCATAGTGCGCAGCAGAAATCAGTTGAAAAGATGGCTTTTGAAGCGGCTTTTAGACGATATGGGTTTCAAGTTAATGGTGAGAGGGCTTTATTTAGTCAATTATTTGTATTGTACTTTAATCAAAGTGCAAATGAAAGATTTAATAAGGAGTTAGATACGTTTCGAGAAGATAAGAAAGCTATTTATACTATTCGTTTAAAAATAAACAAAGAGCTTATTTCTGATATCCGCAATAAATTGGATTACTTATCAGGGGAGATTCTAGAGAACCAAGAAATGAAGCAACTAACGGAAGAAATGCAGAAAGAAAAGTTTTTTTTGGCTGCCGATGTATTTCAGAAAAGATTCCCTAGATTATATAAGCTATATGCTATGTATGACTGTAATGAAAGTAATCATATTAAGAATACAGCCTTACCACGTTTTGATTTTAAATCCAGCGGGTATGATGGCATGGTGTTTTATAAAATTTTAAATGACAGCTGTTTAAATTATAACGATCAGATGGTAGAATATAATGATTTTTTGCATATGTTTAATACATATTATAAAAAACGTACTCAAGGTATAAGTGATGTTGATCGTGACGATTATGAGCAGATGTGTGATGCGATAAGTTTTTATTTGGATCAGGTGAAAAGGGAAAATAAATGCAAAGTATCAGTACCTGCGATAAAAAATTGGAAAAATGAAACTCAACATAGAGTGAGGGAGTGGTTAAAAAAAGATGTACAGCTATTAGATAAAGATATAGAAGAGTGTATGGAGGAATTAAAAGAAATATCTGAATGTTCTTTCGCTTTTTTTTATAATGATAAGAAGGATAAGGCAACTAATGATGCATGGGATGGAAAGCAAGCCGAATTACAGGAAGAAAAAGAAAGAGCATCAGCTTTAATATTGCAGGCGTTTTATGATGTTGTTGAAGAGGAAGATATTCGAGAAAGACAGCGGCCTCTCTTGAAATTATATGTGGGGTTGAGGATAGAAGCATTGGGGGAATTTTCGCAAGAACAGGTACTGGAATTCCTAAGTGAAGATGAAATTATTGCATATAAGCAGTATGAACAAACAAATCTTGCTATTTATAAAAAATATGAACAACAAGATAAATATGATAATAAACTTATTGCGGGATTTCTTGTAGAATATACGGGCAGGAAACCGGATACGATACGTAAAGATATCAAAAAATTTGATAAAGTGATGTGGAAAAGGGTAAAAAATAATTTTATAAGTAAGGGATGATTAGAATGAAAGTAGGAGCGATTCTGTTAGATACACGATCCATACAGAAATATATTTTTTCTTGTAACAAACTACAGACCAATATAGGGGCATCTTATTTGGTCGACGCCATTTTTACGAAAGAAATGGTTGATGTCCTGAAGGACGCCGGGTGTACTCTGCCAGACATCACTTGGCAGGAATATACGGCTCAAAAAGAAAAAAATAAGAAATTACCAGATTTGATGATGGAAGATCATCCGGATATCGACTGTGAAATCGCCTATATCGGCGGCGGCAATATGTTGATTCTCTTGCGCGACAGCGGGTTGGATGATGATGACCTTCGGGATAAATGCCGGAATCTTGTCAGCCAATGGAGCCGGCGCGTACTGCTTAAAGCACCGGGCTTGAAGACAGGGGCCGCCATTGACGTAGTGGATATATTGCCAGGTAACTTCAAACAGGCTATTGATTCTTTATATCAGCAATTGAAAGAACATCAGAATACGATTTTGCCTTGTGTAGATCTGCCCTATACCGGGCTGACGTTAGAATGTGATACCAGCGGTAAAGTAGCCGATGTCAATTCTCATAAAGCTGATGGAACAAAACGCTGGGTTTCTTCTGAAATCATTGCCAAGAAAGAGGCTTATCAGGCATCACAACGTCAGTTAGAAAAAGATTTTTTAGAAGAAAATAATGGAGAAACTCCTTTTACCTTTCCTGATGAATTAGATCAGCTGGGATACAAAGACAAAGAAAGCTATATTTGCGTCATCCATATCGACGGCAATAATATGGGGGTCAAGTTCAGCCATTGTCGGGACATGCAGGAACGAAGAGCTTTATCTCTCACAGTGGCACAGGTCGTCAAAGATGGATTCAAAGCTCTTTTAGATAAAGAAGTAAAGCCCTTGGCCCTTTCCCAGGATGAAAAAAAGTATCTTTCCTTAAAGACGACGAAGTACGGAAAAGTACAATTGCCTATCCGGCCGATTATTATTGGCGGCGATGATGTGACCTTCATTTGTCCTGGACGCACAGGGTTACGTTACGCGCAGGCCTTTATCAAGGCGGTGCAATCGAAAAAACTTCTGAGCAAAGATTTATATACGAAAATCAATAAAGAATTAAAAGCTGAAGGCAAAGAAGTCAGCAAGAAGATGAGCTGTTGCGGCGGTATTGCTATTGTCCCCGCCAAGTATCCTTTTTACCGGGCCTATGAACTGGCGGAACAGTTATGCGGTTCGGCTAAGAAAAAATCGCGTCAGCATGATACGAATGTCGTTGATTTTGCCATTTTACATGGACAGATGGCGCCTGAACTGAGTCAGTTAGAATCGCAGACCTATGGAGCTCCCCAGGGATATCTGCATTATGGTCCCTATGCCGTAGATGGTACCGGTGAAAAGGGCACGAATTTAGCAGATTTATTTGCTCTTTGTCAGTCTATGCTGGATTTGCCGGTGCCGGAAAATAAAATCAAGAAGCTGCGTGAAGTGTTGCAGCAGGATTTGCACAGCCAACAGCTGTTTTTAGAAAATAGTCCGGAAATGCGTGCGATTTTACAGCAAGAAACAGGTAAAGAAGAAGTAACGGCCGAAGATTTTTGGCAGGACGTCGATGGACAGAGAAAGACGCGGTATATGGATGCCATTGAAATCATGAAATTTTGGATACCGGAAGGGGGAAATAAATGATGAAGTCCTTTACTATTCAAATTGAAACGTTATCACCGCTTCATTTAGGATCTGGACAGGAAAATATCGTCCTCGATGCCGATGTCGTCTATGACCAATACGGTATGCCTTATTTTCCAGCCCGGCGGTTCAGAGGGCTGCTCTATGAAAGTGCCATGGAAATGGAAGAAATGTCTCAGGCCGATTCGATTATGTCCCATTCCCGGTTAGTGGCATTATTTGGCCACCAGGATGAAACGGCATCTCAGTTGCGTATCAGCAATTTTTATCTGGGACAGCCTGACCAGCCAGGGAATACGTATGAGCAGCTTTGTCAGCAGTGGCAGTATTTACAGGCTGCGTATCCCGGCATCTTTACGGAAGAAGACATTCTGACCGAATATACCGATATGCGCTATCAGACAGCCATTGAATTTGAATCGGGCATAGCTGTAGAAGGCAGCCTTCATAATATGAGAGTCGTCCGGGAAGGTACGACCTTTTACGGTACTATTGAAATGGAATCGGAAAATCCTGATGATGAACTCATCTTTCTATTGGCCCTAAAGAATCTTTGTCATGCCGGAGCCAAACGGAATAGAGGCTTAGGGCGGATCCGCTGCTCTATCATCGGTAAGGAACAAGGTCGAATGCAAAAACTTTGGGAAAAAATTAGAGAAAGAGGGACGATAGTATGAAACAAATCACCTATTGGGTGCATAACTTGAGCCCGCTTAATTTTGCAGAAAAAAATAATGACGCCACCCTGTATACGACGCGGGACTATATCACCGGTTCGGCTGTACGCGGTATGATGGCCGAAGCCTTTATCCGTCAGTATCAATTAGGGAAAGAAGCTCATAAGAATCCAGCTTTTTATGATTTGTTCCTGTCCGGTAAAGTACGGTTTTTGCCGGCCTATCCGTTAAATGGGGTGTCAGATAAGGGCAAGGTGGTTTTCCAATTACCCTTATCTATGATGCGCAGCAAGGATGGAAAAGTCATCAAAGATATTTCTGGCGTAGGTGCACCGGAAGCGGGCTTTAAGAAGATGAAAGGCTTTGTCGTCCAGGATGGGCAGACTTTATATCCTGTATCGGTCAATAAGAAAATCACCCTTCATATGGCCCGAAATACGTCGGATGAAGCCCGGCGCCGGGGAAAAAGTGAAGACGGCGGTATTTTCAATTATGAAGCTATGGAACCGGGACAATGGTTTCAGGGAACTATCTTATGCGATGACGACTGCGATGCAGAGCCGTTATTAGCTCCCTGCTTTTCTTTCAGTTCAGACAACGTGATTCATCTTGGACATTCAAGACAGACTGAATATGGGACCTGCCAGCTGCAATTAGCTTCGGACCAGACGTCTTATCGGGATATTGATTCGTCACAGCCCGTCTATCTGTATGCACTTACGCCGTATATTCCCTGGAGTGAATGGCAGCGTGTTACGGATATTGCCGAAGCGTTGGTTACACAATTAGAACAACGATTGGTAGAAAAGACAGGTCATGCTGTTTCTTTACATCCTGCCAGCGGGATGTTGAATAGGGCTAAGATTTTTGCAGCCAACGAAGACATTACCGGATATCTGGCCGTTTGGAAGGGCCGAAGAGAACGTAAAAATGCGTTGTCGGCGGCTTCCTTGATTCCTATTGATGTAGAAAAGCTCAGTGCTGAAGACCTTCATGAATTGCAAGACCTGCTTTATCAGGGAATCGGCTGCCGTCGGGAAGAAGGGTTTGGACAATTCCGGCTTTGGCAGCCGCTGACAGCGGTAAGTTTGGCAGATAATGAATCCCGGCCGGTGACAGGCGAAGTGATTCCCCATAGCGTCGTATATTATACTGCCAGGAAAATCGTCCGGAAACGCCTGTTGGCTGAAGTTCAAAATCAGGCTGTTCAAGATGCGGGAAAATTAAAGACTGGTAATGTTGGGAAACATATTTTGAACCGCGTTGAAATCTTGATGGAAAGCCATCGAACACAGCAAGAAATACAGGCCATTATTGACCATGAATTTAAGAAAACAGCACAAGATAACCTGGTCAAGCTTAGCCTGGGAGATATCACTTTATGTGATAAATTATTACAGCCACAGTTTGCTTTTGATGGGGTTATTTCCCTGCATTTGCAAGAAAGCCAAAAAGAAAGATTGGAACATGATTTGGGGAACGATGTCTTTTCTCTGGATCAGAATGTTGTCTATAAATGGTATTGGTTATGGTTTGTCCGCCATGTGAAAAAGGCGATGGCCATAAAGGGGGCAGGAGCATGAAGCAGATGGCAAACATTGTAAGAAAGGTAATTTTTAAAGTGCCTGTCGAGTTAAAAAGTCCATTGCGGATCGGCTGTGGTTATGATGACGGTATTACCGATTTATTGGTCTTGAAATCAGCCGACGGCAGGCCGTTGGTGCCGGCGACTTCCCTGGCCGGTGTCTTACGCCAGCAGATACGGGAATTATATGATGAACGACTGGCCGATTTTTGCTTTGGCCAAATTGACGACAGCAAGAAGGCTAAAGCTGAAATCGGACAGAGCCGGATCTATGTTGACGATTTAATCTTGGATATTGCTGGCGAAGGCTATCTCCATCGAGATGGCGTAGCCATCGACGATTACACGGGTATTGGGATTGATGGGGCTAAATTTGACTATGAAGCCGTTGACCGTGGCGCTTCTGGTACATTGCAGATGGAAATTACCCTGCGTGCTGCCGACATCGAAGAAGCACAAGCCCTTGATTCCCGTGTTTTCCGTCATCCTGACGCTGCCGATTTTTGGGATGATTTCAATGAGACCCTGGCAGATATTCTCTATACGGGAATCCATGTAGGTTCATTGACGGCCAAGGGATTTGGCTTGCTGACTAGTGCCAGTGAAGAGGTGCCTTTCTATACTTTTGATTTTTCCAAGCCTGGTGAATTCTACAAATGGCTGGACTATTTGGATGCCGGCCAGCAGACGGATTATCAATTGCCTGATTCCTCAGCTTCCTATCGGCCTGAAAGAGTACAATACCCGGAAGACACGCTTGTCATGGATTTGCAGTTTGGCTTGAAGTCGTCCTTATTGGTGCGGGACTATAATGCCGGAGGGCAGTCGGCTTCGTCTGTTATTTCCGTACAAATGAAGAACTATGATGATTTCGTCATTCCTGGGACGACCATCAAAGGCGTCATCCGCCATCGAGCACAACATCTTTTGCGGCAAATTTTTTCTGATTCCGAACGCAGCCAGGACTTTATCAATCATCTTATGGGCTATGCCAATGAAAGCAAGGGCGTAGGACAGCAGAGCCATCTCATGGTCCATGAAGCCTATATTCCGTCATCCCAGGTGCGCCTGCATAAACAGACTCGCAATCGCATCGACCGCCTGACGGGGGGGACTATAGAAGGGGCTCTTTTCAGCGAAGCTCCTATTTGGAGAAACAAAGATTTCTCCGCGCCTGTTCATTTTAAATGGCGTGTCAAAAAATGTCAGGATAGGGAAGCTGGCCTCTTATTTTTGGTCATGCGTGATCTATGGATGGGAAACGTGCCGATTGGCGGCGGCGCTGCTATTGGCCGTGGTGTCCTGCAGGGACAGCGATGCCATCTTCAGTTTAAGCAATGGGATATTGTCTTGGAAGGCGATGGAAAACAAGCCCTTTCTATTCAGGGGATGCAACAGGGACAAGAAGCTACTCCCCAGCAATGTATGGACTTTTTAGAACAATGTGTAGCAGAAATTGGCAGGTGATGACGATGGATTTTGTTTTGCAATCGCAAAAACTTCATAGCATAGTGACGGATACGTATAGTCCTCATTTTGAAGATGTACTGCCGACGCAGGGAACGTACCAGGTACTGATAAAATATATGAATACCTTGAAATTTGGCAGCTATGAAGGAAGGGAAAAAGTTTTTACTTTTGGGAATGACCGTATGTCTGTGGAAGCCTTGGAATTTCCGTATTTACTGCAGTTGCGTTTGTTCAATGCTGATCAGGAAATTTTGATTCAGCGCGAAGACGGACGATATCATATACGCGTCATTCAAGATGAAAAAGGCGACGATATAGAAGCCGTTGACAGTTATTCGCCACTCTTAGGTAATATAAAACGGAAATTACAGACTCGCGCTTACATCGTCTATGATCCGGAAACGGGCCAGGCTGGGTATGGTCATTATCGTTACGTTTCCGTTACGCCGGAAAGGGAGGATACCGATGGCATATAGCAATAATAAGAAAAAGCCGACGACACCTTATAATTTCGTTACTTTGAATACCCGAGTCATAGCGCCGCCGGTTTCTGATTTTTGCAAGAAATGTAAGAATAAAAACGATATGCGTGCAGGACTGCAGGAAGGGTACCGCCAGTATTTACAGGACCTGGAACAGAACGGCCAGGCATATAGTGGCTATTTTAACGTCGATATCGAAAATCTGACGCCTTTATTCATTAATTCGGATATGGAGAATCCCTCGTTCTTTACTAATGGGGAAGAAATTTGCATTGCCGGCAGCAGTCTGCGTGGCTGCCTGCGCCATGTATTCAAAATCATTACGGAATCGGCCATGCGCGTACACCATGAAAATCCCTATGCTGAATATACGGTAGATGGTCAGCGCATCGACCGGGATCAGGATATGACGGATCAGCAATTATTTTTCCGGGCCATGGCATCTCCAAAAGGGGTATCGACGAAAGATAAATATATGGAACGCATTGCTCGCCGGGACGCAGGCATTTTGGTCAAAAAAGGAAAAAATAAAAATAGTAATGATGACTACTATATCTATAAAACAACATATGAACCTATTTTTGATAAGAAAGAAGCTAATTATAATGTTCCCCGCATCGACTGGTCAGAATGGCATAATGGGACAGGCCATGTTTTCCTCTTTTCTGGTCGCATGCCCAATAAAAAGCGTTATTATCAGCTGGAGGCCCCAAACTTCGATAAAGCCTGTTGCCACCATGTTCCGGAAGAAGTCATCATCGCATACAAAAATGATAAGCGTCGCAATGAAAAATCAGACCTGTTGGCGAAGTTTGGCACGCCAGATGCGATGAAATTGCCTGTTGGCCAGGGACTGCCTTGTTTCTTTACCATGACTAATGGGCAGGTAGAAAGTTTTGGTGCCAGCCTCTTTTATCGCCTGCCCTACAAGAGTACCATGGCAAACCGAGTTCCGTCCGCTGTTCGCCTGTCCGACCAATCAGTCGACTTTACCGATGCTATTTTTGGCAAGAATACTTATTGGCGCAGCCGGGTCTTTGTCGAAGACAGTTATTTACAGAAAGGGGAAAAAGCTGCTTTTGAGCCGGAGGCGGAATCGCAGACCTTATTGGATCCTAAACCGACGTCGTATCAATTCTATCTGCAAAGCCAGAATGGCGAAGCCCGCGACTGGGATGACAGCACGAGTATCCGTGGAGACAAGATGTATTGGCATCGCCAATGCCCTTGGAAGAATACGGGGAAAAATAATGATAATAAAAATGTACAACATCGTTTCAGTCCTCTCCAAAGTCATCATCACTTCCAGGGCAAGGTGCGGTTTGAGGATTTGAGTGCTATTGAATTGGGCGCACTGGCCAGCCTTTTCTCCTTGAATTCGTTGGCGACGTCCCAAGCTCCACGCGATATTTGCTATAAACTCGGGATGGGCAAGCCCATTGGCCTGGGCAGTGTACAAATCCAGGCTTCTCTGCATCTCCAAAAAGAAGAAGGTTGGCAGACGCTCTTCTCCGATGGTCACTTTGCTTCGGGGACCGAAGAAGGCGACATGGCTCCGTTTATTTCGGCCTTTCATGACTATATGAAAGAACAACTGCAGAGCAATCCCCGGGATTGGGAAAATTATTGTCAGCGTATGGAAGAACTCTGTACGATTATGGACTTTTCCTGGTCCACGAATAAGAAGCTGCAAGAACAGGTTGGCTATATGGATTTAACAGAAGGGAAAGATTTAATCCGGAAGCGTGTCGTCTTGCCGACGATAGCAGAAATTATCGATGGGTTAAAAAAATAGTGCCATTTTTCTAAAGGTGAGCTGGATAGATATAGCAGAAGGATAATCTATCCAGCTTATTTTTTTGGAGGTGGTAGCAATGGGTGTCAAAAAATATAAGACCTTAGCTATTTATGATGTCGTAGAAACGAAGCGGCGGAATAAATTAGTGAAGTGCTTGCAGCACTATTTGATCAGAATTCAAAAGTCTGCTTTTGAAGGAGACATTACTCCTAAGCAATGCAAGACCTTAGCTAAAAATGCCGGAAGCATCATTGATCCCCAAGAAGATTTATTGCGGATTTACGTCATTTATGATGTTGGAAAGTTATACGACTGGGGAAAACGAAAAGCTCAGCCGGAAGAAGTCATCATTGTGTAGCAGGAGGAATAGACTATGAAAAACATCGATTATGCACAGGCTCAGGAAGATATTGAATTTATTTATGCATGCTATCAGAAACTCGGCCTTACCGTAGACGAATGTCTGAGGGATTTGGATGAAAAAAAGGAATGTTGTGACCATCGTGATAGCGAAGGCAAGTTGTTGATTAAAAGTCTTGCTACTACGGAGTACTTTAAAGATTCAAAAGATGTCCAAGATCATTATTATTGCCCTAAATGTGGCATCGACTTTACACTGAAGTTCAACCCGGATACGGAGGAATGCAGTTATAATAAACTGCTGAAATATAATAGCTGGCATGACCTCATGAAGCCCGTCCTTTTCTATCATATCCAAAAGGAATGGCAGATTTTGGAGAAGAAGCAGCTGTTCACGCCAAAAGATGTTGCCTTTTTTATCAATAACGTGAGGATTCAAGCGGAATTGAGTTCCAGGGAAGAAGAAACATATTTTGCCATTTTAGAAAAATTGGACTATATTACGTTCAACCTGCCGTATTATGATAACTTTTCAGGGCAATATATTCGACACATATTATTTCCACTGCTTAAACAGATGCACTTTGTGAGAGGGCTCACTATGGCGCTGTCAATGTATATACGTGATCAGAAGTCGTTTTTGGAACGTACGGTCAACATCCTCGATATTATTCCTGAATTAAATGAAACTGAAGAAATGGCATTCATTGAAGCCTGCTTTGAAAAGGCCGGCACGACATTGAAAGAAAGCCGTCAGCGTCATCCGGAAGTAAATAATACCTGTATTTGCAATCATCGGGATGCTCAGGGGAATTTATTGATTCATAATGTACCAGGGAAGAAATTTTTGGTAGAATGTGAACGTTGCCATGAGTTCTTTATGATGGATTTTAATGACCGGCTGGGGCAGTATATTAGTTTTGGCCTCTTGAATGATGACGTGCACGACTGCTTCTGTCCCGGTGTAGTCGAAAAGGCAGAAGAAGTCCTGAAAAAGGCAGATATTTCGAAAGTCCATTCGATGACTGACTTTTATGAAACTCGTAAAGTTTTGCAAGAACGGCTTCAGGAAATAAAGGAGGATAAAATTGATTGTATGATTCTTTTGGGGCGATTGAATATTTGTCTCTTAAAAATGGATATGTTGGATTCTTTTACACGCATCCAGGTTCGGGAAAGTCTTCCTTTCGCCAAAAAAGAAATATCCGACCGGTATCTCTGGGCGTATGACATAGAGAATCAGCTTAAATTGAGATTGGAGCAGTTCAATAAATTTATGCCCAGTTCGGACTTAGGAGATAAGAAATTGCTGGCGGTACCGGAAGCGTTTGCACGATAAGGGAGGAAGAAGTTGTTGCAGAAGTCCTTGGGTTCTATGCAACAGCTTCTTTTATATAGCAGGATTTTAGGAAATTTTGTCGAATATTAACAATAATATAACGGAATTATATACGTATCACTGAGAGTGACAATATCTGTCCTTTTCGATTGCTATAGTAAGAATAGTACTTATCTTAGACATGTGGAGGTTACTTTTATGAATATTCAACCTGTGTTTTTCTTAAAAGAGATTCAAGGCTTTAGTGAGCCGGCATTGCAGTTTTGTCAGGCCTTGAGCCGGCGATTGCCATTGCTCATACTGGCTGATCCAGATTCAATGGGAGGCAAGGTGAATCTGGAAAATGTTGTTTACAAATCATATGATGATATTCTTAAAAGCTTGAAAGAGTTATGTCTTTCTAACGATTGGGTCCTTTTATTTTCCAATCATGACATAGCATTGGGATTGGATAATTTTGTCAGGATACCCATGCCTTTTTGGACAGCCATTGATGAAGTCAATCGACATAGCTTCACCAATCATGCCAAGAAAAAATTGATTTATAATAAGTTGTCGTCCTTATATATGGATTCCATTGGGAATGACACGGATAAGGAAACACATTTCCTGGAAGAGTGTTTTAAAAAAGCCGAGGCCAAGACGATTTTAGATTGCTGCTGTGGTGTCGGGCGCCACGACTATTTGCTGGGCCGGGACGGCTATACTGTTACGGGAATTGATTTTTCAGCATCTCAGATTGCCACGGCGAAACGGATTCATCACCATGACCATGTTCATTATCTTGTCGATGATGTACGGGCCTTTGCCCTAGATAAGAAAGATTATGATGGTGCCATGTGTATGTGGACTACATATAATTATTTTTCTAAGAATCAGGATTTTTTAGCGTTCATGCGTAATATTCGGAGACACTTAAAAACAGGGGGCATTTTAGTGCTCGATTCAAAGAATATCCCTGCCTTGGATAAGGTTCGGTTTTACAGCCGGACGAGCCAGCATGATGACTTGACTTTAAAATTGCTGATTTATAAACGAATTCTGGGCAATGTCCAAAATTCGCAGTATTTTTACTTTTTGGATCAGAAGGGGCAAAAAGACTTCTATTTGGATGAAGAATTCATCCGCTTCTATTATCTGCATGAATTAGTGGATTTAATGAGTCAGGACGGGATATTTGAGCTCGTTTCCTCCTTTGGTGACTTTGATGGAAATCCATATATCGAGAAGCAAAGTGAGCGGATGATTACGGTATGGCGCGCTATGAAAGAAGGTTGATTCTACTATGAAATTAGTCATAGAAGGTATGGATGGTGTAGGCAAAAGTACGATTGCCAAAAGAGTGGCAGACTCATATCATATGAAATATGTCGATGGATTGCTCAAGACGTATTTCGAAGATAAAGGATTCAGTCAGGATGAAATCGCTGCGATTGTGAAAGGCATTGAATCCTTTTACGACCACAAAGATTCAAGGATACGGACTTGGATTATGGGCTTTGCCAATATTTTCAATCTCCTGAATTACCAGGGGGATGTTGTCATCGATCGGCATTGTCTGACGACCTTTTTTTACAATGGCAACGCTCAATCTCTGCCATTATATAAGGTAATGCAGCAAGTCGCGGGCAAACCCGATTTAATCATTATTCTTACAGCGACTCCGGAAACACGGATTCAGCGGCTGAAACATAGAGATGCCGATGACCGGGATTTACAGGAAAAAAAGAAATTGTCCGATGGCTATGATCAGTTCATTGAGGCTGCGAATATCTTGGACGTGCCCTATCAATTGGTAGCGACGGATCAGCGGAATGAAGACCAGGTTTTTCAAGCTGTCTGCCAGGTTATTGATGCTTATAAAAAGACAGGGAAGTGATGAAAATGAAGGAATTATGCTGGCTTTTGACGACGCAGTGTAATGAGCACTGTGGTTACTGCAGTAAGTTTACTCAGATTCCTGTCGTCACCAATGCCGAATATAAGCACATTTTAGAAATCCTAGATCAGTATGGGACGAAGCATATTACGTTTGGCGGCGGAGAACCTTTTCTGACAGAAAAATTCGATGACATAGTGCGCCTGGCCAAACAAAAAGGCATCCATTTAAAAGTAGTGACCAATGGAGATTATCTTTTACAACACAACGAGATTCTGCCCTTATTGGATGAAATCACGCTTTCTCTGGATTCCGTAGACAGCCAGGTCAATGCTCGCCTGGGCCGTGGTGCCGATCACTATTCGCATATATGCCGGATCTTAACCTACTTTGAGGAAAACAGCGTAAAAGCAAAGATTAATATCAATACCGTGGCGTCGCGTTACAACTTAGAACATATTCAGGATATGATTCCGTTGATTAATCAGGCAAAAATACATGCTTGGCGGATTCTCCGCTTTTCCCCTTTACGAGGCCGGGCAGTTCGAAATAAAGCCGAATTTGAAATCAGCGATGGCGATTTTCAGCAGCTGGAAAAGGCTTTAAAAAATCAGGTTATAGGATGCCCTTGGAAACTTGTTGACCATGATGGCATGAGCCAGAATTATTTACTCATCGCGCCGGATGGAAATGTCTATGTGCCCGACGACTTAAAAGATGTAAAAGTCGGGAATATATTGGAAGATAACTTAAAAGAGTATTTTTATCATGCATAAGCATAAGTAAACTGTCGAAAGGGAAAAGTCAGCTCAAGCCTGTTGGGCTGGCTTTTTTACGGCCATCATGGTATAATAAAAACAGCTTAGACGG
>OGYE01001042.1_pt1 | contig 18267 bp, 20 predicted proteins | sample 1576471 | NCBI WGS metagenome assembly OGYE01 (sample SAMEA3541532, study PRJEB24748) | human gut metagenome | biome: human gut; feature: human-associated habitat; material: faeces | place: China | collected 2012
CTCCGGCGTTTGTGTCAAACACAGCCAGAGAGGTTGCATAATTGCTGGTATCGATGCCCAGCGTCAGCATTGCGGCTGGGCGGCTTCGGCAACAGGCTGCTCGCCGCGCTCCCGTGCAACGGCCCCCAACAGGCCGTTGACGAACTGGTAGTCGTTGTCAGCTCCGTACTTTTTGACAAGCTCAACAGCTTCGTTGATGGCGACCCCGGTCTTCTGCTCCTCGCCATACAGCATCTCAGCCAAGCCGAGGCGCAGGGCCACCAGGCTGACGCGGGGCACGCGGGCCAGCGTCCAGCCCTTGAGATGGGCAGTGATGATCTCGTCGAGTTCGGCGGCGTGGTCGTTCATAGCGGCCAGCAGCTGGTTGGCAAAGGCATCGGGGGCGGCGTGCTCCTCAACGGGCACGGTCGGCTCCTCGGGCTCAAAGGTGGCGGCAAAGGCCGTCAGAAAGGCCGTCTCGCGGGACTCGCGGCGGGTCAGCTTTTTCTCCATACGTTCTGTTCCTGTCTTTCCTTGATTCTCTTGGGTTTATTCCTTCTCAGCGGTGGCTTCGGTCAGGCCGACAACCAGCACATCCACGCGGGCTACGGTAATGCCGGTCATATTCTGGATTGCCTGCTTTACGTTCTCCTGCACCTTCTCGCACAGGGGCATAACCTTGCTGCCGTACACAACGGTGATATGCACCGTGACGGTGGCAATGCCATCCTCCATGACAACGGTAACCGGCTTCTGCAGGCCGGTGCGGCCCAGAAGCGAACGGACATTCTGGCTGGTGCCGGTGGCTACATCAGCAACACCGTCAACCTCCAGCGCGGCCAGCCGCGCAATTTTTGCAATGACCTCAGTCGAGATCTGTAAGCTGCCGCCGATGGTATTGTGTACATCCATAGTGTGTACCCTCCCGTTGCAAACGGCCATATGGCCATAGTTCTACCAATATGCTTTAGTGTACCACAAAACGGCACTGTTTGCAACAGAATGTTCAGTTATTTTACCTCGAAAAATTCAATAGTCAAATGCAACAACTTTTTGCCTATATTTTTGTACATTTTATCGCACCACAACAAGGCCGTCAACATCCACTCTTTTGTTGGCAGCCTGTTATAACCCCTATTCTATTGCACCGACTATACCACATCACGCCTTTTTCAACGATTTATCTATATTTTGCTCTCTTTATCTACCCATCATGCCGCAATGCCCAGTTCCCGCAGGCACTCCCTAAATACGATCTCGCTTGACCTGTACCCCAATATCTTCCGTGGATAATTATTTATCCAGTTTTCGGCCTGCGCGATCTGCGCGTTCGTCACCGCCGCAAAGTTCGTGCCCTTGGGAAACCGCCGCCGAATCATGCCGTTGGTGTTCTCGTTGGTGCCCCGCTCCCAAGAGGAATACGGGTGGCAGAAATACACTTTAGTCCGTGGCAGGCGCTTGTTGACGCAAGAGCGTTCCAGCCCCTCCGCCGCCGCAAACTCGGTGCCGTTGTCAAAGGTAATGCTTTTGAAGATTGCCCTAAACCGCCGGGCACCAAGTTTCCGTTCCAGTGCGTCCAGCGCCTTGACCACCGTTTCAGCCTTGCGGTTCGGTATCGCTATAATGATCTCTTTCCGGGTCTTGCGCTCGGTCAGGGTCAGCAGGGCGCGGGTGGTCTTGCGCTTTCCCCTGCCACTGTACACGGTGTCGCCCTCCCAATGGCCGAACTCCTCCCGCTCGTCGATCTCCTCCGGGCGCTGTTCAATACTTTCACCCGCCGGGGCGCGGCTGGCGCTTTTATTCTTTTTCACTTTCTTATATTTATGTTTCTTCTTTCCGTGCCGGGGCAGCTCCTCTTGCGTCAGGTTCAAGAACAAGCCCTTGGCAATGTACTTGTAGATCGTCGGCACCGACAAACTGGTTTTGAACTTCTTCCCCTCGATCATGGCAAACCCCAGCACCGCCGCCGGGCTGCAATCCTTGTTTATGATCGTGGTTTCAATGTAGTTTGCCAGCTCATGGTCATTGCCTATTTTCAAGTCCGGCCCTTTCTCCCGTAGGTGGGCTTGGTATTTATCCTCGGCAATGTCCGGGCTGTACGCGGTCTTGACCTCCCATGTCGCGCCGTCCAGCCTGTCATACGCGCCGCGCTTCAACTCCCGGTAAATAGTCGAAACATGAACGCGCAGCTTGTCCGCGATCTCTCGCGGCTTCATCCCCATTTTCAGCCACTTTTCTATGCGCAAGCGGTCTGTCATGGTCAGGTGCTTATAGGTTCGCACTGTGTTTCCTCCTCTCCAATATCTGCGCTGCAAGTGTCGGCTTCTGCCGTTCTGTGCAGCTTTAGCACACAATACCATTCAAAAATAGCGGTCTGCGGCACTTTTGTCAACCTCTCCGCATAACAGAAAAGGCCCCGGCCACCGTTCAAAACGAACAGCAGTCGGGGCCATATCTTAGTATTTAGTTCTGCGGGGTCTGCTCGGCGTCAGAAAAAATTTTTCCGATCTCCCCAATGGCGTTTTTCTCGGCAAGATCAAGTTCTTTCACCGCCGCCTCAATAAAGGCGTTGATCTCCGGGGTAACAGTAATGCCGTTTGCCTCCAACAACTCCACGACAAAGCGTTTCTTGGTCGCCTTGTCAATGGTGCCCGCCTCGGCCTGCTTCTCGGCGGCCTCCACGAACTTCTTCACGATGGAGTACAGGCGCTTTTCTTTCAGCCAAGGCAGGCCGGTGTCTTTCAGCCACGGGATAACCAGCGCGGTAAAGGACGCGCCCAGCACCGCAAACACGATTTCCAGCAGATTGTTCACAACGATGGTCACAACTTCATTCATGATCTTTTCCTCCTATATATAGTCGGTCAGTTGGGCAGCTTCAAAACCTGCCCGGCGTGGATGGTGTTATTTTTCAACCCGTTCAGTGTCTTGATCTCCTTGTAGCGGGCACCGTTGCCAAGCTGCTGCGCAGCAATGCGCCACAGGCTGTCGCCCGCTTTCACGGTGTAGGTCTTGACCGCCGGGGTAGCGCTTGCTTTGCCGGTAATGGCCGCCGCGTCCACCCAGCCATACACGGTGCTGGTGCCGTCCGTATGTACAAGGTGGTAGGGGTGCTTGCCCGCCGTGGCAACTGCCGTCACCTTGGCCGGGCCGGGCTTCACGGTGGTGCCGCTGGTAGCCTGCGCGTTGGCGTAGTGCTTGCCGCCCGCAAACTGCACAATGTCGCCCACCTTGTATGTCAGCGCAGTGTTGCCCGTGGCGGTGCCGGTGTTCGTGCTGCCGCCGATCTGCCCGCCGGGGGTAGCTGCACCAAGGCGGGCTTTGAACGCGGCCCACTTGGCGGCGCTGCCGGTGTCCTCGTTCCAGCCGATGATGCCGGGGCACGGCTTGCCGTTCACATCATAGTGGCGGATAACATGGGTGGCGTCAATGCCGTATTCTGCCATCAGGCACTTCACCAGCTCCACAAGGTTGCTCACAACCTTGTCCGTAAAGCTCCAATGGCTGTCGTTGGCAACAGTCATTTTGCCGGTGTCGTTGGTAGAGCAAACCTCAATACCAATGGTGTTGCGGTTCGTGGCCTTGCCGTAGTAAGCGCCGCCCTTGGTGTTGTACTTTCCGCCGCCGCAGTGCCAAGTGTAGCGGTTGCGAATGTCACCGTTGTACTGCACCGCACCGCCGTCGTCCACGATGAAGTCCGCCGAAACCTGCTTAGAGGTGCCGCCAAAGTAAGAGGCCGTTCCCGCCGCGCTGCCCGGCTTAGAGGTCACACCGGCGGTGTAATGCACAACGATGTACCGGATTGCGCGGCCTGCTGCCGCCGTGGTGTTGTGGGTACTGGTTTTCTTGGTAATGCTGATATTCATACTCGTTTTGTCCTCCTGTTCCGCCTTGCCGTCGTACACGGTCAAGCCGTATTTCTCAATCAACCCAATCAGCTTTTGCGGGTAGCCGGGGTCGGTGGCATAGCCCGCCGCCTTGATCGCTTTGCAGGCCGCCTTGTAGTCGCGCTCGCCAACCACTGCCGCATACCGCTTGTTCGCCAGCAAAAACGCGCTATGGTCGGCAACGCTTTCTGCCCAACTGTCATAGGCGCGGAATAGCGCGTTAATGGTGGTATAGGTTGCACCGTCGTAACACTCCTTGGTGTCCTTGCTGTACGCCTTCCCGCTCCACCGCGCGTCGGCCTTAATGCCGAACAGGGCGTTAGCCTTGGTGGCAAGCTCCGATGTTCCCCAGCCGCTTTCCAAGATTGCCTGCGCAATGGTCAGGCTGGCAAGGATTCCGCTTTTCTGCATATCTGCCTGTGCCAGCGGCCCCACCATTGCGAGAAATTTTCTTTGTTCCATACGGTTTCCTCCAAAAAAGAGAGAGGGCCACACCCGCAGCCCTCCGTGGTTTTCTGTTTACGCATTATGCGCCGGGCATATCGCCGGGCGGCACCTCTGCCGCCTCGGCCTTTGCCTCCTGCTTGTCCTCCTGTTCCCACTTCCGTTCCCGGTTGCGGTCTTTGGTGGTCTTAATCCAGCCCATAATGCCGCACTCACCGCCAAGGGTAGCAAAAACGCAGGTAATCAAGGTGTCCGGCACCGTGCCGTATACCTTGAAAAGCTGAATCATAACGATGGTGAACACCAACAAAGAAACGCCGACGATCACCAAGATCAAATCCATAACCTTGATGTTCCGGCGTTCCGTTTTCTCTGCGGCGTTTTCAACACTTTCAACGCTATTCTTCACATTCCCGCGCCCCCTCACATACCGATCTGCTTAAACAGGTAGCCAAGCACAACGCCCACAATCGCCGTGGCAATGTAGCCCATGACCTTGCGCCACTTCTCGCCGTCGCGGCCCTCCAACGCTTCCAGCCGTTCGCCCTGCTTTTCCTGCTCTTTCAGCATACTTTGCATACTCACGGCCAGCTTTTCCACGCTGGTTGCCAACGCGCCGATCTGACGCACACTGTCCTCCAAAATGCCAATGCGGGCGTCCTGCCGCTTGTTTTCCTCCTCCAAGCGGCGGCGGAACTCCTCATGCTCCGCCCGTGTGATAGGGTTCTCCATCGTCCTCTCCTCCTTGCTCCGCCCAGTCCGGCCACTCGTCGCCGCCTATGGCGTCGCGGTATGCCTTGTCGGCCTGCGCAATCTCGTCACGCCCGGTCACAGTGTCACCCAGCTCTGCAAGCCGGGTTGCCATGATCTTGATAACCCGTGCCTGCATTTCCGTCACCGTTTCCAGCTCCGCTATGATCTGCAAATGGCTCATGCTGTGCCTCCTCTCGCAGTTGTTTTTGTTTGGCCTTTTCCAGTTCCGCCCGGTAAATCTCGTTCAGCCGCCACCGCAGGCTTGCGCTCTCCGTGTGCTTTAGCAGCCCCCTAATGCTGGCAATGCGCCGGTAAAAGTCCTGCCGTGTCATATCGCCAGCAGCATACAAAGCACTGATCTTGCGCACCTCCCGCTTTATGCGGCGCACGGTGCTTTTCCGCAGCTTCATGTGGGTGGGCCATATCCGCACACCAACAAATTCAACCCCTTGGCGCACCGGGCGTATGCTGGTCTTGCTGTTCAAATCAAGCGCCAGCTCCTCCTGCAAGAAAGTTTCCACCGCCGCTTTCCAGCGGTGCAAGGTTTCCTTGTCCTGCCCCAAGATGATTACATCGTCCATGTAGCGGATATAGTAATGGATTTTCAGCTTGTGCTTGCAATACTGGTCAAGCTCGTTTAAGTAGATGTTCGCAAATAGCTGGCTCGTCAAGTTGCCTATCGGCATACCCACCTCGTACAGCCATTCTTCCGGCGGCGTGTCCTGCGGTGTCCGCCAGCGCGGCAGGCCGAACGGCTCTGCTCTGCTGTTCACCACGCCCCGTATAAACGCCATCATGGCGGGGTCTTTCACCCGCCGCTCCAAGATCGCCAGCAGCTTTTCGTGGTTCACCCGGTAAAAGTATTTGCTTATGTCCAGTTTCAGGCAGTACCAGCCCGGCCCCGGCTTGCGCTGCACTTGGCACATCCAGTATTGCAGGCGCTTGGCGGCCTTATGGCTGCCCTTGTCCTTTCGGCAAGCGTAGGAATCCTCAATAAAAAGCCTGTCATAGATCGGATTCAAATACAGGTACAGGCTCCATTGCACAATTCTGTCCGGGTAGTCCAGCGCCATCACCAGCCGCTTCTTGGGCACATACACCCACAGCTTGCGGTATGGCCCCAGCACATAGCTGCCGTTCATCATACCTTGCTGTATGGTGAACAGGTTATCTTCAAGCCGCGCGGTAAAATTCAAAACCTCGGCGCGGTATCGCTTGCCCTTGCGGGCGTTCCTGTCGGCCTCAATCAGCCAACCAAAATTGCACACCACCGGCCAAGCGTTTTGAATCACCGTCATTTCCTGCTGACAGTGTTTCATCCAATGATCTCTCCAAGCCGTGTGTGGCGTTTCCGCCTCCACGGCAATACAAATTTTTTCCCGCCCTGTCTAAGCGGGAACGGAAACAGGCCCCTTTTAGTCTGCACTTCCTGCTGTACCCCGTAGGCCACAGCCCCCTTGCGGCGCAGAACCACCGCCCTAAATTGGCATTTAACAGACGAAAAGCGGAACGGCCCCCGATGTTGCCGTTGGCATTGGAGCGCGGGTTGTTCAGGTTGGAATTGAACACCCCGGCGTTGCCGCCATTGTTCCAGTTGCCACCGCGAATCAGGCACCGTAAACGGCCCGTTCCCAAAGAAAAACAGCTACTTTTTCACGCTGGCAATATACTTGCCCAGCAAGCAGCCGATTTCTGTATTGTACCTTGCCCATGTTTCGTACTGGTGCGTGGACAGCGGCGGGGCAAACTTCGCACCGCAAAGGTCTTTGTCTGCCGCCATCCTCACCAGATTGCGCAGCCATTCCAGTTCCACATCAAGTTCCTGCGCGGTAGTCTTGCGGTAGTATTTCTTTTCCAGCTCAACGGCCAAATGGTACATTTTCAGCATGGAAACCCGCATATCATCCGCAAGGTCACGATCTTTCCGGCTAAAATTCTTGGTAAGTGGTCTGCCGTACTTCATCATTTCCCCAATTTTCTCTTTCAGGCGGAACGGTTCATAGCTGCCCGGCGCGGGCATTTCGCTCTGCATAGCTTGTTCACCTCCTCCAAAATTTCCCCCAAACCCACCCGGCGCATTGCGCCTGCCATAGGCCCCAAAAAATTTGCCCGCGCACAGCGCGGGGCGTTGTTCCCGTTGCTGTGCGTGGGCTTGTCCTGCTTACCGCCTCACTATCGTTCGGCGTTCAGTGTTTCAGGGCGCAGTGTACAGTTATTCGTAAAAAGCGGAACGGCCCCCGATGCTGCCGCCGGCACTGGAGCGCGGGTTGCTCAGGTTGGAACCGAACACCCCGGCGCTGCCGCCATAGCCCCAGCTGCCACCGCGAAACAGGCACCGCTCGGCCTCGGCGTTGTTGATGTAGAAATAGTCGCCGCCGTAGGTGGCGTCAATGCCGTCACCCGTCAGCGCAGCGTCGGGCAGCATGGCAAGCGCCTGAAGCAGCAGCTTTGCCGCAGCGCCAATGCTGCTGTCGCAGGTAACATCCTTAAAACTGCAGCCGTTCGCGCCGGTGGTGTGGGCAATAGTGGTGCTGTAAGTCCATTTGCCGCTGATAAAGTCCAGCTTCACGGTGCCCTGCGTGGTGCCGTTGCCGTCCGGGGCCACCAGCTCGCCGGTGGCGGCGGAAATGGCTTTCCACGCAGCGCTGCTTGCACTCATGTCACAGGTGGGCGCGGCGGCGTTGTTGTCTGCGATCACCTGCACCTCGCCTTTCACAAGGCGCAGTCCGGCGCACCACTCCCACACATTGCCGTTCAAATCCCAAATGCCCTCCAAGGTGCCGTCATGGCTCCAAGTAACGGGGCCGGTGCCGGTGGCAACACGCCCGGTCTTGTCATTGTCCTTGCTGGTGGGGATTGCGCGGTACAGGCTTTCGCGGGTGTCCTTGCCGTAGTTGTTGTTGCCGTAGGGTTCCTTGCCCGCCTTGTGGCACCACAGGGCAATAGCCGCCCACTCGGCGCAGGTGATCTCGTGGAACTTTCCGCCCTTGGCGCGGTTGTAGCTCACAAAGGTATCAAGGCCCGCCGTGTTAGCCGGGTTCTCGCCGGGCAGGCTATACGCTCTGCCGTTGTAGTGGCTGGTCTGATACTTCCCAACCCAAAAGCCGTCGATCTCCACGCCGTTCACCCTGAACGCGGGGTGTACGCTGGTGTCGGCGGTAGAAAGTACATCACACAGGCGGAATTTCGGGATGAACACCATAATGCTCGGCATTTCCTTGTCGTCGTACTTCATGGCGTTGTTGGGGCAAACGCTTTTCAGGGCCAGTTCAGCCATATCAAAATTAGCCATAGGTTCGTCCTCCTTTATCAGTGAATCATAATGCCATCAATGGCAAACAGGTACAGGGTCACAGCCTCGGTGTCCAGCGGCTCCGGGGTGCGGGTCACGGTTTCACGGTTCATGCCCTCGGTGCTTTCGCCGCCCTCGGCCTGCGCGTCGGTTTCCTGTGCCGGAGTTACGGTTTCGGTGTACTTCCGCGCGGGGATTTCCACCTGTGCCGCGTAGTACAGGCCGCGCCCGGTGGTCAAATAGCCCTCGCTGTCCACCATAATGTCGCGGGTCACGGGGTCGTCCTGCTGGTAGCGGGCAAGGTCAAGGGTCAGCGCACCGTCCGCAAAGTCCAGCTTTGTGCCGGTCAGGTTGTAGTTGATCTTCTTGCCCTCGTTTTTCTCAATGATTTTCATGCTCTTGTCCTCCTGTTACTCGGTGGGTGCCGGGTCGGTCATGCCGCCCGTCACTCTGATCTGCACTTTCACGGTGGTGGCGCTGCCGTCATGTACCAGCTTAAAGCCGTTGCGGGCACGGTCAGTCACCCGGATATTGCCCAGCCTGCCGCCGCTGTACGCCAGCACTGTTACCTCCACGCCGTAATTGGTGCTTTCTCGCAGCTGCGCAAGGGCAATGGTGGTGGGCGTGTTGTTAAACGGCCACTTGCTGCTGGTCTGCGCCAGCGTGGCCGTGTGCATCTCGTCGGCGTAGTTATAACCGTCCTGCACCGCCTTAAACTGCATAATTGCCCCGGCAAGGGTCATGTCGGAAATGCCCAGCTCCATATTGTTAAAATGCTGCTGGTCAAGCAAGGTGCCCTGCTGGATAACCTCGCCGCTCTGGTCAGTTACATGGTCTTTCCAATAACTGCGGTCATAAGCCATGGGTTTGTCCTCCTCTCTTTTACTCCTCGGTTTCGATCAGCGGGAATGTAAAGCGCAGCAGCGCCACATTCAGGCTGGTGCGTTTCAGGCTGATACTCTGCTGTCCGGCCAGTGCGCCGTTGATGTCGTACACCCTTACGCCCGTGATCGTGTCGGCCTGCCCAAAATTCGGTACATTCACAAACACGACCACATTCGTGCCGATGATCTCCTTGCTGTTCACGGTGCCGGTCTGCCATGCCCCGCCGTTCAACTGGTATTGGAACCTGTCAACGCTGCGCAGCAGTTCTTCCCGCCGGTCATTCAGGAATTTGTCGGTAAAAAACGCCATGTTCGGTTTTCCTCCTTTCCCGGTTGTTTATGGCATCGTACCGCAGCGGTCTTGCCCGCTGGCGGACGGTACGGCTGTAAATGCTTCGGCGGCCTCCACGCCGCCCTTGCTCCCGTGCAGCTCTGCACGGATAGAATAGCCCGCCGTTCCTTGGTACATAAACAGCGGGTTTTGCTTTCCGTACTGGCCGTTAGCCTTTTCAGTTTCCATGCTGTGCCTCCTCCGGCAATGTGCCTGCAAATTCAGGGCTTGCGGTGTAGCCGGTTGCAACTCCACCGCTCCGCAGCGCCCCGCAAACTGAATAGCCCACCGTCGCCGGAACGGGCAGTGTGCCGGTAAACTCCGGGCTTACAGCAAACGCTCCCGGCTGGCCGCCTGTCAACAGCGCATGGTGTGCCGTATAACCCAAAGTGGCAGGCATCCACCACACGCCGCAGTAGATCGTGCCGCACTCCGGCACGGTGTATGCCCACTTGTCCACCCTGCACCCGGTAGCCAGCGTGTGGCGCACCATGTAGCTAAGGCTTTCAAGGTGGGCGCTCCACCGTTTCGCGGTAATAAGGCGGCGCTCCATTTCCGCCGGGCTGTAAATAATGGCCGGGTGTTCCTCCGTTGTGTCTGTCACATTGATATACAGGCGGAAAGTGCCCGGCTGCCCGCCGTACTCGAACCATTCTTCCAGCATAGTGCCGGGGTAAATGGCGTCGGCTTGCAGCTTTACCGCGCCCACAGTGCCCATTAGGCGGCGCACCGTCAGGGCCGTCTTGATAATGCGGCGCTTTTGCTCTACGCTGTACCCGGTATCGTACCAGTCCACTTTCCAGTTGATCGCCAGCGCGTCAAGCACGGGTTCGGTGGCGGTGTCAAGGCTTGTGTAAATTTGGCTGTCGTCGATATAGCGCAGCGTTCTTTCGTGCAGCACACCCACTGCCTCGCTAAGCGCCCGCACCCAGTCCTGCCCGGCAACCACGCGGGGCACGGCGTCCACAAGGCGGGCGTCCCGCAGGTCTTTAATCATCTTCCAGCCCTCCGTATGTCACGGTCTGCCCGGTGCATTTCGGCAGTTGCGTTTTGCCTACCACAATATCCGCCGGGGCGGTCAGCTTCACACGCTTGGCCCCTGCCTCGCGGATTTTGGCGATCAGCTCCGTAGGGTTAATATCTCGCCCAAGGTGCCGCTGCCAGCTTTGGTAGCTCTGCACCGCCGCCGTCACCTTTTCCTGTATGGTTCCGGCGCTGCGCTGGTCGCCGTCGCCAATCCAGTAGGTAAACGCTATGTTGTAGGGCACCTCCTCCGGCTCCACGCACACCACCTTGTCGCACAGCGGGCGCAGGTTCTCGCCACTGATATATTCGGTCAGCTCCTCCCGCTCCGTGGCGTTCGGCAGCCGCCCGCCCTCCATCACAAAGTAAATGGCAATCACGCACGGCTCCGGGCTGGTGATCTGCACATCCGTCACATCACTGCGCCATTCCCGCACATGGTATTCGTAGGCGTCGCGCGGCCCGGCGCAGCTAAACCGGCTCGGTGCCAAATAGGCCCGCTCGGTCAGGCTGTCGTCGTCCTCCACATCAAGGCCGCCGGTGCTTTCGTCCACATTGCTCACACTGGCTATGTACGGGATGGGGTCAACAAGGATGTTGATTTCCCCGGCCAGTATGCCGCTGCTCTCCGCTCCGGCCTCCTCCGCCTGCACGATGGTGTCCACATAGGTTGCGCCGGGCGGTATCTCCGCATAGTCCAGCGTATTAAAATACCGCCCGCCCTGCGTTTTCACCCGCGTACCGGCGGGCACCGCCACGGTGTCGGCTCGTGCCTCTGCCAGCAAAAAGCGTTCCTTGGCCGTGGCCTTTTTGCTTTCCTGCCGTGTCAGCCCCAGCAACGCAACCAGCGCGTCCAGCGCCTCGCCGGTGCTGGTTTTCAAAAGCTCTGCCTGTCCCTTAATGTCTGCGTACTGCATGGTTTGGTATTCGATCAGGGCAAACGCTTTCAGCAGCAGGGCCTTGGCGTCGGCCTCCCCAAGCACCAGCTCCTTGCCGGTCTGCTCCCGGTAAATCCGGGCGTACTCGGCCTTTAACTGCTCCTCGGTTTCCTGCAAAGTCATGTTCTCGATAAAACTGATCTGTGGCACATTCGCCAGTTCACTGATATTAGACAAGATCAATCACCACCTTTGGGGTCATGTTGCCGTCGTGGGCTTTGCTGTCCGTCCATTCAACGCGCACCACCCGCGCCCTCGGCTCATACATCTTGGTTTTGCGCACATACTCCGCCGCAAGCAGCGCTTGGGCGCTCTCCTGCGGGTAGTCGGTTGTGTTTATGTCAATGCCAAAATCCCGGTCTAAAGCCTGCTCCCCGGTGTGGGTGCCATACAGCACCTGCAGGTTGCGGTAAACCTCCTGCGCTTCGCTGTCGTCCACCGTACCGGCGGCAATCTCAATAACCGGGCTGTCTGCCAAAATCACACCCAGCCCTCCTTACAGGTATTCTTCAATGGTCAGGCTCACTTTACATTCCACCAGCACACCGCCTTGCAGCACGGCGTCCCATGTTTCGCTTATGTCCGTGATCTTGAACGGGTAGGGCGAAAGTGGAACCCCGCCCACCACAAACCAGTCCACGGCGCTGCTCTCCGCCATACGCTGGAAATAATCAAGCGTACTGCGCGGGGGCACACCGTCCTGCGCCCGCAGTAAAAGGTCGAATGTATAGCTTTTCAGTTTCGGGCCTACCCACTCGCTGCGGGCCTTGCCGCCCACGACTTCGTGTGTTGCCCAGTCGCTTCCCGTGCTGCCTTTCAGGTTGCTTGGGGTAAAAATCTTTGTGTGGCTCACGGTGAACACGCGGCCCATAAAACTGCCTATTGCCATCTGGCACCTCCTTACGGTAACGGCTGGCTGCTCTCGCTGCCCGGCGCGGCGCTGGTGTGCTTGTGCTGCACAAGGCTGATACTCTGCACTTTCACATCACCGCTGGCACCCTCGGCGTTCAAGACCGGCGCACTCACTTCAACCTTGGTCGGGCTGGTAATGCTTATGTCGCCGCCCGCGCTTATCGTAATGCTGGCCCCGTTTATGCTAAGGGTCACATCCCCGGTCACATTGCGGGTCACGGTGCCCGTTATGGTCTGCTTTACATCCCCGGTCACGGTTTGTTCCAAGTTGCCCGTCATGGTCTGCTTTACATCCCCGGTCACTTCCTGCTCCACATCGTCAAGGTATTCTTGCTTCGTGGTGCCCTTGCGCTTTTCCTCGCTGTCGCCGCCAATATTAAACTTGAAGTCGCCGCCCGCCGATATGCTCATAGCGCCGGTGGCCTCCAAACTCATAAAGGTGCCCGCTTCAATGGCTACGGTGGTTCCGGCTACAATGCCCATGCCCGTTTTGGCCTGTATGCTAGCGCTGGCACCGCTGCTTTTTAGCTGCAGCTGCCCGCCCGCAATCACGCTTACCGGGCCTTTTGCCTCGTCGAAAATTTCACCGTTGCAGGTGCGCCCGGTGCGCTTGTCCACATACTGCGTGTACACGCCTGTGTTCTCGTCGTACCGGCTGTACGCCTGCCCCTTGCGGCTGGTGCCGTATTCCTTGCGGTACAGACCCTTGTATCCCTCCGCCGGTTTGTTGGTTTTGTTCCAAACCGTGCCGGTGGTGGTGCCCGCCGCCGTGCCGTTGCTGTTGTGGGCAACACTCACGACCTGCCCCACGCAGGGCATTTTGTATTCGCCGTTGCTCATGGCGTTTATCTGCCGGGTCACGCTCTTGCCCCGGTCAAAGTAGGTCACTTCGTAAGTTCCGGCCTCGTAGTCAATGGCACTCACGCGCCCGGTTCTGTTGGTGCTTGCCAATGCTGCGCCTCCTCACTTCGTCGTAATCCCGCCGCCGTTGCAATAGCTGGCTGGCACCCAGCCGGTAACATTCTTGCCCACGGGCAGCTTGCCGCACCTTGCGGCGGTGTTGGTAATGCGGTATCGGTTATTCACCAAAATACCGTCATAGAAATAGAATGTGCCGCTCTTGTAGCAGCTCGGCTTCGGGGCAACGCTTGTGTAATAGAACGGTGCCTTGGTCAGCGTCACCGCCGCGCCCGCCGTTGCGCCCGCCGCCGCGCTGGCCGCATTGGCCGCCGGGCTGGTGGTTTCGTAGGCGCTGTTGTAGCTTTCGCTGCTGCTATCCTCGCTTTGGTGGTATTCGATATGTCCGCCCACATCCCAGTAATGGAACGGGTCAAAAATACCGCTGCACTCAAAGCTGGTCACAAAGCCGCCGCTCTTGGTGTACTTGTGCGTCACCTTGTCCACAAAGTATTTGCCGTTGATTCCTCCGTTCAGGCCATCCCCGTACCCGGTCAGGCGCAGGTTGTTTCCGGCGCTCACGCCCCAGTTGCCCATAACGGAAAATTTCAGCTTCACCCTGCCGTGGTTGGCATTGTTGATCTCGGCGCAAAGCTGTACGCTTGCGTCGTAAACGCTGGTGGCGCGGCGGTTCACATTCTTGGTGTGGTTGCCGCCGCCTACGCTGCACACAATGTCCAAATCCTTGTCGGCGTCGGTGTAGGTAAAATACCCGCCGGTATAGGTGCCGGACAGGGTCGTGTTGTAACTCAAGCTGCCGGGTATAATGTTCGTGCGGTCAAAGTCCTGCACGGCTCGTTTTCCCTTGTAGCGCTCCCGGTCATATACCCACAGCCGCTTTGCGTACACTTTTAAGATCAGACCGTAGTTTTTGCAAAGGGTGTTGTAGTAGCTGCTGTCGGTGCCGTCCTGTTCGTCGCACTCTATGTCGTAATCGTCTGCGTCATAGGTGAACCCCAGCCCGTACCGCCCGGCAATGCTTTCCCCAATTCGCTTTATGGATGTGTTCTTCCAAATGGTTTCCCGCTCCAACTCGCTAAAATCGGTGTCGCTCGGCTTGCTCACACCGCCCACCTGTAAAGTGGTCGGCGCGTCTTGGTAATCCACATCGTCAAGGATAAATAGCCCGCACTCCATCACATGGGTGTCACCGGGGCCGTTCCAATCCCGCCCGATAATGCGCGGGCGCAGGGTCGCGCCCTCCTCCGGCAGCCAGCCGTGCAGCCATTTACTGTCCTGTGCGTCCAGCGTAATGTCTATGCTGTCGCTGTCGTCGGCGGCATTGTCAACATAGGTCAGGCTCTCGATCTCCGCGCCTACCTGCCCGGCAAAGGGGGCATTGTTGTAGGTTACATCCAATTCAACCCGTCTGCCGTTATTCATAGCTTGCCTCGTACTTCCACGGTGGCAGCAGTCCGTCGCGCTCCTCCTCCAAAACCGGGGTGGCAAGCACCACCCCGGCCTCAAAAAGGAAAGTGTCGATCTGCTGCGGGTTGGCCGCCATCAGAATGTCCGCATGGTATTCACTGCCGTACACCTGCTTTGCAATCACATCCCAAGTGTCACCGCTCTTTGTTGTGTATGCCATATCGTTTCTCCTGTCAGTAGGCCGTCCGCGCCTTTCGGCGCATCATTTGTTCGTACCAAAGTTCAAATCGCTGCTGCGCGTCGTCCAAAACGCTTTCCAGTACAGCCCTGTCAGCGTTTCCCTGCACGACGATCTGCGGCGCAAATACAACCTGCCCGCCGCCGTCCGGGGTTCCGCTGCCGCCCTGTTCCGGCTGCGGCTTGCCGGTGTCGATCTCTTGCAGCTCCACAGCGTTGTTGCCCTGCGTCGCCTCAATCGTCGCCAGCTCTACCGCACCGCCGCCGTCGGCATACGGTACACCTGCCGCCACGGCGGCCTGCTCTCCGCTTACCCCCAGCATACGGCCCGCCTGCGTCCAAGTGTTGATGTTGTCGCTGCGTACTCCGCGCTGGAAGCTGATTACCGCCTCGGTTCCGGCTTCACCGGCGATAGAAACACCGTCCGTAAAGCCGCCCCTTGCCAGCATGGGCAGGGTGGGTATATTGACGGAAAAGCTCTTGCCGCCAAGTATGGGCACCCATTTCGGGATAGTCAGGCCCAAACCGTTAATGCCGGAAATCGCCTTGTTGATGATCGCAATAACGGCGTTCAGCGGCGCTTTGCACAGCGCTACCAGTCCGTCGAAAGCAGAACCGAAAATCTGCTTGATTCCCTCCCACGCTTGGCTCCAACTGCCGGAGAACACCCCGGTAATAAAAGTAATCAAGCCTTGGAAGAAACCTTGAATCGCACTCATAACTGCGCTGATTCCCGCACTGAACGCTTCAAACCCGGCCAGCAGTGCGGGCACAACCACGCTGCCAATGGTCATAATCACGGTAATAATGCCCTGTATGATCGGCATTGCCACCTGAATGGCGCTGCCAATGATCTGCATACCCGTCATAACCGCACTGCCAATATTGGAAATTATGCTGGCTATCGTCGGCGCTGCCGCCGTAAAGGTCTGCAAAATAATGGGCAGCACTGTACCCGTGATAAAGGCAAATACATCCTGTATGATCGGCTTGACCGTGCCCGTCGCAAAGGTCACGATTTGCCCAACCACACCCATGATGGATTGCAGGATAGTCACCACGCCGCCAAAGGCTGCGCCTGCGTTTTCGCCAAACAGGTTTGTGATCGTGTTCTGCAGGGGGGCCAGCGCAGCGGCTACGCCGCCCTCGCTGAAAAGCCCTGTCACAAAGTCGGCCACGCCTTGCAGTTTGCCGGTGAACACATCAAATACCTGCCCGCCGGTTTCACCAAACACATTCACGACTATGCCGCGTATGTCCTCCAAGTGGTCGCCCAAAATGCTTACCACGGCAATAATGCCGCTGATCGCAGCAATTACCGGGGCTGCCCCGGCAAACAGGCTGCCAAAGCCTCCTGCCACCGGCCCCCAAACGCTGCCCAGCAGTCCAGCCCCGGCTCCGGCAAAGTTGCCCAGCGCACCCAAGGCGTTAGAGCCAACGCTCACCACGCCCTTTGCCACGCCGCCAACCTTGCCAGCCGCGCCGCCGATTGCCTGCCCCACGCCGCTGTTCGCTACGGTGGAGATCACATTCCCGGCTTTTCCGGCCACCCAGCCAGCACCGTTCTGTGCAAGCCCCTTGGCACCGCTCACAAGGTTTGTCAGACCCAAGCCCTCCGGCCCCGCAATGCCCGCAAGGATTTCTTTGCTCACACCAATGGTGCCCTTGCCGAAACCTACGATCTTGCTGCCGATGGTGGTATTCGCCACATTCCCGGCTGCCGCGCGGATTCCGCTAAAATACTGCCCTATGGGGCTGCTCGTCACAGCGTTCTTTGCCATACCCAGCAGTCCGCCGCCTTGCTTTGCGTCGGTGATCTGCCCGGCCACGCCCATAAGGCCCTGCATAAACTTGTAGTCGGTGCCCTTTTGGTTGGTCAGCGTTCCACGGTTTTTAATGCCAAAGTAAGCACCAATGGCGCTGTTCTCCAACCGCTGCATAAAGCTGCCGCTCCCGTTGCTGGTAACGGCTCCCCACTGCGTCCGTGTCATGTTGGAGTTTGCCATTGTCGCGCCAACGCCTGCGGCCTCGGCCACATTGCTGATCGTGCCAACGGCATTGCCTGCAAACTTCTGTCCGCCTGTGAACAAACTGCCCACCGCGCCCAGCAGGCCGCCGCTTCTCTCGCTGCCGCCAGCCGCCACGCCAAGCCCGCCGCTCTCACCAAACAGCAGGCTCCCGGCTCCCTCCAAAAGATTCCCGGCCAGCGGCGCAAACTTCATGGCCGCAAAGGTTCCGGCCATCCCGCCAAGGATTCCGGCCACCTGCGGCCCGTTGTCTGCTACATAGTCCAGCGCCTTTTGCACATAGGGCAGGGCTGCTTGCAGTGCGTCGCCCAGCTTGGAAATACCGGCGCTCAACAGGTCAGCCAGCGTTCCGGCCAGCGTTTGCAACTGCGGCATATCCTTACGCACACCGTTCATGAGGTCGATCACAGCCAGCGACAAGGTTTTCTTCACGGGCAAAAACTCCGTGCCAATGTCCTGCTTTAGCGCTGTCACGGAGTTTTTCACCATCGTGTCAATGCTTTCGCTGGTGCTGGCCTGAATAATAAACTCCCGCTCCATACTGCCGGTGTACAGGCTTGGGTCGCTCACCATTGCAAGCGCCTTTTCGTAAGCGCCTAAATTGTTTGTGATCTTTGCGCCGCCCTCAATGGCCCACTGCCCAAACAGGGTGCTAAGTGCAGCAACCTTGCGTTCGTCCGGCATATCCTGCAAAGCGGTAAAAACTTCTTTCAAGGTGCCCACGCCGTCGGTCTGCATACTCTTGGCTATGCCCTCGGCGGTAAAGCCCAGCTCCTCCCACATTTCCTTTTGGGCCTTGGTAGCGTTGCTGCCCTTGCTCAAATTGGTGTAAATGCGGGAAATGCTCGTGCCTACCCGGTCAGTGGTAACGCCGGTAGCCTGCATGGCCGTTGCCATAGCGGCAGTAGCCGCCGGGTCAACGCCTGCAATCTGGCCCATCGACGCCGCGCTGTTCACGCTCTGTGCAATTTCTCCTGCCGTGGTTGCGTTATGGGCACCAAGGTAGTTGATTTGGTCTAACAGGGTCATAACCTTTTTGTGGTCAAAGTTGAAGCTGGCCTCCCACTTTGCCACATAGTTGCCGGCGGTCTGGTCGTCCAAGTCCATAGCCGTTGCGGCCACAGCAGTATCACGCAGATACCCCGTTGTTAGCTGCTTGTCTACCCCAATTCCCGATTGGCCCAGCGCGGCGCTCATGGCCGTTAGCTGGTCGGTGGTTCGCGGTATCTCGGTAC
>OGYE01001045.1_pt1 | contig 18227 bp, 15 predicted proteins | sample 1576471 | NCBI WGS metagenome assembly OGYE01 (sample SAMEA3541532, study PRJEB24748) | human gut metagenome | biome: human gut; feature: human-associated habitat; material: faeces | place: China | collected 2012
TAGCAATATCAGTAACCTGTGCGCCTCTTGCTCTCATAGTTGTGAAAGCCTCGTGTCGAAGCAAAACAATATTTGCAGGACATGTTGCAGCCATGCGTTACGTTCAGTGTCAGCATATCTTGTTTTTGCTTTTCGTAGCAGGCGGAAGGTACTGTACATAAACTTTTAAGGGTTTCCGTCACCTTGTCAATGGTGGTGTCTCCTAAGGTATTGCCGTCGTCTCTTCCCGCGCATCTTTTGAAATAGGCATCCGTCGTGGGATTGCTTATTTCCAGAATCTGCTGGCTGCCGGATAGGAATACATATTTCTTTTTGTCGAAAGAAAAGACATGAAAATCTCCTTGTTTTAATAAACTGCTCATATCTGAAATGAATTAAAGACGGTTGGTAATATGTTATGGAAAGTACTTTAAAGTAAAATACTTTCTTGTTTTATTTTATCCCTTTCTTATATACTTCATTTGCATAAAAAAAACAGAGAGATGCAATGGTTGAACCGATATATAGAATCGACCTTGTCTCAAAAACGGCAAATATGGTACATGAGGCAATTAATACCCCTAATCCTGCATAGCAATAAATGGAAGCTTTCTTCATACTGTTATTTTTAACATGTTGAATCTGCTGCGATTGCACCTGCTATACTCCAAGCCAAGTTGATTGCCAAACCGACAGGGCCTCCAAATGCAGCTCCCCAGATTGCACCTGCTGCAAAACTGGCGACAGTGGTCGCTATATTACAGCTGGTACGGCTTCGTGTTATCACACCTTTATTTGTAATATTACTCATGATATTTTCATAGATAATATCTGTTGCTTTGATAATAAAATCTAACTGCTCTCTATCTGTTTCTTTCATAAGAGAAACTTGTTCTTTGAATTGTTGAAAATCTTTCGTAGAGATATTCTCTTGCGAGATGAGATTCAGCACTAGTTTATAACCGTCTTCTGATAAAATGTTGCTGAAATAATCATTGTAATCCATTGGAACATATATGTTTGGATTACTGCGTGTTTTCGCAGCTGAAAATTTATATTGTAGCATGTATAAATTAAGTGAATCTAAATCGATATAATCTAACCGTGGATCGTAAAAACGATATATGCTGTTAATATAGTAGGTTGTAAAGTCACCTAATTCATTGAGAAGCATTTTTTGTTCGATATCAGTGTCATGGTTGAAGTCCTTTGATGTAATTTCTTCGTTTGAACATGCTGTTGTAATCATTATTGTCAACAGTAAGCACGTATAGAATAAAAAACTTTTAGTTGTCATAAATAATTAATTTAAAAGTTGATGAATATTTTATTTGTTGTTATAAAGTTAAATGTTTGCCATTTTATACTATATTATCAAGAAGTTAACCTTACGTTATATTTACAGCAAGAGATTTGCTTGAAAAAGTCAGTCTTGAAATCCTTCCCAGTCTTTAAGAGAGTGTGTTTGTGTTGATGCTGTGTTTGTGTTGCTTTAACTTTCTGTCAAGCATAGACTTTTTCAAGAATCTCCTTTATTTCTCCCTATCGGGGTGGTTTCCACAGATTGGGCCTGCTGCATCTGCGAGCTTTTGTGAATTTGATGTCTTTCATTGTTCTTTGTTTTTTGCTGTTGTTGTATTTGTTTTAATTTGATGTTGCAAAGTTATGGGCTTTGTTTCGGGATTAATGTTAGGACAATGTTAGTTTTACGTTAAACCTATCGCTTCTTGTGTTTATATATCTTTGGTTATTGATTGGTTTCTAGAACATAGACTATTTTCCCGTCAATTATAACTATTTTGTATGTGGCTTTCCCACCAAAAATGTTTCTTTGTTCTTCCTTCGTTAATTCAATAGTAAGTTGTTTCATGTTTTAAATAATTAAAGTTGTACATTGTATTTCCTTTTGATGTTGCAAATATACAGTGCTATTTGCTGATAATATGTTAGAAAAATGTTAGTTTTAGGTTAAAACTTTAATTTAAATTGTATATTTGCAGAAAAATAAGAAGTTAGTGAAGAAACAAAAGTATAGATATATTCGCTTGTTTACCTTTTTAGGTTTGGTGGCTGTATTGTCATTGCAAGCAGCATGGATATACAATACTTATATGCTTATAAGGAACAATATCCAAAAAGATTGTTGTGAGGTCGTAGAAAAGACTCTTGAAAATGAAATGGTAATAAGGATGGATAATCTTCCTGAAGGTTCACAGGTAATAGGAGGAGAAGTGAATGATACTATAAAGCCGCTGACGTATTTTTGTGAAAACTTATCTAATATGGGGCGAGAAATATCCATGGTAAGAATTGATTCCATCGCATCTGCCTTATTGAAGGAATATAGTATTGAAAGTAATTTTGTTGTTTGTACCATGAATCCTCAGAACGATAGTATCTTGCAAGTAAGCAAGAAAGAAAATTTATCTCTTTGGGGAGTCATAAAATCTGAACCATTTCTTATAAAATCAGATTCCACTGAAGCGGTACAACTTCTCCTTATTAATCCTTATAAAGTTTTTTTTGAACGTATGGGCTTGTTGATGATAGCCTCCTTTATCATGCTGGTTTTGGTAATCGGTTGCATTATCTATCAGATTAAAGTAATCATCTATCAGAAGAAAGTGGCCAAGCTTCGTGAAGACTTCTCATATGCTATGATTCATGACATGAAGACACCGCTTAGCTCTATCATGATGTGCTCTGATGCGTTGAATGACGAGAAGATAGAAAGTATGCCGGAATTGAAAAAAAGCTTTCTGGGAGTGGTGAAGTCTGAAACCGTGCATTTGCTGAAGTTGATAAACAGACTGTTGACTATCTCGAAGCTGGAAAACGATAAACTAACGATGGTAAAAGAGAAAGTGAAGCTAGAACCGATGCTTGAAAGAATAAGGGAAACCTTTAAGGCAAAATCTACCAAGCCGTTGCATTTCACGTTAAACCTGCAAGCCAAGGAAGTGAATGCTGACAAGGAATATCTGGAAGAGGCTGTCTATAACTTGGTGGACAATGCCGTGAAATATTCTAAAGACGAGGGGGAGGTAGAGATAGAAATAACTTCGGAGTGCAGCGGAGGTTATTCCTGCATCAAGGTGCGCGACAACGGTATCGGTTTTTCTGAAGAAGATAAACGTAAGATATTTGATAAATTTGAGCGTGGTTCTGCCATCAAAAGCTCCCGTTTGGGCAAGGTCGCAGGGTTTGGATTGGGACTGAACTATGTGTATCGGGTGATGGAGGCACATGGAGGGACAGTGACGGCAAGCAGCGTGGTTGGAAAATTCAGTGAATTTACATTGTATATGTCAGCATCGGAGGAAGAGGATACTGAAAACAAAATGATAGATGGAAAACAAAATTAAATTGCTTTTGGTGGAAGATGATTCCATGTTGACCTATGTCGTAAAGAGCAGTCTGGAAGGACTGATTGGAGGATATGAGGTTATTACGGCTGTTAATGGGCAAGAAGGCTTGAAAGCATATCAGGAGTATCATCCGGATATTATTATCTCGGATGTGGATATGCCGGTGATGAATGGTCTTCAGATGGTGGAGCGCATCCGTGAAGTGGATGGAAATATACCTATCCTACTGGCTTCGGCGTTGGGCTCGCCCAAAGATGTGACCAGTGGATATAAGTTAGGAGCCGATAATTACGTGAAGAAGCCTTTTGTGGCTGAAGAACTGGATGCACATATACATGCTTTGCTTAAATTGAGAAAAGGACAGCCTTCGCGCAATGAAACAGATTGCTACCACTTCGGGCAATACACACTGGATGCCGCACACGCAACCCTTAGGAATGACAAAAACGGTGAGAAAACAGTGTTAAGTCGGCGCGAAGCCGGAATTCTCAGACTTCTTGCACAGAACAAGAATCAAGTAGTGAAACGGGGTGCTATTGTCAGCCACAATTGGGAGACTCAGGATGAAAACGACTACTTTATCTCGCGTAGCCTTGATACCTATCTGGTGAAACTACGCAAATGCTTGGAAGACGATCCTACGGTGTCCATAAAGACAGTCAGAGGGGTGGGGTTGATGTTGGTAGAGGAATAATTGAGTAGGAGTGTATCATTTTTTTATTGTTTCTTCAATGCAGTATTTTGTTTGTTCAAGCATTTTCTATATATAGATAACTGTTTTAAAACTAATACTATTTGCTTATGCTTAAAAAAACGATTACTGCCTTAAGCCTACTTTGTATCCTTGCAGCCTGCCAGAGTGACGACAACTCTTCACCACAACCCAAGCCTCGCAAAGACATTGCCTTGACCCGTGCCGAGCAGGAGATGACGGATTTAGGAACGGATTTCGCTTTCCGTTTCTTTAATCAGGTTTGTAAAACTGAGGTGGAAAAGCCCAATCTGTTCATCTCTCCTTTGAGCGCTTCGCTCTGTCTGTCTATGATTGCCAATGGAGCGTTGGGAAACACACTATCTGAGATGACAGATGTCCTGGGCTTTTCGGGCTATTCGTTGGAAGAAATGAACAACTATAATAAGAAGCTGGTGGAGGCGTTGCTCGATTTGGACAATACCACACAGTTGGGAATTGCCAATTCCATCTGGATAAAGAAAGGGTTCGGTGTTCATGACGACTTTGTAAGCGTAAACAAAAAGATGTATGACGCGCAAGTGCAGGAGCTGGATTTTGCCTCTCCCAAGGCTCCGGACATTATAAACGGCTGGTGTGCCGGGAAAACGAATAATTGCATCCCCAAAGTCTTGAATGAGATTCCGGAGACGGCGCGTCTTTATCTGTTGAATGCGCTTTATTTCAAGGGGATTTGGAAGAATCAATTCAAAAAATCGGATACGGCAGAAGAGGCTTTTACGAATGCTGACGGAAGCAAATCGACTGTACACATGATGAATCTTCGTGACGAGAGATTCAACTATGCCGAGAATGAGTATTTCTCAATGGCAGAGTTGCCTTACGGCAATGAGGCTTTCAGTATGGTGGTGCTCTTGCCGGCAGAGGGAAAATCGTTGGATGAGTGCCTGCCGCAGCTGAATGACGAGCGCTGGGGGGAATGGAACAGTAGTTTATCAAGCTCTGCCTTGAACCTTAAGTTACCCCGGTTTGAAATGGAATATGATAAAGAACTCATTGACGATATGATGGCAATGGGAATGCAGGAGGCTTTTACTCCATCGGCCGATTTTTCCGGAATGGCGGATGAGGATTTGTTTATCAGTTTGCTGCAACAGTTCACTTATGTGAAAGTGAATGAAGAGGGGACGGAAGCTGCGGCTGTAACTGTCGGAGGAATGGACGTGGCCGCTCCCGGACCAAGTACGGTAATTCCGTTCTATGTGGACCGTCCTTTCATCTTCCTGATAAAGGAGAAGAGTACGGGAGTTATTCTGTTTATGGGTAAAGTCACAAAACTATAACTACAATATATTGAAATAGAAAGAGCTGTCTGCCAACCGCAGACAGCTCTTTCTATTTATAACCGGCTCTTGTATATCTGTGCCATTGCCTTCTGATACTGGTTTTCCAGTTGCAGGAGGTTTGTCTTGCTTTGATAGACAACCGATATTTCAACGAAGTATTCAATCATACTGATTTGTCCTCCCATAAGTGCTTGTTTCAGTAAAGAAAGGTCTTGCTGTTGATGGAAGGTGCGCTCGTATTCCTCCATGGAAGCGTGCAGGTTCTTGGCCTCTTCATAGAGTTGCCACAAGGCAGAGCTGGCTTGCAGTGCGGCGTTCTCCTTTTGGTAGTCAATGTTGAGCGCTTGTGTCTTGGCTATCTTGACCTTATTGCGGTTTTCGAAAAGCGGGAAAGAGAAGCCTACTACTACGCCGTTCAGCGGATGCCCCGATTCGGTATTTCTACGGTAACCCAGTTCCAGTTTGGGCAGCCAGCCTTGCTTGCTTGCCGAAATCTGTTTCCGGGCGGCAGAACTTTCACCCTGCAAGGATTGCAGGGTGGGGTCTGAAGCCAGCAGTTCGTCGGCCAGCGGGTGGAAGTCGGCCGGCAACGGCACTGCCGGGTACTCTGTCAGTCCAAGTGCCTGGGCGTTAGGGGTTACACCGGGCATGGGACGTCCCGGTGTGAGCGGCTGGTTTCCGTTGAGGACAAGCAGCTCTTTCAGTTTGTTGTTAAGTGCCGTCTGGTTCATGCGGGCTTCCGTGCGTACATTCAGCAACTCCAGATTAATCTTGTTGGTTTCCAGTGCATTGGCATCTCCCGTTTCCAAACGTCGGGTGTACATGGCCGACAGCTCCTCCGCATTCTTTAACCGTTCGTCGAGCAGGGCTTGCTGGCGTTGCAGCATGATGATGTCCAGGCATACTTCCTTCGCTTGCAGCAATATCTGCTGGCGGAAGGCGGTGGCTTGTGCATCCAGTGCATTTGTCTTGAGTCGGTTCATCTTCCCTCGGGTGGCGTAAAGCGTGGGGAAGTCGAAGCTTTGCGAGATGACCATTTCGCCGACTGTCTCGTCACTGTTCTTGGAGTCCCAAAGGTGGGCGTATGACAGTGTAGGGTCGGGGAGGTTGTTGTTTGTCTTGTTCTCCAGTTTTTGTGAGGAAATGAGGTGGGAGTTAGCCTGCAACTCCTTGTTGTTGGCCTCTATCTGCTGGAGCACGGCATCAATGCCGGACGTTTGTGCGCTCATCCCCACAAAAGCGAGGATGGCGGCGCTGAATATGAAAAATCTTTTATTCATTGTCTGACGTTTTAGGTTGTTGGTTACGGTGCATCATCAGGTAAACAATCGGAATGATGAAACCGTTCAGGAACGTGGATGTTAAAAGGCCGCCCAAGATAACCTTTGCCATCGGGCTTTGTATCTCGTTGCCCGGCAGGTCGCCACTGAGAGCCAGCGGGATAAGTGCCAGTGCACTGGATAGGGCGGTCATCAGGATTGGATTCAGACGGTCGAGCGAACCGCGGATAACGCTGTCGTAGACGCCATAGCCTTCTTCCTGCTGCAAGTGGTTGTAATGGCTGATGAGCAGCATTCCGTTTCGGGTGGCGATACCGAACAGTGAGATGAAACCGATGATGGCGGGGATACTCATTTCTCCCGTTGTGATGAGCAGGGCGAATACACCGCCTATCAATGCCAGCGGCAGATTGATAAGGATGATGGCACTCTCCTTCACACTGCGGAATTCATGGTAGAGGAGCAGGAATATCACCACGATGGACATGAACGAAGTAAGTGCCAGCGTGCGGCTTGCTGCCTGCTCGCTTTCGAATTGTCCGCCGTATTCGATGTGGTATCCTTCCGGCAGTTTGATTTGTGCGTCTACCTGGGCTTGTATATCATTGACTACACTTCGCAGGTCGCGGTCGGCCACGTTGGCGGAGATGACGATTTTACGCTTTACATTCTCGCGGCTGATGGTGTTCGGACCCATGGCCGAGCGGATTTCCGCTACATAGTTCAGTGGAATTTTCTGTCCGTCGCCCGTATCAATCATCAAGTTGCGTATTTTTTCCATTTCGTCGCGCAGGTTGTCTTTCACGCGTACGGTCAGGTCGAAGCTCTTTCCCTTTTCGTAAACTTGGGAAACGGCTTCACCGGCCAGGCAGACATTGACAAACTCCGAAAATTCGGGCAGTGAAATGCCGTATTTGGCAAGCATTTCTCGTTTGGGTGAAATGACAAGTTGCGGACGCTCAATCTGCTGTTCCACGTTCAGGTCGGCAATACCGGGAATCCCCTGGATGGCACTCTTGATTTCATTGCCCAGAGTGAACATGCGGTTCAGGTCGTCGCCGAACAGTTTGATGGCGATGTTCGCCTTTGTACCGGATAGCATGGCGTCTATACGGTGGCTGATAGGCTGGCCTATTTCCACGTTTGCCCCTACAATGGTACCCAGTTTTTCGCGGACTTCTGCCACGAGCTCGCTGCGCGAGCGGTCTTTCAACTCAAACGGTGCCTCGATCTCAGAGACGTTTACTCCCAGAGCGTGTTCGTCCAGTTCTGCACGTCCCGTTTTACGGGCCACGGTCTGTATTTCGGGGATGGAGAGCAGCAGCTCCTCGGCACGGTGCCCCATCTTGTCGCTTTCTTCCAGGGAGATGCCTGGAAGCGAGGAGATATTGATGGTGAACGAACCTTCATTGAAAGGCGGCAGGAACGAGCGGCCCAGGGTGAAGAAACAGCCGAGTGCCACTACAAATAGTCCGATAGTACCTCCCAGTACCCCTTTCTTATGCCCCAATACAAAAGTCAGTGCAGAACCATACCATTGCTTCATCTTGCGTGCTACGGCAGAGTCGCTGTTTTCGTTGTTTTGTTTCTTTATTTTCTCTTTTCCCAATAGATAGGAGCAAAGTACAGGCGTTACGGTCAGTGCCACAACGGTTGAAGCCGCCAATGCCACAATGAATGCAATGCCCAGTGGTACCAACATCCTACCTTCCATACCACTAAGGAAGAACAGTGGTACGAAGCTGACAATGATGATCAGCGTTGAATTGAGGATAGGCATACGCACTTCTTTCGAAGCATTGAACACCACTTCCAGAATAGGAAGTTGCTCGCCGGCAGGTTTCAGTCGGTTTTCGTGCAAACGCTTGTAGACATTCTCCACGTCCACGATGGCATCATCCACCAGCGAACCGATGGCGATAGCCATACCTCCCAGGCTCATGGTATTTATCGTAAAGCCCATATAGTGCAGGGCAAGGATGGAGGCAATCAGTGACAACGGCAGTGTCACCAGCGAGATGACTGTGGTACGTACGTTGGCAAGGAACAGGAAAAGCACGATGACAACGAAAATACCTCCCTCCAACAACGACTTCTGAACGTTTCCGATGGAACTTTCGATGAAACGGCTTTGACGGAAGATGTCTGTGGAAACCTTTACGTCCGCCGGTAGATTCTTCTGCAGGTCTTGCAGGGAAGCTTCCAGTTTGTCTGTAAGCTCCAGCGTGCTTGTGGCGGGTTGCTTGGTGACTGTCAGCAGTACGGCATGCTTACCGCGTTCCGAGGCGGTACCCAGTTTAGGAAGTTTGGCTCCGACTTGAACGTCGGCAATATCTTCCAGCAGGATAGGGGCGCCGGAGACTCCGTTGCTCCGCACCACGGCCTTGGCTATCTGGTCTACCTTGTCGGTAGAAAGTACGCCGCGTACGATATATTCATTGCCATATTCATAGAGCACTCCACCATTGGCATTCAAGTTCATTTCGCGGGTGATGTTCATCACTTCGCTCAATGTTACGCCGTAATGGCGCATCCGTTCCGGGTCCAGCTGCACTTGATATTCCTTGATGTCGCCACCCAGTACGGCTACTTGTGCCACACCGCCCGTAGAGAGCAGGCGGGGACGTATGGTCCAGTCGGCAATGGTACGCAAATCCAGCATAGAGGTCGAATCTGCTGTCAGACCTACAATCAGCATCTCGCCCAAAATGGACGATTGTGGGCCTAGTGTCGGTTTGCCTACGTTGGCCGGTAAGGATTCGTTGACGACTGCCAGTTTCTCACTGACAATCTGCCGGGCAAGATAGATATCTGTATCCCAGTCGAATTCTACCCAGACTACAGAAAAACCGTTCGTTGAGGAAGAGCGTACACGGCGCACACCCGTTGCACCGTTTACAGCCGTTTCTACGGGAAAAGTGACCAGCTGTTCCACTTCCTCTGCTGCCATACCATTTGCTTCGGTCATGATGACCACGGTCGGCGCATTGAGGTCAGGGAACACATCCACTTCCGTATGCATGGCGGTATAAGTACCGCCAATCAGCAACAGCACCGATGCTACCAGCACCAGGATGCGGTTCTGAAGAGAAAAACCAATTATTTTGTTTAACATCTTTCTATTTACTATTTACAATGTACAATTGGGCTGCGCAATGTCAGCCGCACTTGCTGTTTTATCTAATATTTCTTGTTTATCTGACTTTACACTCCCCATTCGTCACGTAACCCTTATACTGCATAGCGAAATGGTACTTTGTAAATTGTCAAATTGTACATGAGATTAGTGTTCATGGCTATGTGCCGGAATAGCATTCGTTGCCGATGCCAGCTTCACTTGATAGGCTCCTTGGGTTACGACGCGATCGCCTGCTTTTATGCCGGAAAGGATTTGTACACTTTCGCCATTGTCGGCACCCAGGGTGACAAGCTGTTTTTTGTAGCCCTCTTCATCCAGTTGCAGGTAGACAAAGAAGCTGCCTTGTTCCTCGGTCAGCGCACTGTGAGGAAGAGACAACACGTTCTCCATTGGTGAGGATAATAGGAATACTTCTACAAACGAGCCGGGAATAACGTCTCCCTTATTGTCGAATTCAAAAGTTACGGGTACATAATATCCGTTCTCACCCGAAGCCTTTCCATAAGAAAGCATGCGCCCGCCCAGTTCTTTCAATGTATATACCTTATTATTATAAGGAGTACAGAAGTTGGCAGAACCGATGCTGTTTAGGTAAGGATAGTACTTTTCGGATACATCCGCACGCAGGAAAAGCTTGCGGTTCTGGGTGACGCTTACCAACGGCTGGCCGACGCTGACGTAGTCCCCTTCTTTCACCAACAGATTCTTCACATAACCGCTGATGGGAGAAACAACAGCCTGGCCGCTTGCCGAATGGTTCTTTGCGACTGCCTCGTAACTGATACGGGCATTTTCGTAAATCTGTTCGGCTTGCGCGAATTCCTTTTCAGATACGATTTTGTTGCCTACAAGCGCTTTCATACGCTCGTATTCTTTTTTGGAAACCTCGTAGGCTATCCGGGCTTTCTGCACCGGGTCTCCGTCGGCCATGTTTTTGGATGACAATACCACCAAAGGAGTACCTTTGCTGACACTCATTCCTTCGATAACTTTTCCCTTGAAGGAAACCACGCCTGCTACTGTAGCTACGGCTACGCTCTCGTCTCCCTGGGCTGCCATCACCTGGCCGCTGGTCTTGATGACTTGATGGAAACTACCCGGTTCAACAGTGCTGACTGCTACACCGGCAGCTTGCGCCTTTGCTGGTGGCAGGATGATTTCATCGCTTCCTCCGGCATGGTTTTCCTGCTCTTCGTGCTCATGGTTGTGTCCCTCATGTTCGTGGTCATGTCCCTCGTGGTCATGTCCGTCATGATTGTGCTCTTCTGTTTCGTGATTATGTCCTTCGTGGCTGTCTCCGGACTTACTGTTACAGGAGCCTAAAAGGAATAATCCCAAGACTCCCATGAAAATAACTTTTTTCATGATGATATTTGTTCTTACTTTTTGATTTTGAATACAAAGTTAGGGCATAGGGCGTGCAACCAAATTGCATTGTTCCTTATGCCGGATAGAAATCTGTCCCGGTGATGTTCCGGTAACAGTTAAGCAAGAAGAGACGGAGGGGCACGAAGTCCCGTAGCACATATGATAAATGTGCTATGAAGAGATTCCAGATAGATACACTCCTGCCTGCTTATGTCAAACTCGGGTAGGATGAGTAACTTGGAAAAAGGTTCAATGAGTAGGGTGACTGCCCACAAGGCATCCGGATGTGAACACACATCATTGGAAGAGCTGGGCGTCTGTTGTACAAAGTGGGTTGTCATGCATCCCGTGTCGCAACAGCAGTGCTCGTTGCCCGGGCTATGACGGTGTCCGCAGCAATCGGCGGTGATATCATTCTTCATGCATATCATTCCGTCGGCATGATGATGGTGGGGAATGACGGGTATCACCAGCATTATCAAGCTGATGAAAAAAAGAATATAGGTTATGTACTGTTTCTTTTTCATTCCTCTATCTTTGGACGGATGCAAAGATAGAGGTTAAGGACTTAATTACCAAATAGAAAATGCTAAAAAGGTTTGAATAACATATTCAATCCCTCATTCATGCTGGGGTGGGTGAAAATGAAGTCCCGCAGGAAATGGTAACGCTGTCCCGTTTTCATGATTGATGCTACGGTATTGATTACTTCTGGTGCATCGGCACAAAGTAGGGTACAACCCAGAATCCGTCCGGTATGGATGTCTACAATGGCTTTGAGCATACCGTCTATGCTGTGTAGCGTACGGGCACGTGGAATCATGGCAGCAGGGATACGTGCCACATGTATGGAATAACCGTTCTTCATCGCTTCCTCTTCCGTCAGTCCTATATGTGCCAGCGGTGGGTCGGTGAAAATGGCAAAGGGGATTGGATACCGGTCTTTTGTACTCCTTTTTTTGTTTTCAAAGAGTTGATTACGGATGATACGGAAATCATCGATGGACAAGTAGTCGAACTGTTCGTCTCCTTTTACGTCCCCCAGGGCCCATACGTGTGGGGCTGTAGTCCGTAATTGGTTGTCGACAACGATGGCTCCCCGCTTGTCTGTTTGTATACCCGCTTTTTCCAGATTCAGCTCTGCAGTCATAGGCTTGCGGCCGATGGCTACCAGCAAGGCATCTCCTTTCAGGTAGTAGGGAGTGCCGTTTGCACTGTCCGTATAGGTCAGTGTTATTCCTTCGGCTGTGTCGTACACGGATTGGACACGGGCGTTCAACCGGACATTGATACGTTTTCGGTTCAATGCTTCCAGCATGGAGGCGGCAATGTCGCGGTCCACTTTAGGCAGAAAGCGGTTTCCCGCTTCCAGCAGTGTGACGTGGCTTCCAAAGCCTGCATACATAGTGGCAAACTCCAATCCGACAGCACCGCCGCCGATGACGAGCAGGTGTGCGGGCAGTTTGTCCGATTGCAGCAAGGTCTCACTGGTATATACATACTTGCTCTCCTTGAGTCCGTCGATGGCAGGCAGGATAGGGGAGGACCCGGTGTTGATGAATATTTCTTTCCCCTCAAGAATCGTTTCGTCCTTGCCGGAAATTATACGGATTGTATTTTCGGACAAGAAAGAAGCAGTTCCGTCATAGAGGGTTATGTTAGGCTTGTTTTTTACATTTTCATAATTTTTCTCACGCAGGAAGGATACAAGCTTGTCTTTCCGCGCCACGGCAAGTGCATACAGTTTGGACTGGTTCTTATAATCGTCATAGTATCTTTTTTCCGCATATTCCGATTCGTGAATCAGAGTTTTGGTAGGGATACATCCTACGTTTACACATGTTCCTCCGTACATCTGAGGGGAACGTTCCACGATGGCTACTTTCCAATTCCGTTCGGCCAGTTCAGCAGCCAATAACTTCCCGCCTTTGCCGAATCCTATTATGATGGCATCATATTGTTTCATTTTAATATCTCTTAGTTAAGTGTTTAGTAAAATGAAAACAATATGTATCGGCCATTTGTTCGGACGCCGGGTTTAGCAGATGCTTATCGTTCCAGTTCGCGGAGGGAGTCCATTTTCTTCTTTTCAAGGAATTCGTAGATGCCGCTCAAATGCTCTTTCACTTGCTTGTTCCCGAATTCATATACCTTGCTCACCAGTCCGTCCAGGAAGTCACGGTCGTGGCTGACGAGAATCAGGGTGCCGTCAAAATCCAGCAGAGCCTGCTTCAGGATATCTTTGGTTTTCATGTCCAGATGGTTGGTCGGTTCGTCCAGTATCAGCAGATTCACCGGTTCGAGCAAAAGCTTTATCATGGCGAGGCGTGTGCGCTCTCCACCGGAAAGCACCTTGACCTTCTTCATGGACTCTTCGGGGCCACCGAACATGAAGGCACCCAGCAGGTCGCGTATCTTGTTGCGGATTTCCCCTTTTGCCACATCGTCGATGGTCTGGAATACGGTCAGGTTCTCATCCAACAATGAGGCCTGGTTTTGTGCGAAATATCCAATCTGCACGTTGTGTCCTATCGTGAGGGTGCCTTCATGTTCTATTTCCTTCATGATGCACTTCACTAACGTTGACTTTCCTTCACCGTTCTTACCAACGAAAGCAACCTTGTCTCCCCGTTCTATGGTGAGGTTGGCATTCTTGAAGACCACATGGTCACCGTAACTTTTCCCTACTCCCTCCATGATGACGGGATAATTGCCTGAGCGGGGAGAAGGAGGGAATTTGAGGCGTAACGCTGAAGTGTCTTCTTCATCCACTTCCAGCAGTTCCAGCTTCTCCAGCATCTTTACGCGGCTCTGCACTTGCAGGGTCTTGGAGTAGGTACCTTTGAACCGTTCGATGAATTCCTTGGTTTCGGCAATGAACTTCTGCTGGTCGTCGTAGGCTTTCTGTTGCTGTTCACGGCGTTCCTTGCGGAGTTCCAGGTATTTGGAATAGTTTACTTTATAATCGTATATCCGGCCCATGGTCACTTCGATGGTACGGGTGGTGATGTTGTCCACGAACTTGCGGTCGTGGCTGATGACGATGACAGCCTTTCCGTTGCTGATAAGAAAATCTTCCAGCCATTGTATGGATTCTATGTCCAGATGGTTGGTCGGCTCGTCCAGCAACAGTACGTCGGGCTTCTGCAGCAACAGTTTGGCAAGCTCGATGCGCATGCGCCATCCACCGCTGAAGTCACTGGTCTGGCGGTTGAAGTCTTCGCGTACGAACCCCAGTCCGAGCAGTGCTTTTTCCACATCCTCCTCGTAATTGGTGGAGTCGATGGCATAGAACTTTTCGCTCAAGGCGGAGACGTTCTCGATAAGTTCCATGTAACTGTCGCTTTCGTAGTCGGTACGCGTTTCCAGTTCCTTGTTGAGGCGCTCTATCTCGGCTTCCATTTCATGCAGGTGGGCAAAGGCTTGCGCCGCTTCCTGGAATACGGTACGTCCGTCTTCCGTCATAAGGTGCTGTGGAAGGTAAGCTATGACACTGTCTTTGGGGGCTGAGATTTTTCCACGGGTAGGCTGTCTTACACCTGCCAGGATTTTCAATAATGTACTTTTCCCCGCTCCATTTTTACCCATCAGGGCGATGCGGTCTTTCTCGTTGATAACGAAAGATATATCACTGAATAAAGTTGTGCCGCCAAATTCCACGGCCAGTCCGTCTATAGAAATCATTATATATTTTTTTAATGAGCTGCAAAGATAGTGCAAATCTATTATTTTTTATATCTTTGCCCCTATATAAACAAAACGCATAGGTCATGGAAATAGAAAAAGTGTCAGGAGATTACCGTCCGCTTATTCTGGTTGCGGAAGATGATGATAGTAACTTTAAACTGATAAAGGCTATCATCGGCAAGAAATGCGAGATACTATGGGCAAAGAATGGTGAGGAGATTGTAAATTTGTTCGAAGAGAATCGCGACAAGGCGGAAGCTATTCTGATGGATATAAAAATGCCTATTATGAACGGGCTGGATGCTACGGTGATTATTCGCAAGAAGGATAAGGAACTTCCCATCATCATGCAGACCGCTTACGCCTTTACTGCCGACCGCGAAAAAGCCTTGGAGTGTGGAGCCTCGGAAGTGTTGGTAAAACCCATCACTCTGTCTGCTTTGCGTACATGTCTGAGCCGTTATTTACCCAAATTGGTTTGGTAAGGCTTTACTGATAATAAAAAGGGAACCGGACGACTAAGTAATGAATATTATCATCCGGTTCCCTTTTTTTATTCTTGTGCATTGTCTTTTCTCTCTTCCATCTTCTTTTTTACAAATTCGATTTTGAGATTGGCTTCTTCCATATTCTTCTTTATTTCCGTCATGGATGACAGCAGTTGTGCCAGTTCGTAGACGCTGGCAAGGGCCTGGCGGTCGGCGGCAGTCATGGTGATGGAATAGGGGCGTTCCCCTTGATAGTTGACTTTGATATTCTTGTCCTTGTTCAGATAAAGGAACCCCATGACGTTTCCGTCTTCTCCCAGTTTGAAGTCTGCCTTTTCAATCTTTTCACCGAGGTCAGTGGTTTCGTAGCTGTCTTTGGCGGCGGGTGTTTCGGCAAAGCTACCATCGGGAGCAGTGACTTTGACGGCCACATGGTGGATATTATGGGCTCCGCAATAAATGGAAGTCATGCTCATGACTCCGTTTTCGTCTACCTGGAAGCGAAGGAAAGAGCGATGCAGATTTTTTTCTATCACTTGGGAAGGATGAAGGTAATTGCCGATATTCTGGTATTCGGCATCTTTTTCAAAAGTGTATTTCCCTTTGATTGCATCGAAATCCTTTTGCTTGGCTTGAAGCATACTGTCCAGATAGACCAGGCTCTTTTCCTGCTCTTTCAGTTCCACTTCCTGCATCAGGCCGATGCCTGCATGGCGAGTTTCAAACGCTTTGGGATAGAGCATCTTGATGCTGTCAATCAGAATCTTCGCTTCATTGTAGTTGCCGAGTTCAAACGCTTCGCGGGCAGCTTGTAGTTTTTCACCGGCCTTCTTCTCCACATCTTCGCAAGAGAAGAGTGTACAGCATAGGCATGCAAGGAGTATTACTTTTTTCATATTTGTTGTTCTTGGAGTTAGAGTCCACAAAAATAGAAATAATATCTTTATCTTTGCAGCATTTTAATGTGCAAATGTGCTAATAGACCATTAACACATTTGCGTATTCATTACATTAGCGCATTATTTATGATAGATTTGACGGCAGAAGAACTGAAGCAATATTTTAGTGATGATATATTCAAGCGGATATCCGAAACGGCTGATGAATTGGGATTGGAATGTTACGTAGTCGGTGGATATGTACGTGATATTTTCCTGCAACGTCCTTCCAAGGATATTGATGTGGTGGTGGTAGGCAGTGGCATTGCCATGGCCGAGGCGCTGGGTAAGCGTCTGGGGCGTGGGGCGCATGTTTCCGTCTTCAAGAATTTCGGTACGGCACAATTGAAGTACTATGGTACGGAAGTTGAGTTTGTGGGTGCAAGAAAAGAATCGTATACACACGATTCCCGCAAGCCTATTGTAGAGGACGGTACATTGGAGGATGACCAGAACCGCCGTGATTTTACCATCAATGCACTGGCTGTTTGCCTGAACCGGGTGCGTTATGGCGAGTTGGTCGACCCCTTTGGCGGTATTGGAGACTTGAAGGAAAAGACCATCCGGACTCCCCTCGACCCTGATATAACTTTCAGTGATGACCCTTTGCGCATGATGCGCTGTGTCCGTTTTGCCACCCAGCTGGGATTCTATATTGACGATGAGACATTCGATTCTCTGGAGCGTAATCGCGAACGCATCTCCATCATCTCCAAAGAACGCATTGCAGACGAACTGAACAAAATCATCTTGTCACCTATTCCGTCTAAGGGATTCATTGAGCTGGACCGCTGTGGTCTGCTGGAACTGATATTCCCGGAACTTGTCAGGCTGCAAGGCGTGGAGACGCGTAATGGACGCGCCCATAAGGACAATTTCTACCATACGCTCGAAGTACTCGACAACATCAGCAAGAAGACCGACAACCTTTGGCTACGCTGGGCAGCTCTTCTGCATGATATAGCCAAGCCTGCCACCAAGCGTTGGGAACCCCGTGCGGGCTGGACGTTCCATAACCATAATTTCATTGGCGAGAAGATGATACCCGATATTTTCCGCAAGATGAAGCTCCCTATGAATGAGAAGATGAAATATGTGCAGAAAATGGTGAGCCTGCACATGCGTCCCATTGTGATAGCGGATGATGTAGTGACCGACTCGGCAGTGCGTCGTCTCTTGTTTGAGGCAGGTGATGATATAGACGACCTGATGACACTGTGCGAAGCCGACATTACTTCCAAGAATATGGAGCGTAAGAAACGCTTCCTTAATAATTTTCAGTTGGTACGCCAGAAGCTGAAGGATTTGGAGGAACGCGACCGTATCCGTAATTTCCAGCCTCCGGTCAGTGGTGAAGAAATCATGAAGACTTTCGGCCTTTCTCCTTGCCAGCAGGTAGGTGCCTTGAAGAGTGCCATTAAGGATGCCATTTTGGACGGCATCATTCCCAATGAATACGAAGCCGCCCGTGCATTTATGTTGCAACGGGCGGAGAAGATGGGGCTTAAGGAGTTATAACTCATAACTCTTCTTTTTCTGCCTGGAACTTGCGGCTTACTTTCATCAGGTTGATGGTGTAGGTCACTATGTTTTGGGCTTCTTGTATCATAGTCAGGTATACCATGCTGACTTTGATGCTGCCGCTCTGGCTTTGGATGCGTTGCAGCTCTTCGCGTTTCAGGTGAGACAACTGTCCGTTGAGGTCGTTGGCTTTGCGAATCTCTGTTTCCAGTTCATCATAATTGTTCGTTTCCAGCTTGTGGCGGCATACTTGTAACAGATAGCAGATGTCTTCGGCTACGTCTGTAAATTCTCCTTTCTGAATGGCATCCAGCGGATTGAAGTTATTGTCTATGTGCTCTAAGCAAGGTTCGCAAAGACGGCCTACGCTGTACACCAGTTCGCTGGCAAAGTCGTTGCCTTGATAGTAATAGAGTCCTTTT
>OGYE01001049.1_pt1 | contig 18191 bp, 17 predicted proteins | sample 1576471 | NCBI WGS metagenome assembly OGYE01 (sample SAMEA3541532, study PRJEB24748) | human gut metagenome | biome: human gut; feature: human-associated habitat; material: faeces | place: China | collected 2012
AGAGGGCTGACGCCCGCTTGGCAGCGGTCGCCCGCAATGGGCAGGCGGCCGCGCGAGGAGTGGAACAGTCCAGTGGGCTGTTCCACGACGGAGCAATCTTTCTTCCGCATATAACTCAATGGCTCCCTTAACCAAGGGAGCCAAAACCGTATTAATAACCGACATAAAAGGAGACCACCATGCGTCTGCTCATCATGGGCCCCCAGGGCGTGGGCAAGGGCACCCAGGCTGCTCTGCTCGCCGAACACTTCAACATCCCCACCATCTCCACCGGCAATCTGCTCCGCGCTGCCATGCAGCAGGGAACAGAGTTGGGGAAACAGGTGAAAGAGGCCATGGATGCCGGCAAGCTGGTATCCGATGAGCTGATCATCCAGCTGGTGAAGGAGCGTTTGGGTCAGGAGGACTGTAAAAACGGTTATCTCCTGGACGGCTTCCCCCGCACGCTGGCTCAGGCCAAGGCACTGAGTGGCTTTGCGAAGATCGACGGTGCGCTGTCCATTGAGGTCAGCGATTCGGAGATCGAGCATCGCATGGATGAGCGTGTCGGCAAGGCGCTGGGAATTCTCGCGCATCTCAGACGTGGCGTCCACGCTGCCCTCGCGTCGCGGCGTCAGCAGGGAGACCGGCGGTACACCGGTCCGTCCTCCTGCAGGAACTTTGCCCTTACAGTCATGGTCTCCGGGAGATCAATGTTGTACCAGCCTTTATATTTACCCTCATTTCTATAGCAACGGGTATCAAGACCACAGGCGATATTCACAACCACAGCACCCTTATGCTTTTTCAGGTATTCTGATACAAGCTTATCAAGAACTATAGTTCGCGCTATAACTCCGCTTCCCATTGCCAGATCCTTGTCCGCCAGTGAAAAGTCATAATCCAGGCTGTCAACTATCTCTATGGCCTTGCCATCGTATATGGCATGATCCGATTTTCTTGATTCTTTCGCCCTGGCATAGAGTGTCTGGAGCATCGTCTCCGGGACTCCCGTTATGTCTACCTTTGATCTGCTTACTGTATTGTTCTGTGTGCTAACCATTTTCTCATTTCCTCCTGCTTTTTAATTGTGCAAACGCATGAGAGGCGCTGCGCGCGGCGTTTGCGCGCTTCACAACATGTCGTCAAGCGTAGCTTGATGACCTGCGCGCACATCAGTGCGCTTCCTCTGTCGGAATCCTCCCACTTACGTGGGTCCCTCCTTATAATGGAGCAAACGCATGAGAGGCGCTGCGCGCGGCGTTTGCGTGCTTCACAAGGAATCCTCCCACTTACGTGGGCCCCTCCTTATGAAATATAACATTTGTCATGTTTTGTTATGTTCGTAAAAATAAGAGGTTCATCATCGATGAACCTCTTTCTTTAAACTCTCTATCAACTTTTCTGTACCGCCTGTGGCATGAATGCCAATCTTTTCTGTCAGATACATTTTCTTCTCCACATCTACATCCTCGTTCAGTATCGCCATGGCTCCTTCAAGCCGCATCTTAGCCAGTACGCGAACCAAAGTCTCATCCGGCTCGCATCCAAGCTGTGACCTGTAATATGCCGCAAATGAATGTCTCATGAACTCCTCAACCCTCTGGTGATAATTCTCATAGCAGCTGCCGTCAGCGCCATGCATGATGATCATTGCCTCTTCCCTGTGTGACAAAAGGAATTGCATCATGATCTTATCTGCATCTACGCCCGTGGCGGGGTTCTCAATCTCCCCCTTCATAAGTTCTCCAAGCATGGCTTCATATTGGTTCACAAGCGGTTCAAGTATCGCCTTGAACAATGCCTCCTTACTCTCAAATGAAAAGTAGAAGGCTCCGGTGGTAACTCCCGCACTATTGCATATCATTCTAAGACTTGCCCTCTGGTAACCATTTTCAAGGAATTCCTCTTTGCCGGCTTTTTTCAGTTTTTCTATCGTTTCACTTCGCTTGTCGTTTTCCATAACACATGTTATGTTAGCATAAACTAACCAGTCTGACAACCTCTTTTTTCATATGTACCTTATCTTTCATTCAGGTATCTTCGCACTGTCTCAAGACCACCGATCGGCACGCAAAACTTCTGGTCATGGTTCTTACATGCCTCATAGGTTTCCTCCAGATCAAACCAGCTCACGCCGTCCAGCTCTTCCTTCTGGATCGTCAGGTCTGCTATGTCCACCGTTTTCTGATACACGAACACAAATGCCACCTCATTGTCCCTGAACATTTTGCCGTGAAATTCCTTCTCATACTGGATTCTGAATGTTCCCGCAAAATCGAGGTCTTCATTTTGGGCATTTATGCCCAACTCCTCCCCCAGTTCTCTGAGTGCCGACTCCATCGGTTCATCGCCTGCCTGTATATGTCCGGCAGAGGAAGTGTCATACCTTCCGGGAAAAGAATCCTTATTCATCGACCTCTTCTGCAGAAGAACCTTATACCTTCCATTCTCTTGCTTCGCTATCCAGATATGGGCAGTCCTGTGACATATGCCTTTTGCATGTGCCTCGCTCCTCTCCACTGTGTCTCCGGTAGGGTTGCCCTGTTCGTCGCATATATCAAAAAGTTCCATTATAGTGTACCGTCCTTATTCATTCATACATGAACCATTATTGTTTATCAACTCCGATTTGTAAAGCAAACAGCTAACATTTTTCTACTATTCTACACTTTGTATACTTTTATAAACGTTTTATAAAATATCAGTAATTGCACTTGATATTGATCACTTTTTAGGATATTCTCAGATCACTATAAGTTACTAAATAAGTCAGCTCTAATTGACACTAACATTATTGAATGTTAGAATTCTTGTATGATATGATTATGGTAACCTTACCATGCGAAATGGGAACTTTAAGAGATGGGTGTTCTACCATATAAAACAAATGAACAATTTTAATATGGATGTTCTACCATACAAAATGGAACAATTTTATGGGAGCCCTACCATGCAAAAAGGTTTTTAAGAGCTGTGCATTTTAGCACAGCTCTTTTATATTCTCAGAAAGGCGATAATGGATATCCTAAATTTTTACTATATTGATTTAAAATACATAAGAAATCTGTCTCGTGCAGATGACAATGTAATGTCAGTCTCCCCTCAGGTAGGTAAGGAGAATCGACCATTTCTTGGAATAATCATTCTTATAGGTGGTCAGAAATATTGCATCCCCCTTACCTCACCAAAAAAGAAATTTGAAAATATGAAAAGCCAGATTGATTTCATCAAAATATTTGACCACAACAACAGGAAAGATTCTTATGCAGAAGCAATTATCCTGGTGTCGGGATCATTCCGATACCATAATCAACAGAGCCAATAAAGTCTACTCTCTCATAACTGATTTTCCCGACAAAAATCGCAACCTTACAAAAAGATGTGTAGACTTTAATAAACTTGAGCAAATTTTATCTAAATACTCAGATGACTAAAATCCCTACACCACCAGCCGGGCCTTCGCCCTGCCGGTTCTGTCCTTTTCCACCACTATCTGCTTGTCAATCTTCTCCTTGAGTTCAGTCACGTGCGATATTATTCCCACCAGCTTTCGTCCCTCGGTCACGCTGACCAGCGCTTTGTATGCCTGTGGCAGAGTCTTTTCTGTGTCCAGTGAGCCAAAGCCCTCATCCACAAACATCGTATCTATCTGTATGCCGCCAGCCGAAGCCTGCACCTCATCAGAGAGTCCAAGTGCAAGGGAGAGTGATGCCATAAATGACTCGCCCCCAGAAAGAGACTTAACGTCTCGTCTGCTGCCGTTGTAATGATCCACAACACAGAGGTCAAGGCCGATCTGGCTTCTCTTGTCACTGCTGTCCGTCACACGCCCCAGCTCATACTGACCGTCTGACATCTTCAGGAATCTCAGATTTGCACGCTGAATTATCCTGTCAAAATACGACATCTGTATATACGCCTCAAGGTTTATCTTGTTCTTGCCGGATACATTTCCTGAGGCGGTGTCATAGAGCGACTTCACGCTTACATATTTCTTTTCTTTTGCCAAAAGCTCATCGGACTTTCTGCTTATATTCGCCATCGCCGTTTCATTTGCACGGATGCGGCTGTTTCCATCCTGCATGAGAAGTCTGATCCTTCCCAGCTCATCTCTTGCTGCGTTTTTATCTTCCTCAAGCCTGGCAAGTTCGAGCTTTTCTGCTGACTCCAGCGTGTCTGTCAGAGCCTTTATCTGCCCCTCCAGCGTCTTAATATCCTGGATCACAGCATTATATCTCTTCTCAGCGGCATCAAATGAATCCTGCAGTTTCTTTGCTCTGCCAAGAATCTCGTTCATCTGCGTTTCCGCCTCACTCCGATTCCTGAATCTGAGCCCCGCGGCCAGTTCTGTCGCCTGTTCTCTGTCTGAAACAACCTTTGCCGTGAGCGCCGATATATTTCTCTCAAGCTCCGCCAGCTTCACCTGCATCCCGGCAAATGCTTCTTCCTCCTGAGGAAGTTTTGCAGCAAGCTCATCCCTTCTGCTGACCCTTTTGCGTTCAGCCTCGATCTGTCTGTCAGTCTTCGCAATCTTCTCATTATAGTACCCAATATTCTTCTCAACCTTTTCCGGCAGACCGTCTATATCCTCCGGATCGTCAAATTTCCTTCCAGCCTGCTCAATAATGCTGTTTCTGATCTCCATGACGCTGGCAAGCTTTACCTTTGCATCCGTAGCACTGGCATTTGCCCTGTCGCGTGCTCTGTCCGCATCCTTCTTCGCACCATCTAACTGCGCATCTGTCGGAGCCTCCTTTGGCAGCGATGCAAGGAGTTTGTGCTCCGTCGCACCGCACACAGGGCACGCCTGTCCCTCCTTCAGATCCTTTGCAAGGATTCCCGCCTGGGCATTCCTGTAGAGCGTGCTCATATGCTCATACAAATCCTGTTTTCTGGTATACATATCATTATCAAACAGATACTGCTTCTGTGCTTTGTCCACCGCCTGTTTTCTTCTGCTGTATTCCATGAGCAGTCTGCTTATGTCATTCAGATAGTCAACAGCGTCAGCCATCTTCTCCCTCGATGCCGTGATTGCAACTATTTTCTCCCCCGCATCCGCAAGCTGTGTCTGCTCCTGCCTCAGCTTTTCTATGCTCTTCTGTTTGTCTGTCACAAGCATTCTGCCCTTCTCTGCCTGTTCATTTTGCCTTTGCAGGAGCTGTTCCTCGTCTACAATATTTTTTCGCTTCTCGTCCAGTTTCTCATAGTTTGGAAGCTCGTTATTTATAACTGCTGCCTGCCTTTGGAGCTCTTCCGTCTCTGGGCGCGCTTCCTTTGTCCTGTTTAACTCTGCCTCAGCAGCAGTTCTGTCATTCTGTACATTTGCAAGCTCCAAATGTGCCTTTTCAAGCTGCACTCTGGCTTTCTCTGTCTGCTGTGCCTTGCCTATCAGCGTGTCAAGTTCCCCGACCCGGGTCTCAAGTGTACCTATCTGCTTTTCATATGAATCTGTTCTTGCCTTCTCCGTTACAATAAGCTTTCCGATGAGTGTGATCACCTCATCAATTGGCATCTGGCCGTCCTTTGCTTTCTGGACACCGATCCCCAGCGGGTCATCCTCTCCGAAGACTATCCCGGATATATACTGCTCTATACTCTTCTTCATATCGTCGCGTTCACTCTGAAGCCTTCTCGTCTCATCCTGAAGACGCTTCTGCAGAACAAAATACCTTGATGTGTGAAAAAGCTTGCTGAATATCTTCTGTCTGTCCCCGGACTCCGCCACCAACAGTTCCTTGAACTCACCCTGAGCAAGCATGGATATCTGCGAAAACTGCTCTCTGTCCACGCCCAACAATTCCTGAAGATATGAATTTACCTTCGTTCTGTTGGCGATGACCGAGTCATCCGGCAGATACAGTTCTGCAGCCGCATCCTGCATGGTAGTTCCCTCACCTTTTTTCTTACGTCTCTCATAGGAAGGATTTCTTTTAACTCTGTAAGTCTTCCCCATATGATCAAATGTCAGTTCAACGTAGGTATCTGTGTCCACATCGGCATACGTTGATCTCATCATCCTCGCATCACGGCTCGCTCCGCTCGGCTCATCATACAGCGCATAACAGATGGCATCGAATATCGTGGTCTTTCCCGCACCTGTATCCCCAGTCACAAGATACAAGCCTTCAGCCCCAAGCTGGGCCATGTCAAGCATCTGGACTCCCGCATATGGTCCAAATGCCGACATCGTAAGATTAAGTGGTCTCATAATCGCTCCTCTCTTTCACAATGTATCGCCCCTCTCGCCTCTGCGAGCGGGGCAGGTCGTCGGAGCGCATTTGAGTTATTCGCTTCGCTCATAAGCGCTCCTCCTTCCATATAGAGTCTATAATATCCTGAACAAAACTCCTCTGTTCATCGCTCATTTCCTTGTTGTTCTGCTTCTCATACAACTCTCCAAACAGATCTATAGGCTTTTTCCCTTCAAGCACAGCGCCATCGTCTATCGTCTGTGTCACACGGGTTCTGGTGTTGTCGTATCCAAGCTTCATCACATTTGGATAGACCGTTCTGAGTTTTCCCAAAGCATCCAGCACGTCATCCTCGTCCGTGAGAACCACATACAGATAATCATCCACAGCCGTCCCCTCATAGTTTCGCCTGTCCATCAGCTCGTCAAATGTTCCCTTTACCTCGCGCAGCTCATGCATTGGAACAAGTGGAACAGTCCTTATCTCTATTTTTTTGTTCTCAGGTATGTCAACAACCGTCACCGATTTGGTGTGGTTAGCCTCCGAAAGTGAGTACTTAAGTGGTGTGCCACAGTATCTGACAGTCTCCCTGCCCACCTTCTGCGGCCCATGTATATGCCCCAGCGCCACATAGTCAAATGAGTCAAATACCGATACATCCACATTGTCCAGACCGCCCACATTCTCCTCCGACTCCGAGCGCACAGCCCCGGTCACGAACTGGTGGGCCACAAGGATATTTGTAACCTTCTCATCAACATCCATGTGCCCCACCGCAACACGGCAGGCATCCGTGTAATCATTTATATCATCCGCCTCATCAGGGAACACCGATCTGACCATTGCCGGCTTCACAAATGGCAGCATGTATATGTTCACCATCTGTCCTTTTCCATCCTCCAGCTTATATGGTCTGACCAACCCATCTCCCATCATGGCTATCTGTGCCGAATCATATACCGGCGATATATGGATTCCACTGAGATCAATCAGACTTGATGCAAATGCTAGCTTGGCCGCCGAATCATGGTTGCCGCTGATGATATATACTTGCAGCTTTCTCTTTGCAAGCGAGGTCAGGAAGCTGTCCAGCAGTTTCACCGCCTCCTCGCTCGGCACAGACTTATCATATACATCCCCGGCTATGATGACTCCATCCGGCTGCTCATCATCGATGATGCCCAATATTTCTTTTAATATATACTCCTGATCCTCCAGCATGGAAAATTCATTTACACGCTTTCCTATGTGAAGATCAGATAAATGGATCAAACGCATATGTACTTCCCCTTTAAACAAAACATTCGTTGAAATAATTATAACATCACCGACAATATATCCCAATTATGTTTATCTTAATTTCGGCAATTTCGGTTTCTCCGCTACATGAAATACCATATTCGTCATATACTATGTAATATAGCACTAGTTTTCATCGGAGAACTCCCTATGGCAACTACTAACAAACTCAATTTTTTTCGTTTTTTCTTCATATCGATCCTCGGAGTGCTGCTGCATTTCACCTACGAGTGGTCAAATGACAATCCCGCTGTCGGACTATTCTCGGCAGTGAACGAGTCAACCTGGGAACACCTGAAACTTATATTCTTTCCAATGCTCCTGCTGACAATGATTGAATTTCTCTGGGCTCATATAAAAGATAAGCCCCTGCCGGAACATTATCTTCCAGCAAGGACTGTCGGTATCCTGTCAGGTATGGCTTTCATTGTGGTCGGTTTCTACACTCTAAATGGTGTACTGGGCAGGAATTATGAGTTTCTAAATATCGCACTTTATTTCGCCGGGGTTATGTATGCATTGAGGGCTGAGAACAGATCAGAATCTAAGCAAATGTGCATAAATGACTACGTTGCCATGACCATCCTGGCTATTCTCGCGGTTGCCTTCTTTGCATTTACCAACTATCCGCCTGAACTGGGGATATTTGCGGATCCTACAGCAGATTAACCACACACATCAAAAGCACCACCTGCATTACAAGTATAAGTGGCACTCCAACCGAGAAATAATTCTTCCTTATCTTATGCCTGAACACCACCATTCCAAGCAGAGCACCGATACTTCCACCGGCAAATGCCATACCGAGAAGGACCGCTATGGGGATCCTGTATCCTCCCTTGACCGCTCTGTATTTGTCAATTCCGAACATGACAAATGTTATAACACTCATTGCCGCAACGAACCAAAGTGTCCATCTGTATTCCACAAACACATCCCAGAATGCAAAGTTCAATTTGCCCGCCGGTCTGAGCTTCCAAGTCATGAACACCGCAAGCTCTATCACACACACGCACACTGTGAACACTCTCAGCATCATATTCGTCTTGGATGCAGTCCTGTCACACAACGCAAATGCTATTATCATGCCAGGGGCACCACCGGCAATGGCTATGATCCCCAGCTGAACACTGAGCGCTTTATGGCTTGTTCTCCTGCGTCTCGCAGCCGTCACTCCATCAAGGACAGCTCCTAGTATATTTATACATATCAGATATATGATCAACTTATCCATTATATATACCCACCTTGTCTACTGACATTGTATACATAGTTCCACTCTCCTATATACTTCTACTGATCTGCGATGAGCACCTGCGGCTGGACCTTTCTGATGTTCCCCGCTCTGATAAATGCTACCACAGAGAATAACACGCTCATAAATACCAATGGTATAACCAGTGATATCACGCTTGTACTTAAATTAAAACTGTATATTCCAAATGATTCAAATCCTGCCTTGAAGAATGGCTTGCTGACGATAAGTGCAAGAACTATACCAAGCAGCGAACCCACAACTGCCGTCACGATAAAGCGGACCGCAAGCTGGCATCTGAGTCTGAAGGATGTAAATCCAAGTGCCTTATATATTCCGATATCCTTCTGCTCACGCATGAGAACCTTGCCACAGACGATTATGACCGTGACTATCACGAATACAGCCCCCAACATATATGTGAGCAATGTGAGTCCCTGTATTGCAATGTTGACTGTACCCGCCACTCCTTCAAAATCATCCTTTGCTGAATGTATTGAATACGTGATGCCCTGATTATCGCCATATCTCTTATCTATCTCCTGGATTATCGCATCACATTCATCAGTATTGTCAAGATCATAACATATTCCTTTGCCGCTCCATTCCTCTTCATCTGAACTGCTTTTGGCAGCTCCACTGACACCAGACTCACTTACGGTCTCTTCGTGGGCAAACTTACTATATGCAGCCTTACTAATTGCAAAGTTCTTGCCCATATCATTTGCCGAATCGTATATGCCGGATATCACCATCTTCCTTGCCACGCCGCCGCGCTTGACTGTGACTGTGTCACCTACGTTCATGTGAAATCCATCAGCCACATACTGGGTTATCAGCACTTCATTGTCATATGTGCAGGTTCTTCCCTTTCTTATCGTGTTGATCATATCAGGGTCCTCCACTATATAACAATACATCTGCACATCATCGAACAGAAGGTACTCGCTGAACATTTGATATTTTCTATACGCTGTGTGTTCTGATATAACATTCTCTATATCCTTCTGCGTATCCTCATCGACAAACGAAGCAGTCAGGTCATACTTCGTGACTGAAAACATATCCACCAGCATATTCTGTGAATTAAACCAGCGCATCATATCGTTCATAAGTATCATGAACATGGCAAGTATAGCAGTCACTATGATGGCTGCGGCATACTGTTTCTTCTCAGATATAAACTGTCTGTATGCAAGACTCACACCAAGTTTCTTGCCTGAGACCGGAAGCTTCAGAACGCTTGAGAAATGCACACTGTCCCGTCCACCTCTTATCGCCTTTATAGGTGTGGCCTCGGATATTCTCCTTGTCTTCAACATGATAAATGCTGCTACCAGAAGCAGTATCGCCAATATGACACACAGCACAAGTCCTACATTAATATCAAACGGAACTTCAAGTCCTGAAGAAGATCTTGTGGCACCATTTATAATTTTTAGTATCGGAATGGCCAGTGGTATTCCAGCAAACAGTCCAGTCGCCACAGTGCACATATACCCGGCAAGCAACGCCAGCTTCACCGATGCATTTGTCATTCCGACCGCTTTGAGTATTCCTATGTTAACAAAATCCATCTCTATGCTGCTGCCGATGTTGTGTCCTAGAACTATCATAGCCGCCACCAGAAGCAGCACAACAAATATAAGCAGCACCGCGGAGAATACCTTTGTCATAAGAAGCATGTAATTTCCCGCCTGCTCCTTTGATAAAGTTATCCAGCAATATGACGCGAAATCACTCACATTATTCAGTTCTCTCTCAAACTCCATCTCCGTAAGGTCCAGGCCCGGCTTTTTATCTATTATGATAAGCTTTGACAATTCAAAGGATCTCTTGTCATCTTCCAGTCCGCTTCTATTATCTTCCGCAGCCTTTGCCTTGAGATCCGCAAAATCCTCATCTGAGATCAATATCGTCTTTATTCCCATGACCGAAGATCCCATATATGGATCCTCGAAAAATGACGCAACTTTGAAGGTATAAGAACCGTTATCATTGCCCAGCTCGACTGTATCACCAATCTTGCAGTCATACATACCTATGAAACTGAACGGCACACTTACCTCACCTTTTTCAAGCCGGCGATCTGTCATTTTGTTATCCACATCATACTGATCATATGTGAGCACGCTGTCTGTATCATTCAAAACGAAGCTGCTGTTTCCGCCTTTTCCATTGCAGTCCTTAAGCAGCAGATACACAACATCTGCTGCTTTCACTTCCTGCACCGCATCACATTTGCCAATATTCTTTATTATCTTGTCTGCACTTGTTCCATAGGCATCCAGCCTGTTCTCCCCATAAAGTGCGGCAAGCATACCTCCATAACCAACCTCTTCCATAGCTTCCGAATCATGCCTTATGGAATTCGTGTAGTAAGAAAGCACTGAACAGAATGCCAGAGAAATGATAAGCATAAGCACGAACACACTTATATGCACGCCCTTGTTTCTTCTCATATTTCCTCGAAGCACCATCATGATATATCTCATCCCGGCACCTCCTACCACTGCATGGAACCAAGCCATGCATCTATCTGGCTCTCACGTCTCTTGCGGTCTTCTTCAATATATTGTGACAGTTTCAGCTCACCTATGATTCTTCCATCCTCTATGTAGATGATCCTGTTCGCCCTGATGGCAGCTCTCACATCGTGGGTAACCATGAGTATGCTCTGTCCCTCCACGTTGAGCTCGGTTAGAAGATCCAGCACATCCTGGGTATTTCTACGATTTAATGCGCCTGTCGGTTCATCCGCGAAAAGGATACCCGGACTGTTGATGACCGCTCTGGCAATAGCTCCCCTCTGTGCCTCTCCGCCAGACACCTGTGCAGGAAGTCTGTCAGCAGCACTTTCTATATTCATATTCTTTATGAGTTCATCAGCCCTGTTCTCAGTCTCTTTTGTGCTCGTATTCTTATTCATATAACCCGGCACAAGTATGTTCTCTCTAATGCTGAGGTTGCTCACAAGATGTATCTGCTGGAACACAAATCCAAACTCATACACCCTGAGTTCTGCCATGCGTTTCTCTTTGTATTCTGTTATATCCTCGCCATCATATATGACCTTTCCCGAAGTCGGTCTGTCCATCCCGGACAGACTGTAAAGCAGTGTGGATTTTCCCGAGCCTGACGCTCCCATGATGACTGTAAAATCTCCCTTATAGATATCCAGATCCATGTTGTTGAGCACATGATTCTGCACGCCCTCACTGGAAAAGCTTTTGCAAAGGTCTCTTGCCTGAAGTATTATATCTCCCATTTTTCTCTCCTTTTATAGTTGTAGCACGGTGGGACGTTCAGACATCCTCTACGGATCTTCACCTCGCCACCGTGCTACAACCATATCACCCTATTTATTAACAAGTCCTTAACAAACCTTTCTTGCTGCAAAATATAACACTGCCTCCAGGCCATCAGCATGATTTACAAGTTCCACATATCCTCCCATTCTCTCCATGAGATAGCGGACAATAAACAGTCCCAGGCCCGCTCCAGGCTCATCACCGGAGTTTTCCCCTCGATAAAACTTCTCATATATGAACGGCATATCCTTATCCGGGATTCCTGTTCCATGATCCTTTATGGACAGCCTGTATACCATATCAGCGCCGCTCACATGGACATTCCTTGGAAGTTTTTCGGGCGATATACATTCCGTAACAATACTTATCTCTGTGTCTCTGGCATACTTAGCGGCATTTGACAGTATATTTTCTATCACCTGAACCACTCTTCCCGAATCTGAATGCTCAAGCACTGCCTCGGTTATATCTCCATTCACCACGATATCCATTCCGAGACCTATATCTGACAGAACCTGTTCCAGCAGAGGTTTTATCTCAACCTCATCACTGTTCACCACCAGTCTGTCCAGATCATGCAAGGAATGAATAAACATGTCATTCGTTATGGACGTCACCTCATCACATTTCTTCATGATGACCGACGCATACCTCTCCCTGCGCTCCTGGGTGGCATCCATATTCATGACCAATGCCTCCGCATATCCTCTTATGGATGCGATCGGAGTCTTTATATCATGTGACAGCGTAGCTATAACTGTCTTGTTGTTCTCTATCGCTTCCTGCTCTCTACGCCTTGCATGCACTATCTCCGTTCTCATATGGTCAAATGCCCACGTGAAGCTTCCGAACATATTTACCCGTCTGTACTTAAGTTCGGTGTCCATATCCCCTGCTGCCAGATGTGATGCATAATCCTCCAGCTCGTCAAATGGCCTGAGAACACACACGTATATGTACAGGAATAATACAATCACAACACACAAGACAACGATATAAATGATCAATATATTTCTAAGTCCTGACTTGCCGGTATCTATCTTTTGTTCCCTGAGTTCATTCATTACAGCGTCAAGCTTTTCGTCAGCATCTGTGGATCCCGAGTCATACAGTTGTTTCACTTCATTCAGTTCCACTATATACTGCCCATATTCATCATCTTTTATCCGCCGTGTCTCGTCCTGCTTCTCCCTGTAGAACAGCCAACCAAAAACTATGGTTATGGCGCACATGAACACGATCAGCATTTTTATTATATTGTTTCTTACTGAATGTCGTTTCATATAAACTCCCTATAGCTGCCAAGTGGACATCCACCTTACAAGCTCATATTATTCTCACTGTCTTTGTCTATTCACTATCTCCCAGCACATATCCCGTTCCCCATACCGTACGGATAAGCTGCGGATGTGAAGGATCTGTCTCAAGCTTTTCCCTGAGCCACCTTACATGCACCGCAACCGTGGATGGCTCCACATCGCTGTACAGCCCCCACACGGCACTCATGATCTGTTCCTTGGTCAATACCCTGCCTCTGTTCTCCGCCATGTATACAAGCAGGTCAAATTCCTTCGGCTTCATATCCACATTACTTTTGTTTCTGCTCACAGTCCGTGCGTGCCTGTTGATCTCTATCTCGTTCCCGTCTGTGTTCAGGGTCAACATCTCAGACTTATTGTCATCAACACCATAAGTTCTCCTGAGTATCGAACGGATACGAGACATAAGCTCTTTCAGTGAATACGGCTTTGCGATATAGTCATCTCCACCCATATCAAGGCCATTCACCTTGTCATCCTCACTCGTCCTTGCACTTGCAAATATGATTGGCACCTGCGAAGTATGCCTGAGTTCTTTACAGAATGAGAAACCTGTACCATCGGGAAGATTGATATCCAGAAGTATGAGATCACATTTGTTATCTGTCAGCACTTCATATGCATCGTCTATGCTGGCTGCGTACAGAAAAGCATAGCCGTTGTCCTCCAGCATATCCTGTATCAGCATAGACAGATCAGCGTCATCATCCACTATAAGTATTGTTCTCTTGTCTGTATGCTTTTCTGTCATCCTATACCCTCCAATATCTTCACTGTAGACAATTCGTATTATATGACTCTAAACTGCCCACATATCGTCTGTAATATCATCCACAAGCAGTGCATACAGCCAACTATTTTTCTTTATTCACCAGCATGTCATATGTAACACCATATTTCTCCGCTATGTCACTGGCATATGATTTACCAGCAGGTGGCGCTATCTCTATCTTGTATGATCTCTTAGCACCTTCATTATGTACGACCAGTGAGTAAGCCTTTCCCGCTCCCACTGCTCGTCCCTCATTCATCTCATCCACATCAAAGCCCAGCTTATGCATATGGGTGTTGTATATCGTTCTCGTTCCCTTTGTCAGAATAGCTCTCACGGAATCCCTGGCTATATAATAGCCCTCCTCAAATGATGTGGTTGAAAATGTCTCATTGAGAAGTATGAGACTGCGATCATTCGCACCGTCAAATATCTCCCTGAATCTCTTGCACTCCTCACCAAGTCTTCCAAGATCCAGGGTCTTGTCTTCGTCAGCAGGGAAATGTGTAAATACGCAGTCCACCGGAGCAAATTCAAATTCATCACCTGGGATATATATACCACCCTGAGCCAGTACAAAAAGCTGACCTATCGTCTGGGTTATGGTCGTCTTTCCACCCCTATTTGCTCCTGTCAGAATATACACTCTGTGCTCGCTGTCAAAGTCCAGATCATTGGTCACTATGTGCTCCGACTCCTCCGTGTCAAATGCCGCAAGCTTGATATTGTATATGCCACGAGCCTTCATATAATATCTGCTCTTTGAATCGTCCTCCTCGGAAATATCTGCGTTCGTCTGATATGCAGAGTTCACAACCTTTGCCTTGGAAAATGCTGCGCCGCGTTTCTGCAGTTTTTCTATGTACTCAGCCCATCTTATATAGTAAGTGAGCTCAGGTATGAGATCCGTCATATCAGTTATAGTAATCGACACATACTTATTTAACGTCTCCCTCATCCTCTTGACAATTCTTGTTATGAGCTTGGTGACTACCCTGTCTGTATACCGCGTAATATCTTTGGATTTGTCAGAATCAGGAATACCAACCATTCCTGCCGCCAAGTTATTTGCACCTCCAGTTACCACTCTTCCCTGAAGTTCCTGCTGAAATTTGGATAATGCTTCATTTACCGCATCTAACGGCTGAAATCTGAAGTCACTCTTAGCGTCGAGGTTGTCACTTATCTTATCTCTGGACATCAAATGACCGTAGAAATTGCTCAGCACACCGCCCCTCGTAAATTGCTTACTATTTACAGATATCAAGCCAACGCCATCAGCCTCATATCTGCTGTTCAGATTAATTCCTATAGTTATACTTCGAACCTCACCACTCACCTTTTTCAGCTCTGATATGTCCTTCTTCAACTCACTGAAACCGTTGTCCTCATATATATTCTGAACATACTCCTTAAGACCTGTAAATCCCTCGGAATGCAAGTTTTTATCCTTCAGGCAGGAATATAACGAATCTACGCATTCTATGTAATCGTCTATCTCATCAAGTCTGTGCATAAGATCCCATATACCTGAATTCTCATCATAATCGCGTTTAAAGCTGCCGTAATCCTTGAGAAAGCTTATCTTCCCAAGAATCTCCATCATGTCGTCTCTGAGTTTTTTATTTCCAATTATGTCGTCAAACACACCACCTCTGTACTTTGTAACAGATGGATCTGCATATATCCGTGACATAACTCCCATTATATAATTCTGTTCAGACTCATTTGCCGACAGTTGTCTGCATATCATATCAAGCCCAAGGTCATGCATGACCACAGGGCTCAGTACCCTAAATGAATACTCACCATCCGGTACCAGAAGACTGTATTTTCCTGTTGTATTTTTCCCCATATCTACACCTTTCAAGTAATGCCTAAAGCCTGTCAATCCAGCTCATACCATATATCTTCCGCCAAGCTCAATTCTAATTTCTGCCTATCACCTTCATATACGCTGAAACCATCTCCACGACGCCGTCCACGCCGAGCTTCGCCTCATCAAGGCACAGGTCATAATGTCCTGAATATCCCCAGTTCTCTCCTGAGTAATAGTCATGATAGCTTCTTCGCTTGGCATCAGTCTCCTCCACAAGACTCTTTGCCTTTGATTCTGATATGCCATGCTTGTCCATTATCCTCTTTATTCTGCTGTCTTTATCTCCGCACAGGAATATTCTCACTGCATCGTTCCTGTTCTTGAATGCAAAGTCCGAGGCTCTTCCCACTACAACGCCATCCTGTCCGTCAAGCAATCTCTCAAGTACATCCTCCGGGGTCTTTCTTCTCTTCACGACAAAGTCATCTGACACCGACTGCATCATAGAATCTATAGCCTTCTCTCCAAAGAAAAACGGATATTTGTCATACACACCCTTCTCCTTTGCCAGCCTTATTATCTCTTTCTTTGTGTAACAGGCTATACCATATTTTGAGGCAAGTCTTGCTGCCACCTCATCGCCGTCACATCCACACTCTCTGCCTATTGTAATTATCATTCTGTGCACCTCCACTCGTCATTCTTATATAATAGAAATGTCTCATCTCTATAACTCATCAAACAATACACCCCCATTATATTACAATATAGCTGCAGCTGCATCCTATAACTTGCAATATCTACCTCTTTAGAATCCCCGTTCCATACATACGAAATGCTTATCAAAAAGATCACACTCTCCAACCGTTTCAAAACCAATCTTGGCGTATGTCGAAAGCGCCACCACATGTCCTTCTCTGACAAGTATATGAACGCCCTTCATGCCTCTGCTTTTCAGGACATCACAGGCATAGTTCATCATAGTCTTCGCAATTCCCTGTCCCTGCATATCCTTCCTGACGCACAGCCTTGAAAGTTCTCCCGATGGAGCCAGATCTGCTCTCCAGCACGTAAGTGCCTCAACAGCATCGTCGTGATCTATGGATATTGTGGCTACAATCTCTTCTTTGTCATTCTTCATAACAAACAGATCCTCGTTCTTCAGGTCAAATGCTATGGTATTCTCATCAGGATAATTCTCGCTCCACTCACACGGTCCGCCTATCATGGCGTGATAGAGCGAGAGCAGTTCTTCTTTGTCTTTTGGTGTTGCATTTATTATCTTCATATGTCATCTATGTCCTTTCCACAATATAACTGTTGACTTTTCCTGTAGCTTGTTTTATTTTTATTTTATTAAGAAATGGGTTTTCTACTGGGTAGGGTTTATACCTGACAAGGCTTGCTCGTTTCTTTTTTTATTTCTAAAACATCGTACAGATACATTTTCCCAGAAGCGGCATGTCTGATCAATAATCTTGCACTAAACACATTGTACCGCTCAACCTCACCACTTTCATCGTAAACCGGTAACGCAAATCTGGCATCATATCTATACCATCCATTTTTAGCATTACGGCTATGTTTTTCTTTTTTATTTTCTTCCACTGTTTTGGATGTTGCTATTTCAATGATCTCCGGAATTGCCTGAGCCGCATTTGCCTTTGCTTTTGTCTTTGCATTGTCAATGAGCTCCATATATCTGAGCATATGCTTTCTCACATGATTATCCGATCTGCGATAACACTCAATGAGATATTTCTCATCAGCACTATAATCGACGCTGCTGTTCTCATCCCCATCTTCTCCAAGCAGATCTGCCAATGACATATCAAGCGCCCTGCGGATAACAACCAGCTTGTCCGCCTGCGGATTGATCTTCTTCTTTTTCCAGTCATTTATCGTGCTGGTGGAAATCCCCGTTCTTCTCGAAAGCTCTGACTGGCTCATACTCAGATCATAAAGCTTGAAAATTATGAAGTACATCTGCCTAGCTACTCGATAGCTGTGGCTGTCGCTGATACCAGACTTACTATAATCGGAAAATGGATGAATTCGAGAAGGTATACGAGCTCAACAAAGCCATACATCTCCCAGTATGCCTGAATGACATAGAGATCACAGAAGGAGAGTGGGAAGAAACTAAGAGATAGCTTCCAGAAAAAGCATTGCCTCAATCGCCGGTGTCTTTGAAGCATATTCGGTATTTTCTATGCCATTGGTAAGCAACAGCCGTTCCC
>OGYE01001051.1_pt1 | contig 18131 bp, 15 predicted proteins | sample 1576471 | NCBI WGS metagenome assembly OGYE01 (sample SAMEA3541532, study PRJEB24748) | human gut metagenome | biome: human gut; feature: human-associated habitat; material: faeces | place: China | collected 2012
CTGGCAGCCGGCGGCCGCAACGCGCTGCGCCTGCGCCACATTGCCCGCAATATCCTTGACGGGCACATTCAGCATCGTCTGTACGGCGATGGGGTTTGTACCGCCGATCTTGAGATTGCCGATCTTGACTTCTTTTTTCAGTTGACGCTGCATCGTAGTTCTCCTTATAAGAATCGTGTAATGTCCTGCATCGTTACCAAAATCATGAGCCACAGCAGGGCAACCATGCCCGCCGTGTTGATAAAGCTCTGCGCGCGCAGGGGTACAGGATGGCCGGTCAGCCCCTCCCACGCAAGAAAGAGCAGCTTGCAGCCGTCCAGCGCGGGAATGGGCAGCAGGTTGAAGATGCCCACATTGATCGTCAGCAGAGCCATCAGGGAAAGCACATCCCGCCAGCCGTACCGCACAGCCTGCCTGACTGCCGACACCGTGCCGATCGGGCCGGAGAGATCCTCCATGCCCGCCCGGCCGGTAAACAGCTGCCAGAAGCCGCCCAGAATCGCACCGCTGTAATAGCGGAACAGCTCTCCCGCCATGGCCAGAGTGCTGTGCACCGATAAGGGCTGCGCTGCCACCCGAAAGTCTGTGGCGTACTGCACACGGCCGTTTTCATCCAGCGTTGGGCTGACCGTCACGGCAGGCAGGGTCACGACCTCGCCGCCGCGCAGCACCTTCATGCTATGGGTCTTTTCGGTGCCGTCAAACAGCTCGGACAGCGCGTAGACCGTGCGGCAGGGCTTACCGTCCACCTGCAGAAGGACATCCCCCTTTTGCAGGGCAGCGGCGCTCTTGGCGTTCTCGCCGAAATCCGCTACCGTTGTGCTGCCGAGCCGCCCCTGCGAGAGGACCAGCACCAGCAGCACCGCCATGCCGAGCAGAAAATTCATCAGCGCACCGCAAAGCGTCACAAAGAAGCGCTGCCATGCCGTGGCCTGCTCAAACTGCTGCCCGCTGACCGTCAGCGGGAACAGCGCAGCTTTGCGCGGCGGGGCGCTCTCCTCTGCCGGCGGGTCTGCGTCCTCCTCCGGGGGTTGACTGAACAGGTTGTAGCCGCCCAGCGGGAAAAGGCGCAGTGAATAGGTCGTACCGTTTTTTTTGACCGCCCACAGGCGCGGGCCAAATCCGATGGAAAATTCCTCACTGACCTGCCGAATGCAATATACGGGCAGAAGCCCGAACCCACTTTATTGGCAAAGGAGGAAACCTAAATGAAAGACAGAAAAATGAGCATAAGAATATCGGAATCCGATTTACAGAAGATTCACCATAAAGCAGATAAGGCAAATCTTTCTCTTACTGAGTATGTAACAAAGGTTTGCCTTGGAAAACAAATCTTTGTTATTAACGGACTTGATGAAATTATCCGTCAGCAAAAGGCTATAGGAAAAAACATAAATCAAATTGCAACACTTTGCAATATGGGTAAAGTCATTTGCTTTAATCTTGCTGAACTTACAAATCAGTATGCAGAGATGAATAAACTACTTACCGATTTGCTTGACAGAAAGAGGTGGTCATAATAGCAACAGTAAAATTTATCGCAAGCAAACAAATGCAGTCACGGCAAGGGTTAGCTTCAATCCTTGCCTACTGCAAACAGGATAAGAAAACTTTGTACGATGGCAGAAAGCTGGTGAGCGGAGTGAATTGTGTAGCAGAGTCAGCGTTCAATGAAATGATGAATACTAAAATTCAATATAGAAAAACTGATGGCAGAATGTACTATCATTTGTTTCAGTCGTTCCACCCCGATGAACCTATAACACCCGAAACTGCTCACGAAATTGCTTTGAAGTTTGCACAAGAGCAATTCAAAGGTTATGAAGTTTTAGTTGCTACTCATATTGACAGAGAGCATATACATTCACACTTCATTTTAAATTCTGTCAGTGCTGAAACAGGATTGAAATATCATCCAGATAAAAATGAGATACAACGGTTGAGAGATTATTCTGACAACCTATGCAGAAAATACGGTTTATCAGTTGTAATTCCTAAGCAACCAAAAGTAAAACAGATGTCGGCAAGAGAATATCGTTCAGCAGACAAAGGTCAAAGCTGGAAGTTACAGCTTGCAATAGCTGTTGATGAAGCTATGAAATATGCAACCTCAAAGGAACATTTCATAAGCCTGATGGAGAACGAAGGCTATGAAGTTAAATGGACGGCAGAAAGAAAAAGCATTACCTACACTACACCAAATGGAATGAAGTGCAGGGATAATAAATTACACGAAGAAAAATATCTTAAGGAGAATATGGAAAATGAATTCAGAATACGGGAAGAAATCACCACAGGAATTAAAGGAACAAGCCAAAAAGCAAATGCAAATCGCCTCAAAAGCAGAACCCTGCGTAGCGGTTACGGAGCAGAACTGGAAAGCATTAATTTCAACTCAGACAGCACAGATAGATATGCTGAAATCAATACTGGACGAAATTTCAGAACTGACTACGAAAGAGGAAATACGGATATACCTCAACCGCCAGATGAATTCCTTGCAGAAGTCTATCGACAATTCCAATGCAATGGCGCAGACCTTCAAGAAGGAGCTTCAGGATATGACGAACAATTACGTCAGTCAGATAAACAATGCGGCGAAGAATGCTTCACAACAGGTTGGGAGCACGAGCGAGAAATATTCATACAGTATCAGTCAGGCGGAGGAGAAACTGAATCATCATGTGAGGATACTGTTTTTCCTGGCTTTGATACCGACAGCTATTACAGCAATAACGGAAATGATATTGCATATCTGGTCGCAAATCTCACAAATATTTTAGACAGCAACCACCCTGTAGAGGACTGCACTACAATGAAAAAACCTCGTAAAGAGAGAAAGAACATACAAGAAAATCCACAAGGCGGATTTGGTATGAAGATGTAAAGAAAGGATTGCCATGAACGAAACTGAAAATAGAATAACACCAATCACAAGAAACGATATTGCGTTTAACCGCCGTCATCTGTACGAAAGCGATAAGGTTAAAATCGGCAAAAAGACATTTTTAGTCACATCGGTATTTCCTATCGGAACCGAGAACGGTGACAACCCAAGTGCCGATGAAAAAATTAAAAATTTACTTGAACGAAAAACGGGATAAATATTTTACTGGACATTCAAACCGAGTAGGAGTATTGTTGACTTGCAATCCTATTCGGTTTGATTCAACAGAGCCTGAACGGCTCGGAAAGGATGAAAAAATTATGAAATCAAACCAACAAAAGATTACCGCACTCTACTGCCGTCTTTCTCAGGAGGACGAGTTAGAGGGTGAATCAAACAGCATTAAAAATCAAAAAAGTATGCTCGAAAAATATGCCGCCGATAACGGCTTTGGCAACTGTCGGTTCTATATTGATGACGGTTACAGCGGAGTATCCTTTGAACGCCCTGACTTCAAGCGTATGATTGCCGATATGGAAAAAGGAGAAATTGGAACTGTTATCACAAAAGACCTTTCCCGACTCGGCAGAGATTACCTTAAAACCGGTACATATATTGAAATTATATTCCCTCAGAACGATGTGAGATATATTGCCGTAAATGACGGTGTTGATTCCGAAAAAGGCTGTAATGAATTTATCGGAATCCGTAATTACTTCAATGATTTCTTTGCTGCTGACACATCCAAAAAAATCAGGGCAGTCCAAAGAGCAAAGGCAGAGCGTGGTGAAAGGATAGGCTCTAAGCTTCCTTACGGATATATGAAATCCGAAGATAACAGGTTAGTACCCGATCCCGACACTGCTCCCGTGGTAAAACGAATCTTTGATATGTATGTCAACGGAGTGGGAACCCGTACGATTGCAATGACTCTTGAAAGAGATAAAATTATGTCGCCAAGCGCATATGCCTACTACAAATACGGCAGAAAAGAAAATGGCTTGAAGCTGAATAATCCCTATCTGTGGAGTGATGTTACACTTAGAGGAATGCTTGTAAACGAGGTATATATCGGCACAACGGCGAACTACAAAACCACCACCAAATCAAATAAGCTGAAAAAGCAAATTCACAACGACCGCAAGGATTGGCTAATATTTGAAAATACCCACGAGGCTATCATTGATAAATCCACCTTTGAAATGGTGCAGAAGTGGTTTGCAGGAAGAAGAAAACCGAATAAATCAGGTAAGACAGATGTGTTTGCCGGGTTAGTTTATTGTGCCGATTGCAAAAGCAGAATGTATCTTCGCCGAGTGCTTAAGTATCCTAAAGAAAACAACTACCTTTGCAAAACCTATCAGCGATACGGTAATAATCACTGTACGGCACACAGAATCAGCGAACAGGATTTACACGCTGTGATACTTCAAAAACTGAGAGAGGTAACGGCATATGTACGTGAGAATCCCGAAGAATTTTATGAAATAGCAAGCCGTAATGCAAGAGCCGAAGCCGAGCGTGAAATGAAAACTTATCTGAGGGAAAAAGAAGCGGCAGAACAAAGAATAGCAGAGCTTGAAAGTATCATCCGTTGTCTGTACGAAGACCGAGTGCTCGGACGAATTTCTGTTGAACGCTACGAATCATTGTCATCAGGATATGAAACCGAGCAGTCAGAACTGAAAACTAAGCTTAATGAGATGAACGCCTTTCTTGATGAGAACGAAAAGCGAGAGCAGTTGATTCAGGACTTTATTGAAAATGCAAAGAAGTACATTGACATTCAGGAACTGACGCTTGAAATTCTCAGAGCATTCATCAGCAGAATTGAGGTGCACGAAAAGGCAAAATGGCATTCAACAGAATGCGGAAATGATATTGTGATTTACTTCACCGTTGAGCGCAAGGAACAGCTTAATGTATGGCATAAAGAGATTAAAACCGCATAAATCAAGATGCCGAGGGGCGAAATTTTCCCTCGGTTGTAAAAGAAATATTTTCTGACAATAATGATATTACGCAGACGCAATGCTTTTTAATATTCTCTCTTATATGAGCAACAAACTTCTCGGAGAGGGAGATACCGTTGCATCAATAGACGAGCTTTATTTATTTTTGTCCAATCTAACGGCGATTGAATATATCCGCAACGCAATGAAGCGTGTCCGCAAGAAGGACTCAGCCGTTATACTTGCTTCGCAAAATATCGATGACTTTCTGATCCCGAGCGTTAAGGAATACACAAAGCCCTTGTTCTCAATTCCTACTCATCACTTCCTGTTCTTCCCCGGAAATATCAATCCAAAAGACTTTGAAGATGCCCTAATGGTAGAACCAAACGAGTATGACTTAATAAAGTTTGCAGAGCGAGGCACTTGTCTTTACCGTTGTGGAAATGAAAGGTATCTACTTCTTGTTCAGGCTCCCGAATACAAAGCTGAGATTTTTGGCGGTGCTGGTGGAAGATGATTTTTTGTAGACAAGCAAAGAATTGCCTGATATAATTTAATTAAATATTAGGAATTACGAAAGAGTGATATAATGAAAATATTCGAATTAAATCATATTGATCCTATAGAGAGAATAAGGCAGGCAATACAACAATCTATGCAGATATATGTAAATAGACTTATAGAGGGATATTATGAATTTGGAACAGAAGCATCTTTTCAACTCCATTTCTCAAGCATTTTAGATAGATTACTTGAGCTAAATACTAATAGTACTAACGAGTCTTTTACTGTTATGCTTGAAAAAAACTATCCGATTCAAGGTCAAAATGATAAGATTGATATCTCAGTTACATATAAAAATGAAACTGAGACAAAAACTGTTTTAATTGAGTTAAAAAATAAAAAAATCACAGACAGTGCTTCTGACAATGGTAACATTGATTCATATATTGATATATATACATTAAGCACACAATTATATGGTAATAATGAAAATATGATTGATGGTGCATTTTTTATTTTTTTAACTGATTTGCAGACCTATCCAAATATTCCAATACGCGGTACTCGTGTAGAACTTCCAATGTATGATGGTGCAGTCATAAAAAAGAATACTCATTATATGGTTAGTGGTAGATCAGCAAAAGAAAGAACTACTAAATATCCAAATGGGTTTTATTTCATAAAAGAATATAAAATAGAATACACGAAATTTTTTGTAACCGAAAAACCATTTTGGTATTTTATGATTGAATTATAGTTAGTAAAAGGATGATAAAATAGTAGGAGGAATTATGTGCATTTATTATGATATTACAACATCTAACAAAGCGTTTGAATTTTTACTTGATGAACTTGGTTTTTGTAGCGAAGACTTAATTATGGAGTTCTATGTCAATTGTAATAATGATATTGAACTATTTTGGGAAAGAAATAAACATCATATTGAAAATATTGATATTAATCAAGTTCGTTTTGTGGCTTTTCATGTTACTGGAAGTCTTGATGATTGTTGTGAAATAAACACCTTTGGCGTTAGGAATTTGCAATATGTACTTAGCCACAACACAAAATTATCTTGTTTACTACAAGAATGTGGTATATCTTTTAATATTGAGAAACGCACTATGAGCATTGGCAATACTATATATAATATTGATTTTGATTATTACTGCAATTGTAGAATCAAATCATCGTTTGATGAAAAATTAAAATCAGTTGCACACCGTGTATTCTATGATTTTTGTGTTGATGGATTTATGTATAATGATTACATTGAAAGCTATGGAACTGATATTCATAAGCGCCCAGAGTTTATTAGAACTTTGATTGATCTGTCCGATGAAGCTCAAAAATTGGATGCGTATTGGAAAGCAAAAAGTAAACCCTATAAAGTGGTGTTTTATGCAACAGCAGAACAAATACACAAATTTACTTTTGGAGAGTTAAATAGAAACAGTCTGCCATATACTGAATATGAGCAAAATGTTATTAAAAAATGGATGCTAATAAATGCTGTTGATCGAGCTTTTGAACCTTGTAGAGAATGTTTTATCTATATCAGAGATGATGCTTATATTCCAGCTAATCAAATTATTCGTTGTGAAAAGATGAGCTGAATATTAACGGGAAATTTAATGTTTTATTGTATTTTGATTTCAATTGAATATGGTACCAAGCCAGTTGCTCATTAGTTTTTATGATTATGAGTTAGCTGGCTTTTATACGGAGGTGATTTTGTGAGTGCAACCATAGGTGCGGCACTGAAGAAAATAGCAGTTGCTCTGCTAACAGATAAAAAAGTAATAAAAACAATAGGCGGTATAGTAATCGGCATAATCATAATTGTGGTTATGCCGATTATTGCTGTTGTTTCCGTTTTCAACGGAAGTATGGATATTGATACCGACAAGCTCTATCAGTCCATACAAGAAAACATTTCAGCAGAGCAGATGGAAAATCTACAGCTTATCAACGACACAATGACAGAGGTTGAAAATCAACTCAAAAGCAAAAAGCTGTCCGACTATAACGCACAGGCAGAGGTTATCTATCTGTTTTCTCTGTCCGATAAATCAGAGGATGAGGACTTTGTAAAAAACTTTGTATCCTGTTTCAAGAAGAATCAGTCTGATGAGGATTTGATAAAAACCGTCAATCAGAAATTCGGAACGGAGATAAAGTATGACGAGTTTAAAAAGATGATGCAGTCAATCAAGGGTGCGGAAATCAGCACCGCAGGCTTTACCGATAAGATCACGAAAAATAATCTTGACCTTGTCAAGTGGTGCGAGAACGCATACAAAAACGGCTGGGGTTATGTTTACGGCGGTTACGGTCAGGTCTGTACAAAGCAGTATCTCGACCAACAGGCGTCGTTGTTTCCCGGAAATAACGAGGCAGGCGGTGAAATGCGACAGGTCGCTGAAAAGTGGCTCGGCAAGAGAGTATGCGACTGCATAGGCTTGATAAAATCCTACGCTTGGTACAACTCTGACAGCGGAGAAATTGTAGCAGGTTCAAACGGGTTTACGGATTGCGGTGCAAATTCTATTTGGAACAATGTTACAGAAAGCGGACCGATTTCTAATATGCCCGATACACCTGGACTTGCTGTCTGGATGGACGGACATATCGGAGTGTACATCGGCAACGGTGAAGTCATTGAAGCACAAGGCACAGCCTACGGAGTTGTCAAAACAGAGCTTAACGGTCGAGGTTGGACTAAGTGGCTGAAGATTCCAAACATCAAATATATTGATAAAAACAAAAAGTGAGGAGTGATTGAATTGAAAAAATCAAGTATCAGCATTATGTATGACGATGAAAAGTTGTCTGCAATCAGGCTGTATATGTCACAGCGTGATTTGGATTTCAAGGAAGAGCTTGAAAAATCTGTGGACGCTCTGTACGCAAAATATGTCCCTGCAAATGTCAGGGAATTCATTGATATGAAAGGTTCACAGGTAAAAACACCCAAGCCTAAAAAGCCAAAGCTACAGGAAGAAAATACCGAGGTGGTAACTTGAAAAATCAGAATTTCGGAATAGAAATTGAAATGACCGGCATCACTCGCAGTACTGCGGCGAAAGTGATTGCCGGTTATTTTCATACAGAAGCAACTCATGTCGGCGGCTGCTACGATGCGTATTCTGTTCGTGACAATGACGGCAGGATGTGGAAGATTATGCGTGACGCAAGCGTTAGATGTGAAAACCGTTCGGGACAGAATGCAAGCTCTCTGTACTCGGTAGAGTTTGTCACTCCCATTTGTAACTATGATGATATAGAAACTATACAGGAGCTTGTCAGAAAGCTTCGTGGCGCAGGAGCGAGAGTCAACTCAAGCTGTGGTTTGCATTGCCATATTAATGCGGCTCCGCATACCCCGAAAACACTTCGCAATATCGTAAACATTATGGCGGCGAAAGAGGATTTGCTCTACAAGGCATTAAAAGTGAATGTATCAAGAGAACATTACTGTCAAAAGATGGACACTCGCTTTCTTGATGAAATCAATAACCGTCCTCCTATGTCTATGGAGCAATTCAAGTCAATGTGGTATGACGGAGAGGACTACAGTTACCGACACTATGATGATACTCGCTACCACGCACTGAATCTTCACAGCGTGTTCTACAAGGGTACGATTGAATTCCGTCTGTTCAATTCAACCTTACACGCAGGCGAAGTCAAAAGTGCGATTCAACTGTGCCTTGCAATTCAGCATATCGATTTTTTTGTCCGATAATTTCATTTTAAATCCGCCTTTTTAAAGTCTTGAAATATTATAAAGGCGGTGATGTGATAAGAAAAGCGAATATTATATATGAAATCTATCGAAAAAAGGAATGGCTAAAACGGAAAATCTGCTCATGAAATATCTTGCCTTTGCAAAAACGGCCGAAACGGGCAGCTTTACCGCAGCGGCGGCGGAGCTTAATTATGCCCAGTCGTCGGTCAGCAAAATGATTGCCGACCTTGAGCAGCATTTCGGAGCGGCGCTGCTCGAGCGGGGAAAGGGCGGTGTGACTGTCACTTCTTTCGGAATGGAAATTTTGCCCCGTGTGAGAAGAATTCTCGGCGACTGTGACGAGCTTGAGCAATATGCCGACAGCCTGCGGGGGCTGGAAAGCGGATTTGTACGCATCGGAACCTTTGCAAGCGCGGCCATAAACCTGCTGCCCGACATATTCGGAAAATTTCAAAAGGACTATCCCAAAATCGAGTGCGAAATGCTGCTCGGGGATTATACCGACGTGAGGAACTGGATCGATGAAGGGAGGGTGGACTGCGGTTTTCTGCCGCTTCCCATAAAGGATTTTGACTTTTTTCCTGTCGAGCGGGACGAATATGTGGTCGTTATGCCGACGGGACATCCGCTTGCGGAGCAGAGCGCGGTGGACATAAAACAGCTTGAAAACGAGCCCTTTTTGCTGCTCGAGCACGGAGGAAAAACCGAGGTCAGCGAAATCCTCGAAAAGTGGGGAGTCAAGCCCAAAATCCGGTTTACCACATGGGAGGATTTTGCCGTTATGGCCATGGCCGAAAAGGGACTCGGCATGGGAATTCTGCCCTCCATGATACTAAAACGCATACCTTATAATCTTGAAATTCGCCCGCTTAAGGAACGGTATTTCCGCGACATAGGCATAGCAGTTAAAAATGTCGAGCGGTTGTCCCCCGCGGCAAAGAGATTTTTAAATTATCTTCGCCCGAAAAATTCATAAACAAAGACCGTTTTGTCAAAGAAAGCCGATAAAACGGTTTTTCTTTTTCGGAAGAAAACCCGTTTGGACTTTTTGCGCAAAAAGGAAGAAAAAAATCCAAATAAATAATTGACTGTGTGCATAAAATGTGTTAAATTTATTGCGCAGGAGCCCACGCTTTTTTTAGGTGCGGCAATTCTTTTAAAGCCGAAATGCGGGCAAGAGCCGCAGCTTTCGGCACAGCCAAAAGGGGCGATAAAATGAAAAAGCAGAAAAAGACCCGACAAAAAATCGTCGGGCTGGCAACGGCGGCCGTTATGATAGCCTCCTCCTTCTGTTCGGTTTATGCCGACATGGGAGCGCTCAAAGCAGCCGACTCGGGGGAGGGCGACCGACTCGGGAAGATTGCCATGGAAAGCAGCCGTGTAAGCGGTTTCGCAGCTGCCACGATCGAGAGCGTTTCGGCCGCGGGAAGCGAAAAAGCCGACAGCGTCAAGCTGGTTCCCGGCGACAATTATTCGGCCTTTGTCCACTATGACATATCGGGCATGGGCTATACCTCCCTTTCCTCCGAGGCCGTAAAGCTTGAAAACGGCGGCGACGGCGTGACCTTTAAGGTTCTCGCCGACGGAAAAGAGGTATATAACAGCGGAAATGTGACCGACACATCGGTTAAAACGATTTCGGCCGACATTACCGGCGCATCCGACCTTTGCCTTAAGGTCGAGCCGGGCGCAAACGCCGTCGGTGATACATCGGCCTTCCTCACCCCCGTTCTTAAAAAGGGGCAAGAGGCCGACGGCACAAATTACCGCAAGGTTTCTCTTCTCGGACTTAAGGGAACGGCGTCCACCAACAAATTCTCGGCCATATACGGCGACACCGACGAGACCAGAATGCTGGGCGGCGAAAAGGGCGGCCTCGGATCTGCCGACATCGACGGATTCGGCTTTGACACGGCGCTGAGCCTTAACACCACCGGCATGGATTCCTATATGCAGTATGAAATTGTTTCCCTTAAGGCAAGCCGCTTTTCGGTTTATTTCGGTCTTGACACCGTTCTTTCGACAAGCAAGGCCGGCAAGGCGGTTTTCAAAATCGCGGTGGATAAGGGAGACGGTTTTAAGGAAATATTCGCCTCGGAAAAAATGGGACTTGGCGAGTATTACCGTTTCACCTGCGACACCGAAGGCGTTAAACGCATACGCCTCATATCAAACGACGGCGGCGACGGAAACGAGGGCGAGGTTGCGGTTTTTGCCGACCCGTCGCTTTATATCGACCCCGCCTCCGATGAAAACGGCACTCTTTATCTTTCCGAAATGAATTTCCAAGGGACCACCAACGACGGGGACGTTTCCCGCGACAAGGCCGACGGAAAGAGCGTCAAGCTGGGCGGAAAAATTCAGAAAAAGGCCCTTGTGGTAAAGCCCACGTCGGTTCAGTACACTTCATACACCCGCGCCCTTGCCTCTCAGGTTCATTTCAACCTTTCGGGAACGACGGCAAGCAGATTTAAGACCACCGTCGGTCTTTTGCCCGAGGACGGCGTTTCCCCGAAGGGCGTTGTCTTCTCGGTGTTCGGCGACGGAACCGAGCTTTATAAATCCGCCGAAATAACCGATGTTAACACGACCGAGGAAATCGACGTTTCGGTCGAAGGGTATAAATCTCTTGTGCTGCGCTGCACTCCCACCTCCGAGGCGGCCGGCTGCCGCAGCGCATGGGGCGAGGCGCGCCTTACCTTTGAGGGAGAAATTTCCGAAAATGCGGGAAAAACCTACTTTTTGGAAAGCCGTTCGCTGACGGGCGTTCCCACCTGCTTCCTCGACGCGGGACAGGGCTTTGACACAAACCCCAAGGCCGACGATCTCGTCACGGCGGGTCATCAGTTTAACAAGGGAATCGCTTCCCACCCCAATCCCACCACCAGCGCCGTTGCAAAATATGATTTGACGGGGCTTGGATATACGCGCTTTTCGACCTATGTGGGCAAGCGTGACAAGTGGATCCCCTATGATATGAACAACAGCTTTTATGTGGAATTTTATATCTACGGCGACGGCGAGCTTTTAAGCAGCACAAACCGCCTTGATTTCCATGAATATTTCTTCACCTCGGTGGACATTACGGGGGTCAAAATTCTCACCATCGAGCTTAACATGAGCAACGACTTTTACAACTGCGACAGCTCGGGCTGGTTTGAGCCCACCCTCTATCGCGAGCTTGACAGGGGAGAAATGAACATTACCTCTCCTCAGATTTATCCCGACCTGACCATTGCCTCCTACGGTCTCGACATTCGCGGAAACTCACGTTCGGCGGGGAATTTGAGCGTTTGTCTCAACGGCAATGAGACGGACACAGCCGTTTCCAAAGACGGTTTCGGCCATGTTTCCTTTAAGGCAAGCGGATTTGCGGGCGGAAGAAACCTTATGGAAATAAAATCCCGCGAGTTGTCAAGCGAAAAGGACGTCTATTCCACCGAGCTCGTCTGCCCCTCCGGCGAAATCATAAAGCTTAACGAGCTTCAGTTCCTGGCCGGTTCTTATGCCTCGTCGGCATATTACCGCAACGAAAACCACCTGGGCAAGGTGCTTTCGGTGGCAAGCGGACGGGTTCAGTCAAACGAGGGAATCTGCTGTGTTCCCACGGTGGGCGGAAATATGGACGCCAATTTCGACATTTCGGCCTTTGACTATACCTACTTCCGCGCAACTGTCGGCCGCGACGATTTCGGCAATGTGGAAAACCGCGTGAAATTTTATGTTTATGCCGACGGCCGCCAGGTGGCGACATCAAGAGAAATGGCTCCCGGCGACGTTCAGATAATCACGGCGGACATTCCCGCAAACGCCTCGACGCTGACCCTCCGCGCCATGACCACCGAGGGTATTTCGGCCAACGCAGCCGATTGGATAGAGCCGATACTTTGCAAAAGCGAGGCCTCGCTGAGCAAAAACAGCCGAAGCGAATTTGCCTCCGGCTCGGCACAGAATGTCAGCGCAAAATATAATTTTGCCGCCCGTTTCTCGGCCGCCGAAAAATTCTCTGAAATTTCTCTTGCCACGACCTCATCGGGAGCAAAAGAGGTTGCCCTTTACAGATATGTATATTCTCTCAACCGTTCGATTCAGGCCACCCCCGTTTATAAAAACGAGCAGCTTGAGATTTCGGGCGGAAGGCTGAACGTCGTTCTCGACAAGACCGCCGAGGCGGGAGAGTATGTGCTTGTCGTTTACGATGAGCTTGATACAAAAGCGTCAAGCAGCAAGTTCGGCTATGTCTATGCCGACGGAAGCTATTCGGGCGCCTTCCCCGACATGAGCGTCACCTTTGAGGGCAGTTCGGCATCCTGCTTTAAGGATATTTCCCAAAGCCCCGAGCCGGAAGAAAATTATGACAACACCGGCACGTTTACCGAGAGCGAAAAGAAAAAGGCTCAGGACAAGATAAACGGATATATTTCCGACCTTTCAACCCTTCCATCCTCGGTGACAATAGACGGAAAGACTTATAACGGCTTTTCCGACGACGATTTTGTCAAAATGCAGGTAGAGACCTCGGAGGAGGCCGACTACGGCAAGAAAAACACCAACGTCTATCTTCACAACAAGGAAAGCGGTCTTGACGTGACGGCGGAATTTTCCTCCTATCCCGACTATGCCGCCTATGAATGGACGATTTATTTCACCAATCCTCTTTACGGCGACGTCGACCTTGACGGCGGAATAACCGTTACCGACGCCCTGCTCGTTCTTCAGAAATCGGTGGGCAAAATCGGCCTTGAGGGCGAAAAAATCTTTGCCGCCGACGCCGATTCCACCGGCGACATAAGCGTTACCGACGCACTGCTCATTCTTCAGAGCTCGGTTGGTAAAATTGAGCTTTCCCGCAACGGAAATTCGGCTCAGATTACCGACGCCGTGGCCGCCGAGGCCTCCTTTGATGGAGCAAATCCCTATATCGGAACCTCCTATTCCGACATTAACAACGCAAACACCGCTCCTTATATGAACAGAGAAATTTATTTAAAGAGCGGCGACGAATACACCTTCGCCCCCTCCACCGGACGTTCCACCGAAAACGTTTTCCCCTACTATAACATCGAGCACGGAAACGAAGGAACCTTTATGGCAATCGGCTGGTCGGGAACATGGCAGTCGGACATTGCCTTTGACGGCAGCGTCACCACCGTGACCGCCAAGCAGCAGACCTTTGACACCTACCTTAAGACCGGCGAGCGCGCCTGCACTCCTCTTGCCGCCTTTGTGGAATACGACGGACGAAATCTCGACCGTTCGGCCAACCTTTGGAGAAAGTGGATTTCCGAATGCAATATGCGCAAGGACCAAAACGGCGACATAATGCAGGGCGGCCGCGGAGCCTCGGTCACCGGCGGAGAGGACACCAACAAAACCGGCAATCAGCAGACTCAGATTTATCAGTTCAACTATCTCCTTGACAAGGGCGTTGACCTTAACTGGTGGTGGATAGACGCCGGTTGGTATCCCACATCCTTTGACGACGACAAGACCACCTCCTCCTGGGCGGCGGTGGGCAACTGGACTGTGTCCAGCCGCTACGGCGACTTTTCCGAGGTTGGCGAAAACGCTCATGAAAAGGGCAAAAAGGTGCTGCTTTGGTTCGAGCCCGAGCGCTTTGCTCTTAATGTAAACGACCTTAAGGACGACGGCTCTACCCTTAAAAAGGAGTGGATGACCGATTACGGCGCATTCGGCTTTGAGTCGGCGGCTCAACACATGGTAAACCTGGGCAACGACGAGGCAAGAGAATGGGTCACAAACCGCGTTATAAGCATACTTAAGGCGGCGAATTTCGACCTCTATCGCGAGGACTTCAACATCATGCCCGCCGAATATTGGGTTCTCGGCGACACCGAAAACCGTAAGGGTATAACCGAAAACCTGAGTGTTCAGGGACACTATAAATTCTGGGACGACCTTATCGACGCGGGATATTTCATCGACTGCTGCGCCTCGGGAGGCAACCGAAACGACCTTCAGTCGCTGCGCAGAGCCGTGTTCCTTCATCCCACCGACGCCCTTTATTCCGCATGGAACGCAAAGCAGGGCGGCGCCATGGTTATGTATCGCTGGCTGCCCTATTTCGGAGCCAACACCTCCGGCGCGGCGGGCACGGGAGCCGAGGGCAAATATAACCTCCGCAGCTCCTTCCGTCCGTGGACAGAGTTTATTTACAATGTCCCCACCGACAACGGCAGCGTTGATTGGAATCAAATCGCAAGCCTCTCTGAGGAGGTCAAGGGACTTCAGGACTTCATCTACGACGAGTATTATGAGCTCACCGAATGGAGCATCGGCACCACCGATTGGCTGTCCTATGAGTTCTTTAACTCGGAGCAGAACAAGGGCTATGCCATTGTCTATGCCAGAGAGCGCGCCGACTTTACAACAAAGTCTGTGAGATTTAAGGGTCTTGACCCCGACAAGAGCTATACCGTCACTTCGACCGACACCTCCCTTAAGGTGACGGCGACCGGCAAACAGCTTATGATGTCGGGCGTGGAGCTCACGCTTTCAAAGCGTTCCTCCGATATTCTTTATATCTCGGCCGCTTAAAACAAAAATTAAAACCGCTTGGAAATTTACTTTCCAAGCGGTTTTTTCATGAAGATATTTATTTTATCGAGTCGGCGATTTCAAGCACAAGCTTTTCGGTCTTTTCCCAACCGAGACAGGGGTCGGTTATGGACTTGCCGTATTCGTGCTGACCGATCTTTTGGGCGCCGTCGGCGATGTAGCTTTCTATCATAAGCCCCTTCACAAGGCCTCTGATGTCGGAATTGAGATTGCAGGACTCCACCACGTTTTTGGAAATTCTTATTTGCTCCATGAATTTTTTGCCCGAGTTTGCGTGGTTGACGTCGACAATGACCGACGGATTTTTAAGTCCGTTTTCGGCATAAAGGTCGAAAAGCTCCAGAAGATTTTCATAGTGATAATTGGAAACATAATGGCCGCTGGTGTCAAGGCTGCCGCGGAGAATGGCGTGGGCAAGGGGATTGCCGCTGCTTTCCACCTCCCAGCCTCGGTAGATGAAGGTGTGGGGGTGTTGAGCGGCGGTTATGGAATTCATCATGACGTGAAGGTCTCCGCCGGTGGGGTTTTTCATGCCCACGGGAATGTCGAGACCGCTTGCCGTCAATCTGTGCTGCTGATTTTCCACCGACCGCGCTCCCACGGCGACATAGGCCAAAAGGTCGTTTAAATATCTGTGATTTTCGGGATAAAGCATTTCGTCGGCGCAGGTGAAGCCGTAGTCCTTAAGAGCCTTCATGTGAAGCTTTCTTATGGCGATAATGCCGCTGAGCATATCCGGCTTTGCCTCGGGGTCGGGCTGATGAAGAAGTCCCTTATAGCCGTCGCCGGTGGTTCTCGGCTTGTTGGTGTAGATTCTCGGAATCATGAATATTTTGTCGCCGACCTTTTCCGAAAGGCGTGCAAGGCGGGACATATAGTCAAGGACGGCCTCGGGATTGTCGGCCGAGCAGGGGCCGATAACGAGTATAAAACGGTTGTCCTTCCCCGAAAAAATATTTTTTATCTCCTCGGCGCGTCTGTCCTTAACCGCAAGCATTTGCTCGGTGGCGGGATACATGGCCTTTAAATCCTTAGGAATGGGAAGCTTTCGCCTGAAATTCATGTTGTTCATAAAAAATACCTTCCAAATCTCAATTTTATCTGTCAAACCATCCGCGGCGCAGGGTGGAGGTTCTCATCATTTCTCTGAGCGTTTCGCGGTCTCCCTGTTCAACCGCCTTTTCCATGGCGTCAAAGCTTTGGCGGAACATTTTCATTTCCTTAAGCAGTGCCTCCTTGTTGTCGAGAAACAGCTCGCTCCACATTTCGTCGTTTATGCGGGCGATTCGGGTCAAATCCCTGAAGGAGTCGCCGGTGTAGTTGACAAGGCCGTGATCGTCGCTGGAACACATAAGCGACACGGCAATGCAATGGGTGAGCTGTGAAAGAAAAGCGATTATTTCGTCGTGGCGGGCGGGGGAAAGCTCGGAAATGTGTGCAAAGCCAAGCGCCTCTCCGAGGTCTTTGCAAAGCTCGATGGCCTTTTCGGTGTTGTTGTCGGTTGGGGTGACGATGTAGTTTGCGACCTTGAAAATGGAGGAGTCGGCAAACTCTATTCCGCTGCGCTCGCGGCCGGCCATGGGATGAGCGGCGATAAATTCGGCATCGTCACGGAGAATCGACTGAATTTTATCCACGATACAGCCCTTGACGCCGGTCACGTCGGAAATGATGACTCCGCTTTTGAAAAGGTGCTGATATTCCTTTATCCATTCCACAAAAATGTGGGGATAAAGGGCGAAAATCACAAGGTCGGCCGAACCGACAAGCTGCCCGTCCACATGTGAAACGGCATTTTGCACAAATCCGTGCTTAAGGGCAAAGTCGACGTCCTCGGGATTTTTCGTTATGGCATTTACCTTATATCCGTTTTCGGTCAGCGCCTTGGCATAACTGCCTCCCATGAGTCCGAGACCCACTATAAGTATGTTAAGGTTTTTGTCAAGCATCGGTTAAGTTCACCTTCACATTCAGTTTTTTTATGACGTCGAAAAAGTCGGGAAAGCTTTTGCTCACGGCCTCGGCACCGTCTATAACGCCGCCGACCCTTGCCGCAAGCACCGAAAGCGCCATGACGATTCGGTGATCGTTGTGGCCGTAAAGCTCGGCCGAGGGGGTCTTGAGCTTGCCCGAGACAATGACGCGGTCGTCGAAAATCGTCGTGTTGACGCCGAACTTCAAAAGCTCGTTTTTCATGGCCTCGGCGCGGTCGCTTTCCTTGATTTTAAGCCGCCTTGTGCCCACAAAGTCGCCCTTGTCCTTAAGGGCCGCAACGGCGAAAAGCACGGGGGCAAGGTCGGGGGTGTCGGAAAGGTCGATTTGATAGCTGCCCACGTTTTTGAAAAGCTGGGGATAGAGCTTGTCCCCCTGAAGGCTGTGCTCGTCAAGGCCTTTGACGATAACCTTGTCGGAAAGAGCCGACAGAAAGGCCGCATTTGACCAGTCGCCCTCGACT
>OGYE01001052.1_pt1 | contig 18127 bp, 19 predicted proteins | sample 1576471 | NCBI WGS metagenome assembly OGYE01 (sample SAMEA3541532, study PRJEB24748) | human gut metagenome | biome: human gut; feature: human-associated habitat; material: faeces | place: China | collected 2012
CTGCGCGTGGTTCTGGCGGCAGTGCTGGCGCCCCGGCTGGGCATCCGGATGGTATGGTACGCGGTGCCTGTGGGCTGGGCGGCCAATTACCTTATCTCGTTTTTGCGTTACCGAACGGGCCGCTGGCGGGAGCGCGGCGCAGGGCTGCTGGCCTGACCGCGGCAGAAAAATTTGCTTGACAGCCGCGAAAACTTGTGTATAATATGGAATATACGCAAAAAACGATGACGAGAAGAGTAAGCTGCGCTGGCTTTTCCAGAGAGTTCCCGGTCGGTGGAAGGGAGCAAAGCGGGCATAGCTGAACATGGCCTCTGAGTTGCGTGCGCGAGCCCTTGGCAAGCGCATGACGGGCGCACCCGTTACAGTGCCGCGCTGTAACCCGTTTCATCCGCGGGCGCAGCGGCTGAGGCTTTTTCCGTGAGGAAAGAGCGAAACAAGTTGGTACCGCGAGCATTTCTGCCCGTCCTTGGAACGTAAGTTCCGGGGACGGGCTTTTTGTTTGCTCCGCCGCAGAGCGGTGCACAGGGGAAAAGAAAAGGAGAATCGGTTTTGATCACGATATCGCATCTGACGAAGATCTTTGAGGGTAAGGGTCCGCGTGTGACGGCGCTGGAGGATGTCTGGGCGTAGGCCTTGAACAGCTCGTCCAGCTTTGCCATGCGCTCCGGCTCCCAGCCAGGGAAGGTCATGTTGTACTTCTCGGTGAAGGACATGATATACTCAGCCATCGCCTTGTAATCGCCCTTGATTTTGTCCTTCTCGTAAAACAGTGCGGTGGAGCCGTCGCCTACCGGATGGAACAGGTCGGTGCGGGTCCAGTCGAAGATGGGCATAAAGTTGTAGCAGATGACCTTGACGCCGAACTTGGACAGGTTGCGGATGCACTGCTTGTAGTTCTCGATATACTGGTCACGGGTGGGCAGACCGATCTTGATGTCATCGTGGACGTTGACGGACTCGACAACATCCATATCAAAGCCGTAGGCGTGGATCTGGTCTGCAACCTTCTGGATCTCGTCGATTTCCCAGATCTCGCCGGGCATCTTGTTGTGCAGTGCCCAGACGATGCTGGTCACGCCGGGGATCTGCTTGATGTCGCTCAGAGTGACGGGGTCGTTGCCCTCGCCATACCAGCGCCAACCCATTTTCATAGGCATAGAGAAGTTCCTCCTGTCGTTATTTATCTTATGGCACGCGCAGTACGCCTGCACGCTCTTCTTGCTTATATTCTAATATATCAGTTTTAAAATAGCAATACGCACAATGCCATTTTTTTGTGTTTATTCTTGTATACTTTACACAAAAATGGCAAAATGCCAGTTTTTTAACAAGGTTTTTGGGCAGTGTGCTGCTCTCCTTCCAAGTTTCTCCTGCTTTTGCGGTTAGCACAGCTTTTCGAACGGTTTGCGCAAAAATATGTCCTGCTTCCGTTAAAAGTCCGTTCTGTGGTACATTTGCCCTGTTATACTGCAATTACACCGAGGGACGGCAGCCCCTCCCCATCAACCGGAAAAAGAGAGGCACACTATGGACGAAAGCAACTTTGTGGTAAAGACCATTTTCCACGCCTGCGGCAGCTCCGAGGTACTTACCGAGAACTATTTTGCCACCCGGAAGGAGGCTGAGGAATTCTGTGCCCTGACCGACTACGCCATGAAGCTGAACTACGGCGCAGAGCAGCAGCTGGTGACCACCGAGATCGTGGCGCTCTGACCCGCCCGGCGCAAAGCGCAGCCGGTTGACAATTCCTGTAAAAACCTTTATATTCAAGACACGCAGCGCTCCGCAAAAACCGCCGGGCGCGCCATCTGCTTTTACTTTTATATATAAAGGAGGATCCACTATGGTTTCACCTGCCAAGTGCATCTCCGGGCGTTCTGTTGCCGATTGGATCGCGGCATATCCCGTGGTCTCTGACCTCTGCGCCCTGAAGGAGACTGCATGGACAAACCCGGACAAACTGCCCTTTGCACAGGCTGCGGCCGCCTGCCCGCTGACCCTTTCCGACATTGAGGACGCCGCCGCACGACTGGAGCGGTTTGCGCCCTATCTTGCCGCCGTCTTTCCCGAGACTGCTGCGACCGGCGGCATCATCGAGTCCCCTGTTCAGCCCATCCCCCGGATGCAGAAGGTGCTGAAGGAGCGCAGCGGCACCCCCATCGCCGGGCAGGTATGGGTCAAGTTGGACAGTCCATGGAGACCATGCTCTTGGTGGTGTCGTCGCTCAGCCAGCTGTCCAGAATATCGGAACCGATGGTGGCTTCGTCGATCTCGCCGCGCTTGATCATCTCCGGGCCGTTGACGGCGGCTTCGGCGTTGTAGATGCGGCTGATGGTCTCGATGAAGACGTTGTCGGCGTCGTAGTTCTCCGGGTTCTTCTTCATGACCCAGGTTTCCAGAGACTCGTAATCCGCCAGATAGAACGCACCGCAGCTGTACATGGTCTCGGCAGAGGTGGCGTACTGGTCGCCCATCTCGTCCAGCAGGGGGCCGTAGGCAGGCTCATAGGGCAGGTAGCACAGCAGGCTCAGGAAGCCGGGGAAGTCGTAGGTCAGGGTGTAGGTCAGGGTGTGGTCATCCACAGCGGTCACGCCCACGGAATCAAAGTCCACGGGGGCGTAGGTGGAAGCGGTGCCGTCCGCAGCAGTCACGGTTACGTTGCCGCTGCCATCGGTGACATAGGTGGTGCCGTCATCGTCCACAGTGCCGTTTTCAGCATTGGTCAGGTAGACGTGATAGTTGTAGTAATCATCCGCACCGGCAATGTAGGCGGTGACCAGGCCCACGTTGGAGGAAGCGTAATCCGGGGTCAGCACATACTGCAGAGCATCCACAAAATCCTGTGCGGTCACGGGGGCAACGACTTCGCCGTTGTTGTCCACCCAGTTCTCCTCGCGCAGGGTGAAGGTCCAGGTCAGGGTGTCGGCATCCCACTCCCACTTGGTGGCCAGGCCCTCGCGCATCACGCCCTTGTTGTCGTACTCGACCAGGGTGTCCACGCAGTTTGCACCCACGACCATTTCCAGGTCGGTAGCGGTGGTCAGGTAGTTCAGGGTCGCAGGCTGGCTGGAATAAAGCACGGTGTACTTGCTGGTATCCGCACCGGAAGCAGAACCGGAGGAGCTGCCGCCGCTCTTGCCGCCGCAGCTGGACAGCAGACCGGCGGCGCAGGCACCTGCGGCTGCCAGGCCGCTTGCCTTGAGGAACTGACGACGAGAAATAGACTGTTAAACTGATAAGCAAAAAGAAAAAATAAGGCTAAAGCAACAATATGATTTACAAACCATAGAGAAAGAAAAGGAAAAGAATTATGATTATTCCAAAATGTTTGAAAAGGAACAAAGGACATATGAAGATGAGAAGAGTGAAAATATTTTGCCTATTGAATATAAAAAAGAAAGATGGTACGTAAGAATATTCAATAAAATATTAAAATTTTTTAGAGGATAGTTGGGCGAAAAAAATGTTTAAATAATTGACAAATTGGGAAAAATAAGCTAAAATAAGTTTATAATTAAGAGAAAAACTTCGAGATTTTATGCCTCTAATATTGTATTAGGGGCAAAAATGTTGGAGTCGAAAGGAGAAATTTTATGTATTTAATAATGTTAGGAGCTCAAGGAACTGGAAAAGGTACAGTAGCAGGAATATTAGCAAAAGAAACAGGCTGGCCACAAATTTCAACAGGAGATATTTTTAGAGCAAATATATCAAACAATACTGAATTAGGAATAAAAGCAAACGAATATATATCAAAAGGACAACTTGTTCCAGATGATATAACGGTTCCAATGGTTATAAATAGGCTAAGTGAAGATGATTGTAGAGATGGAGCTATATTAGATGGTTTCCCACGTACAGTTGAGCAAGCAGAAAAGCTTGATGAAATTCTTGCTGAAAAGAGTAAGAAGGTTGATTTGGTAATAAATTTAACAACACCAAGAGACGAAATCATTACAAGAATTTTAAATAGAAGAGTATGTTCAAATCCAGAATGCAAAGCAACATACAATATAACAATGCATCCATCTAAAGTAGAAGGAATATGCGATATTTGTGGTTCTAAACTAGTTCAAAGAGGAGACGACAGTGACGAAAACGCAATAAAACAAAGATTGGCAATATATGATGAAAAAACAAGTCCATTAATAGATTTCTATACAAAGAAAGGTGTTTTAGTAACTGAAGAAGTTAGTGAAAAAATAAATAGACTTGGAAAAGAAGCTGCAGAAGATGTATTAAATAAGATAAAAAATATGTAGTTTATTAGAAGAAGGTAATAGAATTGGTAAGTATAAAAAATAAAGAACAAATTGAAAAAATGAGAGAGGCTTGTAGAGTTGCAAACCTTGCTCAAAAAGCAGTAGAAGCTGCAATAAGACCAGGAATTTCTACATGGGAGTTAGATAAAATAGCAGAAAGAACCATGAGAGAAAATGGCGCAATCCCAGCCGAAAAAGGATTTCCAAGTGGAGTAAAAGGAGTGCCAGCATTTCCAGGTTCAATATGTGCATCTGTAAATGATGTTGTAATCCATGGAATTCCATCAAAAAGAGAAATCTTGCACGATGGAGATATAATAAGTGTAGATTTAGTAGCTTATAAAAATGGCTTTAATGGTGATTGTTGCAGAACATATTTTGTTGGAAATGTGAGCGAAGAAGCAAAAAGACTTACAGAAGTCACAAAACAATCATTTTATGAAGGAATAAAATATGCTAAAAAAGGTTTTAGACTAGGAGATATTTGCCATGCTATTGGCGAATATGTTGAAAAAAATGGATATAGTGTAGTAAGAGAATTCCAAGGACATGGAATTGGCGAAAGTATGCACGAAGATCCAGGTATTCCAAACTACGGTAAAGCAGGAAGAGGAATACGCCTTGAACCAGGCATGACTCTAGCAATAGAACCTATGGTAATTATGGGAAAACCAAACATTTTAGAGTTAGATGATGGCTGGACTATAATAACAGAGGATGGAAGCCTTGCGGCTCATTATGAAAATACAATTTTAATTACAGAAAATGAGCCAGAAATATTGACATTATTATAAAAATGTTATATACTATATAAGCTATTATGTATAAAATAGCTTATATTGTATTTTAAAAATAAGATACATTAGAAGATACGGAGGGAAAATAGTGTCAAAAGAGGATGTTATCGAAGTTGAGGGAACTGTTGTAGAAACATTACCCAATACAAATTTTAAAGTAGAGTTAGAAAATGGTCATCAGATATTAGCTCACATCTCTGGAAAGTTAAGAATGAATTACATTAAAATTCTTCCTGGAGATAAAGTTAAGGTGGAATTATCACCATATGACTTAACAAGAGGAAGAATTACTTGGAGAGCAAAATAATATCTAATACTAATATATATAAAATTTTGTTAGGAGGTGCAGAATAATGAAGGTTAGACCATCAGTTAAAAAAATGTGTGACAAATGCAAAGTTATAAAAAGAAAAGGTGTCATCAGAGTAATATGCGAAAATCCTAAGCATAAACAAAGACAAGGATAATTAAAAAAATTAGATATTAACACAAATCGAGATTGGCGGCTGTTGAGAGTAGTTTTGGCTATAATCAATAAATTAAAGGTTTGTGTTTATATATATGCTTATAAAAAAGTTAAAGACCGGTTTAAAAAACTGTAAATTACAAGAATATTATAGTATACCTCTAAAACTATAATAAGAATGTAGATTTAAAAGAATTAAATTGGCACATTTCACCTTTGACAATTTTAGGAAGCAGTAAAAAACAAAATAATAAAAATAACATTTGGAGGTGCAAAAATGGCTCGTTTAGCAGGAGTTGATTTACCTAGAGAAAAGAGAATAGAAATAGGACTTACATACATATATGGAATAGGTTTAGCTCGTTCTCAAGAAATATTAAAAAAAGCTGGAATAAATCCAGACATTAGGGTAAAAGATTTAACAGATGAACAAGTACAGCTAATTAGAAATGCAATGGAAGGTTACACTCTAGAAGGTGACTTAAGAAGAGAAGTTGCATTAAACATAAAAAGACTTACAGAAATTGGTTGCTACAGAGGAACTAGACATAGAAGAGGTCTTCCAGTAAGAGGACAAAGAACAAAAACTAATGCTCGTACAAGAAAAGGACCAAGAAAATTAGTAAGTAAGAGCAAGAAATAGAAATTAAGAAACTTCGCTTCAAATAGCTAAGTTAAAGAGGAGGGAAAACTTAAAAATGGCTACAAAGAATTTAGCAAAAAAACCAACTAGAAGAAGAGATAGAAAAAATATCGAAAAAGGTATGGCTCATATTCACTCTAGTTTTAATAATACAATAGTTACAATAACAGATACACAGGGTAACGTATTATCATGGGCAAGTGCTGGAGAACTTGGATTCAAAGGTTCTAGAAAAAGCACACCATTTGCTGCCGGAGAAGCTGCTGAAACAGCTGCTAAAGCTGCAATGGAACATGGTTTAAAAACTGTTGACGTATTTGTTAAAGGACCAGGTTCTGGACGTGAATCTGCAATAAGATCATTACAAACAGCAGGACTTGAAATAACATCAATTAAAGATGTTACTCCAATACCTCACAATGGTTGTAGACCACCAAAAAGAAGACGTGTATAATTTTTTATTATGCGACACGAGAATATAATATAAATCGATAGATTGAAAAATAATTAAGGAAGGTGAAATATAAAATGTCAAGATATAAAGACGAACAATGCCGTATTTGCCGTAGAGAAGGACAAAAATTGTTCTTAAAAGGCTCAAGATGCTATTCTGACAAATGTAGCATAACAAGAAGAAATTATGCACCAGGACAAAATGGTCAAAAGAAGAGCAAAATTTCTGAATATGGTACTCAATTAAGAGAAAAACAAAAAACAAAAGCTTTCTATGGAGTAGGAGAAAAACAATTCAGAAGATACTTCGATATGGCTTCAACTAGCAAGGGAAAAACAGGTGAAGTATTACTTCAAATACTTGAAAGCAGATTAGATAATGTAGTATACAGATTAGGATTCGCAAGCTCAAGAGCTCAAGCAAGAATGCTTGTAACACATGGTGCTTTTGAAGTAAACGGACACAAAGTTGATATACCATCATACTTAGTAAAAGCCGGAGATGTAATCGCCGTAAGAGAAATAAGAAAAGACAATGGAGCAATAAAAATTGCTGTAGAAGAAAATGGAAGTAGACCAGTTCCAGCTTGGCTAGAAAAAGACCAAGAAAAATTAAGTGGAAAGGTTGTAACATTAGCAACAAGAGAAGATATTGACCTACCTGTTGAGGAACATTTAATAGTAGAGCTTTACTCTAAATAATAGGTTATTTTAATATAAAAGTTGTAAATATATGAATCCAGTATATTTATATTAGGAGGTAAAAATGATAGAATTTGAAAAGCCAAATATTAAATGCTTAGAAATGGATAACAATACAAATTATGCTAAATTTACATGTGAACCACTTGAACGTGGATATGGTATTACAATAGGAAATTCATTAAGAAGAATACTACTTTCTTCACTTCCAGGAGCAGCAATAACATCTGTAAAAATAGATGGAGCAGCTCATGAATTTACTACAATACCAAACGTAGTTGAAGATGTACCAGAAATAATAGTAAACTTAAAAATGGTAAGAATAAAAATAGTTGATGACGAGCCTAAGACTCTAAGAATAAACTTCCAAGGAGAAGGCGAAGTTACAGCTGCAAATATTGAAACTGATGGTTCAGTAGAAATATTAAACCCAGACTTGCATATTGCAACTGTTTCTGAAGGTGGACATCTAACAATGGAAATGACAGCAAATCGTGGCAGAGGATACAACAATGCAGAAAAGAACAAAACACCGGATATGCCAATAGGAGTTATTCCAATAGATTCTATATATACACCTGTAAAGAAAGTAAATTATGCAGTAGAGAATACTAGAGTTGGTCAAATGGTTGATTTGGATAAGCTTACAATAGAAGTATGGACAGATGGAAGTTTAAAACCATATGAAGCATTAAGCTTAGCTGCAAAAATTATGACTGAACACTTAGAATTATTTATTGACTTATCAGAAATAAGCAAAAATACTCAAGTTATGGTAGAAAAAGAAGAGTCTAAGAAAGAGAAAGTATTAGAAACTTCAATAGAAGATTTAGAATTATCTGCTAGATCATTTAACTGCCTAAAGAGAGCAGGAATATCTACAGTAGAAGACTTAACAAATAAGACTGAAGCTGACATGATGAAAGTAAGAAACTTAGGTAAAAAATCATTAGATGAAGTAACTAACAAATTACATTCATTAGGATTAGACTTCGCTAGCAATGAAGAATAAAGGAAGGTGAAAAAAGTGGCAACAAATAGAAAATTAGGAAGAACAACTGATATTCGTTTATCAATGCTTAAAACTCAAGTAACAGATCTATTATGGCACGGAAAAATTGAAACAACTGAAACAAGAGCAAAAGAGACAAAAGCAATAGCTGATTCTTTAATAGCATTAGCTGTAAAAGAAGCTGGAAATTTTGAAGAAGTTGAAGTTAAAGTTTCAAGAGCTAAATTAGACGAAAAAGGAAATAAAGTTACAGAACTTGCAAAGAGCAAAAATGGTAATGAATACTTAAAAGTAGTTAGAGAAACAACTACAGAAAAAAGAAAGAAAGACATGCCATCAAAATTAAATGCAAGAAGAAAAATAATGAGAAATGTAAACAAAGTAAAAGATGCAGACGGAAAGAATGTTGATATACCAACAAAATTATTCGATGAAATAGCACCAAAATACAAAGATGTAAAAGGTGGATATACAAGAATAATAAAGAAGGGTCAACGTAGAGGAGACGCTGCAGAAACAGTTATATTAGAATTAATATAGTAATATGAAAACGGTGCAATAAAATGCATCGTTTTTTCGTTACCTAATAAAAAAGAAGGCGTAGTAGAAATTGAACCTACTACGCCTTTGCGAGAAACTAGAACTTACTTGTTGTGGTAGAGCTGACCATCGTTGCTCGAGTCGTTGTTAATCCGGTAATCACCATCACCGGTAACATAGCCCACACGATTGTCATTGCCATCATAGACGTCTCCGCCTTTAGAGTACCCACCAGGGTAATCATCACGGAAGTCCTGACTATCTTTCCAAGACATAAGAACCGTCTCTCCTTTCTAAGTATTTGGTAAATGATTACCATACAATTATGTTACCACAATTGTTAAAAAATGTCAAGAGTAAAACTTGATTTAATAGTAAAAAATATTGAATACGTCAATATAATGTGTTATAATTTATTATGGAGGAATAAAATGGGAATAATAGAGTTGGACAATGGTTATTACATAGAATTAATTGAAGATGGAAAATGCAAAGATGATCGAATTCAAAACATTCAAACAATAAAATTGAGAGAAAGTAGAAATAAAGGCTGTTTATTATTATATATAGATTTTAGAGAATTTGATAAAGACAGATATAAAAAGATACTAAGAAAACTACTTCATATAAAAAAGATGGTAAAGTTCCTTAAGATAAATATAGGAGTAAATCAAGATTCAAAAATAAAAATAGGTTATATAAACAATTATGATGAGAATAATCAATATCATCAAGAATTTATACAGGCAATAAACGCAATTCTTTTTAATACTAAAAAAGAAAGGTATAACTACATTTACGATACTGTGTGTAACTATTTGGATGGCTATTTTTATGGTAAGAACCTTTGTGATTTTAAAAATAATCAATGTGGTGAAAAAAGGGGAACAACTTCTAGGATAGGATGTTGCCATCACTTTAGAGTAAAATGGCTCGGACCTTTTACCGAACTCGTTCCATGTGAACATTTAAAAGATGATTATACATGTGGAGCAAAATGTATATCGTGTAAGCTTTTTACTTGTGATTACTTGGAAAAAAAAGGTGTAAAATTTAGAATAAAAGATATATTATTGCTGGACACATTTTTTAATTCGCTACAAAAATATTTCATAAAATACATGGTGTTTACACCAAAAGATAAAATTATAAAAAGATTAATGATAACAGGAGCTTGAAGCAATTTTATGCTAAAAGCTCTTTGTATTCGTTTAATGTTAAAACTTTAATAAAATCAAAATCCTTAGAAAATGTTTTTAAAATATTCAGTGTATTGTCAGTTGAGTCTAAATCTACAATTATTATTTCTGATATATTTAAATTATAATATAACATTTTATAAATAAATACTCGTAAAAAATATTCAATATTATTTTCTTGATTATGTACTGTAATTATAAAAGAACTACCGTTAAAAGATACCTTAGGATATTTATGTATATGAATAATGGTTTTACAGATTTCGAATAAACCATATAAAGCGAATGTCCATAATAAAGAGGTTATTATAAAATTTACCATAAATTGCCTCCTTTGATAAACAATTTGTATGATATATTATATGAATTTTAGTTATATATTGTTCTTTAACTTCAAGATATAGTAGTGTATAAGTTTGTGTCGAAAACGGTCGTACTAATGTTCGCACTATTTCGAGAAAAACATTGAAAATAAGATTTTTTTGTGATAGTATATTGCTAATAAAATAGCAAATGAAGAAATTAAATGAATTTTAAAATAGATTAATAGAATTGAGGAATAAAATTGCAATTAGAAGGACAAGTAATTGATATTATATATAAAAATGATATAAATAGCTATACTGTTGCTACTTTTGAAACTAGTGAGCAAGAGGAAACTACGATTGTTGGATATTTACCTTTTGTAAATGAAGGTGATAATTTAAAGATAACTGGAGATATAGTAAAGCATCCAGATTATGGAGAACAGTTTAAAATTGCTACATTTGAAAAGACTATGCCAACAACACCAGAAGCATTGGAAAAATATCTTTCAAATGGAAGCTTTAAAGGAGTAGGACCTGCAACAGCAAAAAAGATTGTAAATACATTTGGTAAAGATACAATAAACGTAATAAAATTAGAACCACAAAAACTTACACAAATCAAAGGAATAAGTAAAGAAAAAGCTTTAGAAATTACAGAACAGTTTGTTGCAAATTGGGAAATATGGCAAATTGTTGGCTTCTTAGATAAATTTGGAATAGGACCACAGAGTGCAGAAGGTGTTTATAAAAAATTAGGAGAGGGAGCTTTAGAAAGAATAAGCGAAAATCCGTATATATTAGTTGATGTAGCAAGTAAAGTTAATTTTGAAAAAGTCGACAGAATTGCAATGGAAATGGGAGTTGAAGAAAGCAACTATAAAAGAATAAGAAGTGGTATTAAGTATGGCTTAGAAAAAATAGGCTTAAATGGCAATTCTTGTGTGTTATATGACAACTTAATAAAGTATGAGCAAGATTTATTAAGAGTGGATATAAATAATATTGAAGAAGCAATAATTCAAATGAAAGCAAAAGAGGAAATTGTATTAGAAGATAGACCAGATGGAAAAGAGTGGGTCTATTCTAAGAATTTTTATGAGGCAGAGAAAAACATTGCAGAAAAAATAGTTGGACTTAGAAATGCAGATAATGTTAAAAGGATAAGAACTCTAAGAGAAGACTTAAGAATAATAGAGGATAATATAGATATAGAACTTTCTGAAAAACAAAGAGAAGCAATAGAAAGCATAAATGAGCATAATGTATGTATTATTACTGGTGGACCGGGTACTGGAAAAACTACTATTATTAAAGCTATAATAGAATTATACAAAAAACATGGTATGAAGCCTGTATTATGTGCTCCAACTGGTAGAGCAGCAAAAAGAATGACGGAGACAACTGGAGAGGATGCAAAGACTTTACATAGATTGCTAGAATTGGCTGGAATGTCTGATGATACAGATAATTTTAATACAAATTTATTGGTAACTCCTATAGATGGAGACATTATTATAGTAGATGAAGCGTCAATGATTGATATGTTTTTAATGAATTATTTATTAAAAGCAATTTATAAAGGAACAAAATTAGTTTTAGTAGGAGATACGGACCAGCTTCCATCAGTTGGACCAGGTAGTATATTAAAAGACATTATAGATTCAAAACAAGTGCAAACTATTACTTTAAACCAAATATTTAGACAAGCTGCTAAAAGCAAAATAATAGTAAACGCACATAGGGTAAATGAAGGTGAAAATTTCATTAGTGGAAATGTGAAAGAAACTCAAATTGATGAAGAGAATATTGAGTTATTAGATGATTTCTTCTACATAAATGAAGCTAATCAAGAAAAAATTCAACAAACTATTGTAAGCTTGTGCAAAGGTAGACTGAAAAAGTTTGGAAACTATGATTTTTTCAGTAATATTCAAGTGATAACTCCAACAAAAAAAGGAAAATTGGGAACAAAAGAGCTAAATGTATTACTTCAAAAAGAATTGAACCCAGAAGAAGTTGATAAGGATGAAAAAGAATTTGGAGAGATAAAATTTAGAGAGCAAGATAGAGTTATGCAAACAAAAAATAATTACAATTTGTTATGGGAAAAAGACAATGATAGAACATTTAGAAAAGAATTAGGCAACGGAATTTTCAATGGAGAACTTGGTATAATAGATAGAATAAACAAAGAAGAAAAAACAGTAAGAGTAAAATTCGATGATGGAAAAATTGCAACTTATGATAATACAGATTTGGACCAATTAGAGCATGCTTATGCTATAACTGTACATAAATCACAAGGTAGTGAATTTGATGTAGTAATATTAGTTGCAAGTCAGAGTGCACCAATGTTGCTAACTAGAAATTTAATATATACTGCAATGACAAGAGCAAAAAAACTATTAATTGTAATCGGTTCTCAAAGTGTTGTAAGCTATATGATACAAAATAATACAACAAGACAAAGAAATACGGGATTAACTTATAAGCTTGAAAAAATAGGAGAATAAGTTTGAAAATTGTAACAATTTAAGAGGAGGAACAAAGTATATTACAGCAAATTATAAATTTGATATATCCGCCAGTGTGTGCATTTTGTGGAAAAATAGATGAAAATTTTCTCTGTGAAGAGTGTAATAAAAAGTTTGAAAGAATAACGAATGTACATATTCAAAAATATAAGAATAAAACATATACAGAACACATTTATATGTTTAAATATACTGATATTAGAAGGGAAATATTAGAATACAAATTTGATGATAAAGCATATTACTACAAGACTATATCACAAGTTTTTTTGAAAAATAAAAAAATATGTGAAATATTAAAAACTTATGATATAATAATTCCAGTTCCAATTCATAATAAAAGAAGGAAAGAAAGAGGCTATAATCAAAGTGCATTAATTGCAAAAGAATTTTCTAAGAACATAAATGAATTGGAATATGAGGATATTTTAACAAAAAAGAAAAATACTGTAGCACAAAGTACATTAAATAAAGAAGAAAGATTAAAAAATGCCATCGATATGTATAAAATAAAGGAAAATAAGCAAGATATAATTTACAACAAAAATGTGATTATATTTGATGACATATATACTACAGGAGCAACCGCAAATGAATGTGCAAAGGCGATAAGAGGAGCAAATCCGAGTAAAGTTGGAATATTAACAATAGCAAAAGATTAAATAATAAATAAACTAAAAATTGAAGGGAGAGAGATAATGGACGATTTAGTAGAAAGCATACTAGACTATATAAGAGCAGATTATACAGATTATGCAATTATGATAAATGGTGAATGGGGAAGCGGTAAAACTTATTTCTGGAACCATAAAATAAGAAACAAAATTGAAGCAATGCAAATAAATGGTAAGAAATACACAACAATATACATGTCTTTATATGGAATATCAAATCTAGAAGAAATAAGTAAAAAAATCTTTATCGAAACTACTCAATTAATGGATAAAAACTTAAAAAAGTATATGGGTTCAAAAGGCGAAAAAGTCATTCCAGAATATGCTAAGACTGGCTTGGATATGGCGAATTTTTTTGGTGTAACACAAAATGGTGATAAGATTAATTATGAAGAATTTTTCTCAACAGAAGATAAAGTATTATGTTTTGATGACCTTGAAAGAGCAAATGTTGATGTTATTGATATATTAGGTTATATTAATAACTTTGTTGAGCATGACCATATAAAGACAATAATAATATGTAATGAAAAAGAATTGTCTACAAAGCTAAAGAGTAGCAATTTGGAAATGAAGACATTTATTGCTACATATTTGCTGGATAAAGAAAACAAATTAAATGTAAAAACAGATGAGCCAATGGTTCAGCGTATTCAAGATACAATTGAATATGTATTTGATAAAGCAAATGATTATGAAAGAATAAAAGAAAAATTAATTGGAGAGACTTTTGAATATGCTCCGGAGTTCACTTATATAATAAATGGACTATTAATGAGATACGAAAGATATCCAGAATTGATTAGATTTTTAAGGCAAAATTCAAATTTGATAACATCAACATTTAACAAGAGTGGAACTCGAAATTTAAGAATTTTAAAACATGCTTTAAACGATTTTAAAAAGATATTTGACATGGTAAGTAGAGACTATTCAAATACTAATAATAGAATAATGCAAACAATGTTAATATTTACAATTGCAATTTCATTTGAAATAAAAGCTGGTAAAGTTACAAAAGACAAGTTTAAAAACATAGAAAACAACGAAGAATATAGAGCTATATTAGTTTCTTCTAGAGTATTTATGGACAATAGACAATTCTATATTAAGGAATTTGATAATACATATTATTATAATTTTAAAGTTGAATATAGATTCTTTAAATTTATTGAAATATATGTACGTACTAGAATATTTGATATGAAAGTATTCAAGGATAACATGGAAGTAATAAGAAATACTATAGACACAGACCAGTTGCCTGGCTATAAGAGGCTATTGACTGAAGAATATTGGAAAATATCAGATGATCAATTTCCAGCTGTAATAGAACAAATAATTGATGACGTAAAAAATGGCAAGATAAAGCCAATAGAAATAGTTAAAATATTTGCATATTTTAGTTATTTCATTGAAAAAAATCTGATAGATTATGATATACAAACAATAGAAAGTGTATTTATAAATGGAATGAACATTGCATCAGTAACTTCTGAATATTGCGAAGATGCAGAAGAAGAGTTATCTCAGATTGCAACAGAAGATGCTGGACCAGAAATGAACAACATTATACAAAGATTTTATGAAATAAATGCTCAATTAAAAGACAAAATGTACAGAGAAAAAGCAGATGAATTATTTAAATGCATACCGATGAAAATGGAATTATTTTATGATAAATTTGCAAAAGAATGCAATAATGTTCCAATATTTAAGTATTATGACCCGTTCCAAATATTTCAAAGAATTTCTTGTGCAAGCAATGAGGATATAGTTTCAATAAGAGAAATGTTAGCAGAAAGAGCAAGACATAATAAAGAAGAAATTAGACCAGAAATGGAAAATATAGCAAAATTAAAACAAATAATGTGTGACTACATAGATGGAAAGAAACCTACTATAAAAAACGTTATGATAGAAGAATTTGCTAAAGAATTAGATAAAATATTAAAAATGGAAAAAACTGAAGTAAAAAACAATGCTAATTGATTTTCGATAAAATGAATGAAATAAAAAAATGAATATTTTTCCCCTTTTTTGTAATAATAAACAATATAAAACAAATTATAAAAGAGGAGGAAAAATATGAAGGCAACAGGAGTTGTAAGAAGAATAGATGATTTAGGCAGAGTAGTAATTCCAAAAGAAATAAGAAGAACATTACGAATAAAAGAGGGAGATCCACTTGAAATATTTACTGATAAAGAAGGAGAAGTAATATTAAAAAAATATTCGCCAATAGGAGAACTTTCGGAATTTGCTGCTGAGTATGCTGAAACATTAACAAAGACTACTGGGCATATTGCTTGTATAACTGATAAAGACACAGTAATTGCAGTATCTGGAGCATCAAAAAAAGAATGGCTAGAACAAGGAATAAGCCAAGAGCTAGAAGAAATATTAGATAATAAAGTAAAATATGTAAGCAAAGAAAATAATGATATGGCTGTACCAATTACTCAAAATGAAAAAAATGATAAAATATATAAAGCACAGGTAATATACCCAATAATATCTGATGGTGATGCAATTGGAAGTGTAATACTATTGTCAAAAGATGATAAAACAAAAATGTCAGAAGTGGAACAAAAAGTTGCTCAATCTGCTGCAAATTTTCTAGGAAAGCAAATGGAAATATAATAAAAAGTTTGTACATGTCTATATCTAAAAATAGAATAATAAAAAAATAGAACTAGAAAAATGAAAAATATCAAATAAAAACCAAAAAAATTCAAAAAAGACTTGATAAAAATTGTTTTTTATAGTATAAATATTATAGATATTCGAAATATATTGTTTACAAAGGAGGAAGAAAGATGGAAGGACCAGTAAATCCAATAAATAATGACAATGTTATACCAAATCAATTTGATACAGCAGTACCAACAAAGATTAGCACATGGACTAAAATAAAAAACTTTTTATTTCAAGAAATAACAGTAGAATTAACTCCAAAGCAAGAAGCAACATTTAAAGCTATAAATGACTTCTGGCACCAAGAGATTGATGAAGATCAAGTTCATGCTTTTTTATTCCAAAAAGTACAATTCTAATATGAAGCAAGCCTAATTGGCTTGTTATTTTTTTTTTCGAAAAATTGAAAATATTTAAACTGTGAGCTAATATATTATTTTTCTTAAATTCTCTATAAACGAAAAAATGCAATACGACAAAATACAACAAAAAACAACAAAATTGAAAAAATAAGAAAAAACTATTGCACTGGTGTGAAAATAATGGTATCATCTAGGTGGAGTATTTATATCTATAACGTATATAGAATAAGTACATAATTGTAACAAGAAAATAAAATATATACGTAAATAGATGTATATACGCAAAAGACTTTAATATAAACCGTAAAAGAAAACAAAATTCAACTAAGAAATAAATACGAGATTATACAAGATTACAAAAAGGTATAAAACAATGAATAAAAATAGAAAAATAGTTGAAAATATATTAAAAGCACAAACGAGGAGGAGAGAAATTTATGTTAAATAATAAAAAAGGAATAACTCTTATTGCGTTAGTTGTTACAGTGGTAGTACTTATAATTTTAGCTGGAGTAAGCATAAATGCTGTTTTAGGGGACAATGGAATAATAAAAAAAGCAAATCAAGCAGCAAGTGTAACAAAAGAAGCAGAAGTAAAAGAAGCAATTAATAGAACAATACTAGAATTTTATTTAACTAATGATTATGAAACATTAGAAGATTTCTTAAAAGCAAAAGTAACAGAAGGAAAAATAGATAGTGTAACAAAAAATGCAGATGGAACATTAACAGTAAAAAAAGGAGAATATTCAGTAACAGTAGAAAATAAAACAAATTCTTCAGGAGGAAGTAGTTCTGGTGGTAGTACAGGTGGAGAAACGCAAACACCAGAAATTACAATAGGAGAAGCAAAAGTTGTAGCAAACAGCGATGGAACAGGTTCAGCAATAACTGATGCAGCTAGTATATATTTAGGAAGCACACTTTATATAACATTTTCACACTCAATAACAGGTGGAACAACAGTAGTAGATAAAATCATTCCATATGCAGTAACAAAAAACGGAACATATACTTTTACCGTAACAGGAACCGTGAATGGAAAAAGTTATACAAAAAATGTGAGTGTAACAGTAAACCAATTTAAGACTGCAAAAGATTATGTGGCTGCAAATGTAGAAGTAACATATCCAGACGGAAAAGTATGGATTCCAGAAGGCTTCAAAGTTGCAGAGGATTCAGCCTCAACAGTACAAGGAGGAGTAGTAATAGAAGATAAAGATGGAAACCAATTTGTATGGGTGCCAGTAGCAACAATAGCAGATTATAAGAGAACATGGTATACTGGAGATGCTTCATTTAGTAGCTATTTAGAAGCATTACCGGAAGACGAAAAGACAAGTGTAAAAACATATAAAGGATTTTATATAGGAAGATATGAAGCAGGGAATAAAGAAAATACAGAAGCAAAAAAATTAAGAAATTCAAATGATGTAACAAAAACAGTAACAATAAAAGCAAATCAAGCCCCATATAAT
>OGYE01001053.1_pt1 | contig 18118 bp, 21 predicted proteins | sample 1576471 | NCBI WGS metagenome assembly OGYE01 (sample SAMEA3541532, study PRJEB24748) | human gut metagenome | biome: human gut; feature: human-associated habitat; material: faeces | place: China | collected 2012
AATCAAAGCCCCAGACTTATGAAGAAAGGATAGCATAAGTCTGGGGCTTTTTCTATACACTGATTTATTTTCCGCTTACCGAGATTCGCTCCGTGTCAATGATTTTTTTCATTATATATTCTCCTCTGTTAGTATACTGGACAGGAATAGGTTACGTGGAAAGCCAGTGATGGGATCCCATTTTTTGTATCAGCCAGACTGCCGTTTTGGCAATGGCAAATCCAATCAGGATACCTGCCAGAATATCTGTAGGGTAATGAACTCCCAGATATAGCCGGGACATTCCAATCAGAGCAGCCGTAACCAGTGCCGGTATACTATACGTAACCAGTGCCGGTATACTATAGCGTCTGGGTAAGAGTTCGTAAATGACAAAGGTGATTTTTTGCGGAACAATAAAATGAGGGTAACGAAAATCCATAAGATACCTATATTCCCCAGATCTGTCATAAATTCCCAAAACAGGGTAGCGGAATCACTACGGATATTTTGCTGGATCCAGAACAATATCTGGGAGTCGAGGGAGGTAATTGTTTGTAACATACATGTCATCTCTTTTCTTTTTTGTGCTCTCATCATAAAACGTAAATCTAAACATGGGCTAACATCGCTCTAAAATATCATGAAAAAATATATAACTATTCATCAAGGGTGTTTCCGGTTTTTGAAAAAATTCAATTGCCGTCCGGAACTCTGCATAGTATATATGGCATACATAGGAAGAGCCTCATGCTGAACTTCATTCTGACAAATAAAAAAATAGCCCGGCAAAGATATATCACCTTGCTGGACTATCATGAGGTGCGCCACCTGGCATGGGTTCACCACAAAAAGGGCTTGCCATTGCGATAAGTCCTTTTTGCTTGCCTTTTTTTGGCAAACCTGTTACGCTAATTTTAGTGGCTAATGGTTCGATACGAAAACGGGCAAGCTCCACAGCTTCTACAAACCGTCGTCCGTCTATAACCGCATCATCGACCGCTTCTACAAAAATATGAAAAACACCTTGGAAAAATAAGGGACGATGAAATTGAACGCAGACCGCAAGTGGCAGGCCGCCGTTTACCGCAGTCCTGAGGACCGCAAAAACACGGCCTGTGTATGTATAATGACAGGCTTTTTACAAGAAAATAGGTGATAAAAATGAATTGCAAAATGCCTATAGGAATAGATGACTTTGGGAAAATCCGCAATAAGGAGTTCTATTTTGTCGATAAGACGGCGTTTATTCGCCAACTCATCGATAGCCCCCGGGAAGTCACTTTGATTACGCGGCCGCGCCGCTTTGGCAAGACGTTGACAATGAGTATGCTGGAATATTTCTTTTCTATTGAAAAAGAAAGCCAGAGCCGTCATTTATTCGATCATCTGGCTATTGAACAAGCCGGGCCTGAATATATGGCTCAGCGTGGCCAGTATCCTGTCATTTTCCTTACACTCAAAGATATCCAGAATCCGTCTTGGCTGACCTGGGAACGAATGCTTTCCTTTATACGGCTGTTTTTAGCGCAAGTCTATGATAGATATCGCTACATCCGTGAGAGGGCAGATATCAATGATGTCCAGGCCCGTCTTTTTGATCACGTCGTCCAAGGACAAGCGACAGAAGATGAATTGGCCTTATCTTTGACTAATTTGATGGCTATGATGCAGACTTACTATGGCCGAAAAGTTATTCTCCTTATTGATGAATACGATGCGCCGATTCAACAGGCTTGGGAAAGTGGATATTATACCGGCTGTATCGGTTTCATGCGCCAGTTTTTAAGCAGCGCCTTGAAAACAAACGATACCTTGGAATTTGCTGTCCTGACGGGCATTACCCGCATCTCTAAAGAAAGCATTTTCAGTGGTCTGAATAATTTGGATGTCTGTTCTGTTTTGCGCAATCAGTATGCCGAGGTCTTCGGATTTACGGAGGCAGAAATACAAGAACTCTTAGAAACCGCACATCATGGGGAAAAGATTTCAGAACTAAAAAAATGGTATGATGGCTATCACATCGGCCACGCAGAAATTTACAATCCTTGGTCAGTCATCAATTATGTGGCCAATGATTGCCAAGCCAGACCTTATTGGGTCCGGACATCGGGGAACAGCATTTTACGACATCTCCTTTCTCATACGGATGAGTTACGGGTTCAGATGATACAAAATCTGTTGCATGGCAAAGCTGTTCGCGTCACCTTAGATGATAGCCTCATCTATTCTGAAATAGACCGGGATCCGGGAGCTCTTTTCAATCTCTTATTGACGACAGGATATCTGACTGTCGAAAAAGTTTTGTCCCTTAGCGATGACCGTTATGCATTAAGGATACCTAATGAAGAAATCCGCAAACTATACAGCACAGAAATCCTGAATTCCTTAGGGAAAAATGTGACCAAGAACACATTTGATGATCTATTTGATTATCTCATCGAAGGGGAGACTGAAAACTTTGCCCTTCAGTTGCAACAGCTGTTGAAAGCCATTGTCAGTGTCTATGATACGGCTAATAAAGAAAGTTTTTATCATGGCTTCATGTTGGGGATGACCGCTCTATTTCTAGAGAAGGATTATAACGTAGTATCAAATCGGGAAAGCGGTTATGAACGTTTTGATTTGGCGATTTTCCCTAAAGACAAGGACGATGTTGGCGTTATTATGGAATTCAAAGTAGCTGTTAATGAAGTTGAATTACAGGAAAAAACCAACGAAGCCTTACGACAAATTGAAACCCAGGAATACATCACAGAGTTTCAAACGAGGGGAATCCATAATGTATGGAAATATGGTATTGCGTTTTATAAAAAGAAAGTTGCCGTAGTCAGAGCAGGGGACGTCTCTGAAGGGAATCGTTGTGAGATTTAGTCATAGCCCATTGCATAAAAAGGAGGTTCACAGTTAAAGCGATTGTGGGCCTTTTTCTTTTTTGCCAGTGAATGGTATTGATTTTTTTGTTACAATAAAAAAGAATAGTTTTCTACAGGTAATTTGCAGTATGGAAGGAGTTTCACCTTTATGATCAAGATACTTTTCATCTGCCATGGCAATATCTGCCGGTCGCCCATGGCGGAATTTGTCATGAAGGAGTGGGTGCAGCAGCATCCCTCCGGCGAAACGTTTGAAATTGCCTCGGCGGCTACGAGCCGGGAGGAGATCGGTAACGACACCCACTGGGGGACGAAGGAGCAGCTGGATCTCCACCACGTTCCTTATACAAAAAGAAAGGCCCGGCAGATGACCCGGGCCGATTATGAGGATTATGATTTTATCATTGGCTTTGATGACGAGAACCTGCGGGAGATCCGGCGGATTGCCGGGATGCCTGTTGGGCAGAAGGACAAAAAGATCCGCCTGCTGTTGGGTTTTACGGATGCACCCCGGGAAATTGCGGACCCCTGGTATACCGGGAATTTTACCCAAACCTACCAGGATGTGGAGCGGGGCTGTGAGGCACTGGGCCGTACCCTGCTTCAGTCTTATTCTTCGTAGTCCACCCGCTCGATCTTGAAAATCACCGGCCTGGTCCCGTCGGAACAGCAGGCAATCATGGTCTGGTCATCTTTCGTCCAGCCGTGCATAATGGAACCGCCCTGGAGACCGGTGTAAATGTACCGCGCAATGGCGTCCCAGGCTTCCGAGCAGAAGGGGACTCCCGGGGTGCCGCAATGAGCCGTGCCCGGAGACTGGAGACAGCCTTCATCCGGTTTGCCTAATTTCACCAGAGTACCGGCTCCGCAGTGCCAGAAATCGTCCTGTTTGTCATCCCGGTAGAAAACGAATTCGTCTCCTACGTTGAAGCAGGGACATTTCCCGCTGTCGGGAACCGCGCAGTACTGCTTCTGCAGTTCCGGGTAGAGTTTTTTGTCCAATACAGTAACTTTGACTTTATGCAGCATATGTATTCCTCCTTATTTCTGCTTGCTGCAGTGGTTTTAATGAATCTGAAGGACTCCTCTGAACCAGAGGAGAGCCTGTTTCAGGAGAGTGAGTCTTGTTATGCTGATGCCCCGTTATTATTTCGCTGACGATTTCAGCGCTTTTGCCGAATATTTCCGGGCCCATCCCCATATCCGGAGGACTTTCCGGAAGGGAGAGTATCTCTGGAAGCCGGGCCAGCCTTTTGACCGGATCCAGTACTATGAATCCGGGCTTGCTGTGCATTTTTCCGACCATGAAAGCGGCCGCCGGAAAATCATCAGTTTCCATGGGCCGGGGACGATTCTGCCGGGATACCATACGGAGGATTTCCACATTGAACTGTCCCTGACCACCATGGCTCTTTCGGAAGTCCGGGTCCTGGAATTCACCATTCTCCAGTTCCGAAAAATGTTTGAAGCCAATCAGGCTCTGGCCGAAAGCGTAGTCAGCTGGTATTCCAAATATGTGAACCGATTCCTGTTTGAAATCATCCACCAGGAATTCAATCCCTCCCAGGTGAAGCTGTGCAATCTGCTGTATCTGCTGACTGCAGGACAGCCGGCAGGTTCCGGAAGAAGCCTTGCCATGACCCAGGAGGATCTGGGAGATATTCTGGGCATGAGCCGGGTCCAGATCACTCGGGAACTGTCCGCCCTGCGCCGTCGGGGTATTCTCTCCACTCATCGGGGCGGGCTGACCATTACAGACCTTCCGGCTCTGGAGGCGCTGTGTACGGCGGAAACGGTGTAACAAATCCGCTCCTGTATACCCTATTGTAGGCTGTTCTGGCTGTCCTGTCTGCTTCTTGTGAAGCACAGCTATAAAAAAGAGAGGGTGGGGACTGCTGACTGTTCACGGGTAAAGCCGAAAAACTACAGCCAGATTATGCGGATGACCAAAACAATATCCCTGATGCTCCCATTTTTGTGTAAGCTTTTTGTATTTTTCTCCTTTCTATGCTTGACATCTATTTATAGCGTGATACAATGTACACAAATCAAAAATTGCCATCGGTCATGCGAAGGACAACCTGTCAGTACGCCGTACAGAGAGATCGGATGCTGAGAACGATTCGGATAATGACAGCTAACCACCTTCAAACCATCTGCCGAACTGAATAAGGCAGATCGTAAGCCTGCGTTAAAGACATTGAGTGGATCCGGCATTGCCGAATCAATCAGGGTGGAACCGCGAGCATGAGCCCGTCCCTATGTGGGACGGGCTTTTTATTATTGGCTTTAGCCGGTCGAGCTTTGCGACCGAGTAGGGAGCAAACGAGACAGAGAACCACCCGCTATGTGGGTGCGCGTCGATTGTTATACAAAAATCATCCTTTCCAAGTATAATACAGTTGCTCAAGCCGTATTGTACGATAGAAAGGATGATCTTTATGGCAATTATAGCGAACAGCCTTGCCCACACGAAATGGTTTTGCAGATATCACATCGTGTTCTGTCCAAAGTATAGAAGAAAAATTGTCTATAATCAATATCGAGAAAGTTTGAGAGACATCATTCGAGCGCTTTGTAAATATAAGGACGTTGAAATCATCGAAGGACATTTGATGCCGGATCATGTGCACCTGCTAGTATCGATACCGCCGAAACTAAGCGTAGCACAGTTTATGGGAGATTTGAAAGGAAAAAGCGCTTTGATGATGTTTGATAAACATGCGAATCTGAAGTATAAATTTGGGAACAGACATTTTTGGGCAGAAGGATATTACGTAAGTACAGTAGGAATCAATGAAGCTGTCAAGGCCGGAATATTTTTGACCCATTTGGCCGGTTAAAAGTGACCCAATAAAACGGCAGTTTCGCAATCTTGGCACTTTTAAGGCCGGTGGTTTCCCTGGCCGGAACGCCCAAGGCCGGAATTTAATATAGCCGGATTCAAGCCGGCTCGCAGTCTATCTTTCAAACGGTAGCTTTCTCCTTTGATGTTCACCACATGTGCATGGTGCAGCAATCTGTCTAAAATGGCCGTCGCTATCACTGAGTCACTCATAAGTTCACCCCAATCGCTGAAATATTTGTTGCTGGTCATAATAACACTACCATGCTCATACCTTGAACAAATGACTTGAAACAGTAATTCTGCCTGTTGCCTGGTCAACTGCATGTAGCCTACCTCATCAATAATCAAAAGATTCGGATGTGCGTAAAATTTATACCGCCGTGCCAACATACCTTTTGCTTTCCTTTTCTCCAGGTCATCCATCAAATGGGACAGTGTAATGAAGTATGCTGTCTTTCCATGCCGCAGTGCATCTACTGCAAAAGCTGTCGCAAGGTGAGTCTTTCCAACGCCTGGCGGCCCCAAAAGGATCAGGTTTTCAGCCCGTTCAATAAATGCCAGAGAACTGAGTTCCTGTATCTGCTTCCGGTTAATGCTAGGCTGGAAATCAAAATCAAATTCTTCGAGCGTCTTCTTCTCAGGCAGATGAGAGAGCTTTACCCGTCTCTTTATGTTCTTATCCTCTTGTGCCTTTTTCTGCAGTGTTAGAATCTGGTCCAAAAAGGAAATGAAACTGGCATCCTGCCGGGCTGCACTTTCCAGACAAGCATCCAACTGGCATGCGGCCTCGGGCATTTTAAAATCAACCAATAACTGACGTGCATGTTCCAGTTCAAGCATTGGCCATCACCTCCATGAGACGGTCATAGGTTTTCAAAGGCCTTTCTGTCACATCTTCCTCTGTGGAAGAAAGTTTTCCTTTAAATACCGCACCAACCGTTCCACCTTGCCCTTGGTTTGAGGACGACGTACTTGGCAGGTCTTAGGCAAGAAGCCCATGTCGGCGCAAAAACTTTCAAAAGCAGGGAGAAAGATGGTCTTACCGGCTTCATGCCGCAATACAACTGTCTTCATATTATCGGTGAGAACAACATCAGGGACCCCACCGAAATATTCGAAAGTATTCAAAATACAGCGTTCCAGACTTTTCAAATCACAACGTTTGGTGAATTCAACATATTTTGCCCTTGAATGACTCAGAATCATGACAAAAGCAGGTGCCTTATGGATTTCTCCATCCAGATCGAGGTATTGGCAAATGCCCCAATCCATCTGAGCCTGTCTGCCTGGAGGTGTTTCATAACGAGGGACGGCGGGGATAGACTTAGGTGGGCGAAAAGGCTGCACATAGTCTTTGATGATTGTTTTACCTCCAGAATAGCCTTCTTCCCGTAAAGACTCGAGGATTACAGCACAGTTGAAGAGTCCGTCAGCCATCATTTGGTTAATCCGCGGCTTAAATGGATCCAACAGTGAATTTCTCTTGTGTGTTTTGCCAGGAAGGCCTTCATTTTGTAAGTACTTCTTAACGGTATTCTTAGAGATACCATTCTCTTTGGCAATTTGGTAAGCACTCTTGCCTTTTCTGGCTTCATCGCGTATTATCATAATAAGCCAACTTCCTATCATCTGGAACTACCTCCTAATAAGTTGGCGCTTATTAGGAGGTAGTCCTTTTGTTACGAGGTGGGTCATTTTTTTCCGGCCCTTTGGGTCAATTATAGCCCGGCCTTAACAGCATAGAAGGGAGTTTTGTGTCCATGATGAGAATACTTTTTATCTGCCACGGCAATATCTGCCGGTCGCCCATGGCGGAGTTTGTGTTCCGGCAGATGGCCGAGCAGGCCGGGCTGGCAGAACGGTTCAACGTGGCATCGGCGGCTACGACGGATGAGGAAATCTGGAACGGCTATGGCAATCCGGTCTATCCGCCAGTGGAACGACTGCTCCGGGCGCACGGCATGGATCCCGGTGATAAGCGGGCCGTGCTGCTGACGGCTGGCGATTATAATTCTTACGATTATTTCATCGGCATGGATGACGAGAACCTGTGGGACATGAAGCGCATCTTCCATGGTGACCCGGACCGGAAGTGCTGTCTCCTTATGGATTATACGGAAAATCCCCGTCCTGTAGCCGACCCGTGGTATACACGGGATTTCCAGCGGACCTGGGACGATGTCCAGGAAGGCTGTCAGGGACTGCTGACCTTCCTGCAGGGGCTGCCGGGATAGAAAAAGCCCCGGAGCGGGAGGTCTCCGGGTTTTTTTCTGATTCTATGATACCAAGTTTAGCGGCACGCTGGCCGGTGGACAGTACGGCGAACCTCTCCGATTCTGGTCGGGAGGCCATCCTGGCAGAGGGGTTCGGTAACGGGCCGGTGGGTTGCCGCCGGGGATAGCTGACTTCGTTTACAGTTATTACTATAACGGCATTATGTAAAAGAATGGTGACAGCCTGGTAAGAGTTGGGCAATTTTGTAGGGAGTGACGACGATGGCCATTGATTTGAATTCGATTTTATCCTTATTGCAGGACGACGGGGCGCCGGAACATTGGGCCCGGCAGGCCCCGGTCATGGGCGACCATATCCGCGTGCGCCGGCTGGGAGGCTTGTATTATCATCACGGCATCTATGTCAGTGATGATGAAGTCATCGCCTTTGCCGGAGATGACGACTACAATCCCATCGACTGGTGGGATACGGAAATCCGGTCGACGTCGTTCGATGAGTTCCGCCAGGGCGGTGACGTGGAAGTGCGTCAGTATACGCCGGAAGAACAGGCACAGCTCTGTTCTGTACCCGAGACGATCGCCTTTGCCCGGGCCTGCCTGGGCAATAAGAAATACGACCTGCTCTTCCATAACTGTGAACACTTTGCCAATGCCTGTAAGCTCGGTGTCTACCGCAGCCGTCAGACGGAAGATATCCTCTTCGGCGAGGCCATCCCCAAGGCCCTGGAATGTATCGGCGACGAAGCGCAGCGGGACCAGTGGCTCCAGGATGCCTGGCACGATTTGACAGCCCAAGTCCTGGATAAACTGCGCCGGGACCTGGAATCCCATCAGTAGATAGTCCGGTCATCGATTTGCTGGAAGAGTTTTTCATAGCGTTTGTCATGCTGCGCTGGCTGCTCCAGCGGGATATCGTCGTCATCCCCAAGACGGTCCATAAAGCGCGGATGCAGGAAAACATCGATGTCTTCGACTTTACCCTCGATGAGGACGATATGAAGGCCATCCGCACGCTGGATACGGGCAAGAGTACCATCTATGACGAAATGGACCCGCATATTGCCATGACCATCGGTAAAATGACGATTCACGAGTAAGAAGAAGGGCTGGTGCACGAAGGTTTCTGTTATTATGTAAGGCCCTATACTCAAAAAGGCGCTGTCTTCATGGGACAGCGCCTTTTTACTAGTCACGAGTCACTAACCACGAGCCACTCTACAAGGCTTCGGGCAGAGTGAAGAACCAAATCTGGCTTTCTTGTTCTGACGGGGCATTTTTTTTCAGGCTGATCTTGACTTTATGGACCTGGTTGTCCTTGTCGTATATCATGGCTTTTTTATCGCTGTCGTAGGTATAGTCTGAGACTTCGGGCTGGCTGACTTTCTTGTCGTCGACGGCGATGTCCATGCCGAAGTCGTTATCGTTGACGACGGCGAGGGTCCGGCGGTCCGGCAGGAGGGCCAGGCCTTCGGCCTTTTCGATGTTCCAGCCCTTGGCGCGGAGGTCCAGGACGAGTTCTTTCTTGGCCGGTACGATTTTCCCGTCCAAGCGGCCGTATTCGAGGTCGCCGTTATCGGCGATGGGCGTAGCACCGTTCAGGTCGACTTTGTAGATGAGGTTCTGCATGGTGCCGTGCTGCTTGCCCTGTTCAATCATCAAGAACTGGCCATGGCCGATGGAAGTAATGTCGCCCAGTTTGGCGGCGCCAGGGTTCTTGTATCCTCTATCGACGGGATAGGCGTACATGGTCGTCGTTTTCGCAGCCGGGTCGAATTCGACGATACGCGTGTATTTGGCCGTCTTGGCCGTTTTCCCGTCGACGTCGAGAGGACTCTGGATGAGGGCGAAGACATGGCCGCGTTCATCGATGGTCAGGCCTTCGCTGCCCCGGTTGGGGACGCGGCTGGCCAGGATGCGGGGCAGGCCCGTGCCGGGACCGTATTTTTCCAGGATATTGCCATGGCGGTCGGCCTTGACGATGAACGGTCCATATTCGTCACTGATCCAAAAATTACCGTCTTTGTCGACAGCCAGGCCTTCCGTATCGAGGCCGTTTGCATCAGTCCCTAAGTCTTTCATCTGGAAATTCAAGGCGATTTCGTTCGTCGAACCGGTCAAACCGGCTGGCAAGGGCTTGCCAGTGATGGCTTTGCCGCGGACTTTCAAGGGGATGGATGCCGTAATGTCCGCCCGCCCCTGAGCCGGGTTCACGGTGATGACGCCGATGCTGGGCGCAAAATCCGGCGTCGGGAAGAATTTCCCGGACATCTTTTTGCCGTTTTTGATATATTTCGGGATATCGCCGTTCGGACCGCGGTCGGTCAAGCCGTAGAACTCGATGGTCCCGTCGCTTTTGATATCCTTGAAGGCCAGGGACGAGCCGTAGCCGGGGTTGATCTGATGATGAAAAGCCTTTTCGCTGCCCTTATACGGGAGCTGATAATGGTCGGCGTGGACGATGTAGGCCTTGACCGGGACGTCCTGCGCACTGAGACTGGCACCGCCCAGGCAGGACAGCATCAGGCCTGCTGTTACCCAGTGTTTCCATAGTTTGTTCATGAGTAAGCACCTCCTATAATTTCTTTCAGTGTAAGGCCGGTGCATAAATATTGTGTTAATTTTGCGTAAGCACTGCGTAATAAGCTGTGTAAAAATTGTGTCTTTATTGTGAAAAACTCTTGTCTGATTTATGTAAAATAGGACGACGGATGGCGTAGGTGCGCCGTTTATTTGCCTTTTGACAGGCTAAAGCCTTTTTCGTATACTGGCCATGCAGACCAACGGAGTCTGTGCAGGATGTTTGTCCCGGACTGGCGCTGAGAGAGGAAACTAGGACCACTCGCCTGCAGCGGCATTTTGGGAATCCTACAGTTCACTATTGTGAAAACAAGGAGGATTTTCTCATGATGAAGACAAAACTTGCTACGGCCCTGATGGCCGCCCTGACAATCAGTTCGGCCTGTGCCTTTGCGGCCAATCCCTTTGTCGACGTTCCGTCGGACAGCTGGGCTTACAAATCCGTCGTCGAACTCGCTGACGCTGGCATCATCCAGGGCGTCGACGGCCAGTATTTCCAGGGCAACCGCAACATCACCCGTTATGAAGCTGCTGAAATGGTTGCCAAAGCCATGGCTCACATGGACAAAGCGTCGGTCGAACAGCGCGCTCTCATCAACAAACTCGCCGATGAATATGCCGATGAATTGAATAACCTCGGCGTCCGCGTCAGTGCCCTCGAAAGCCGCGTCGGCAACGTCAAACTCACTGGTGATGCCCGTATCCGTTATCGCTACCAGAGCAATTACAAAGCAGCTGGCATGGGCTTGTCCGATGCGCAGGGTAAACACGGAGACGTTTCTGCTGCTGGCAAGAAAAACGACAACTCCTGGGATTATCGTGTCCGCCTCCGCGCCAATGCCCAGGTCAATGACCGCACGAAAGTAACCTATGGCTTGTCGACGGATTCCCAGAGCTTTGCATCGAATGAAGCTGCAAGCAGTCAAAACAATAACCCCTTCACGGATATGGCTAAAGTCGACTACAACTTCGGCGGCAACACGTGGAACCTCAGCGTCGGCCGGACGGATAAATACGTCATGGGCAATGCCTATGGCCTGAACTATGGCGATATCTTCGACCGGGCTGAATTGAAATACAAGAACGACAACTTTGCTGTCACAGCCGGCTACGGGAAATTCAAGATGGTAGGCAGCGACAAGAGCTTTGCTGGGTCTGCTACGGTAGATGGCGTCAAGACTGGCTATGGTGAAATCGAAGGTTTCTTCGGCAACGGCTCGGCTATCGGCGTCTACTACAATGACTTCACCCGTGCTGGTGGCACCAATGATACATTATTACAAGATTCTTTCCGCGGCGATGACCTCTGGGGCGCTTATATTTCGTATAACTTCGGCTCCAAGTGGAACCTCCTGGCTAACTACGAAAATGTCAGCCTGTCCAATGGCTATAAGACCCTCGACGGCGACGACAGCGCCAATTTGTGGGTCGCTCAGTTGACGTATGGCAAGGCCATCAAATCCCAGCCGGGCAGCTGGAGCGCCTGGGTTGAATACCTCAATGTCGAAGACGGCGCTTACCTCGGCGGTTCGACTAACAGCTGGCGTTTCGACAGCTCTGCCCTGAACAACATCAAATCGTGGGGCGTCGGCGGCAGCTACGTCTTTGCGAAGAACGCTCAGTTCAACGTCTACCAGAGCTTTGCTTCCAAGTGGAAAGACAATAAGAACAACGCTACGGATCCGGAAGAACAGACAAGAGCTGAATTCGTATTCTCCTTCTAAAAACTACAAACTGCAAACTTAATACTCAAAAAGGCGCTGTCTTCATGGGACAGCGCCTTTTTCTATCCCCTGGAAGCGAGTATAATAAGGTATCATATAATCATGGAGGGCATAACGATGGATGAACGGGAATGGGAACAGTTATTGCATATCAAGACGGCTGGCCGCGACGACAGCCATTCCGATGGGGAGCACCATCCTTATGAGCCGACGGATTACGGCGTCCTCGAACGATTGGCCAACAGCGGCTATATCGGCAAGAAGGATACGCTCATCGATTACGGCAGTGGCAAAGGACGGGTCAGCTTCTTCCTGGCTTATCAGACGCGCTGTCAGGCCATCGGTGTGGAATACGACCGGCGGCTGTGGGAAAAAGCCCTGGCCAATGGACAGACGGCGGCGTCCCGGCGGCGCGTGACCTTCGTCCTGGCCGATGCCGTGGAGTACGAGGTCCCGCTTCAGGGGAATCGTTTCTTTTTCTTCAACCCCTTTGCCCTGCACACGCTGAAGCGGGTCCTGGGGAAACTTTTCGACGCCCATTACCAGGCGCCGCGGCCGATGCGCCTGTTTTTCTATTATCCTTATGAAGAAACAGAAGCTTTCCTGACGCATCATCCCAACCTCGTCGTCGAAGACGTCATTGACTGCCGGGACCTGTTCGATGAGGACGATGACCGGGAAAAAATCCTGGTCCTGCGGCTGCGTGACTGATTATCGGCAATTTATCTTATGAAAATATTCAAGTTAAACGATTGATAAATTGCCGATAACGGCATAAAATTGAATTAACGATTCTTAAAGAAGGAGAATGATTACTATGATAGACACGGAACACGTTGTACAGCGTTTTTTGAAGTATGTTTCTTTTGATACCCAGTCCGATGAAGACAATGATGCCGTCTGCCCGAGTACACCGGGACAGCTGGTCTTTGCCAAGGCCTTGGCAGAGGAACTGAAGGCAATCGGCTTGTCTGATGTCACCTTGGATGAACACGGATATATCATGGCCACGCTGCCGGCCAACGGGGCAGAAGGCCCGGTCGTCGGCTTCATTTCTCATGTCGATACCAGTCCCGATGCATCGGGGAAGGACATCAAGCCCGTCCGGGTCACTGATTATGACGGGAAGGACGTCGTCCTCAACGAAGCACAGGGCATCGTCTTTTCGACGAAGGCTTTTCCAGAAGTCCTGAAATACAAGGGTCAGGACATCCTCTTCACTGATGGGACGACTCTCCTCGGGGCCGACGATAAAGCGGGCATCACGGCTATCGTCAGCGCTATGGAATACCTCATCCAGCACCCGGATATCGCTCACGGAACGATCCGCATCGGCTTCACACCTGATGAAGAAACGGGGCGCAGTGCGGCTTTGTTCGATGTGAAGCAGTTTGCTGCCGACTTTGCCTATACTGTCGACGGCGGCGAACTGGGCGGTCTGGAATATGAAAACTTCAATGCTGCCAACCCGGTCATCACCTTCCATGGCCGCAGCGTCCATACAGGCGACGCCAAAGGAAAGATGGTCAACGCATTGTCGATTGCCGCAGAATGGCAGCAGCTCCTGCCAGCCGGGGAAAAACCGGAATACACCGAAGGCCATGAAGGCTTCTTCCACGTCTATAAACTGAATGGCGACGTCGAAACGTGCATGATGCACATGCTCGTCCGCGACCACGACCGCCAGCGTTTTGAACGGCGCAAGGCCCTGCTGCAGCAGATGGCTGATTTCTTCAATGAAAAATACGGCGATGGGACCGTTGTCGTCACGCCGCATGATGTCTATTATAATATGCTGGAAAAAATCGAAGACGGCCATATGGATGTCGTCGACTTGGCCAAAGAAGCCATGGAAGCAGTCGGCGTCACGCCACAGGTCGCTCCTATCCGCGGCGGTACGGACGGGGCCCAGCTCTCGTTCCGCGGCCTGCCGTGCCCGAACCTGTTCACTGGCGGCGCCAACTTCCACGGCCGCTATGAATACCTGCCCATTCCGTCGCTGGTCAAGGCCTGCGAAACGGTCATCGAAATCGCCAAGCGGGCAGCCCAGCGTCCGTAGGCGCCGGATGGTCCTGCAACGATGAACAACCTGTGACAAGAAGAAAAGACCTTCGTAGGGGCCGTCCCAAAGGGCGGCCCGCCTGATATGATGGTGTATACGTAATGCATAACGGGTGATGTGTGAAAATATTCCTCATATACCTGAATAGTTATATCCAAGATTCACAGCGGGACGCCTTGGCAGGACGTCCCCTACGGAGCGGTTCAGGCGATGTGGCGATTCTCGTCATTCTCAGGATGGGGAATGATAAAAGGGGGAATTTTGATGAAAGAGATTACTCATGATATGTTAGCCCAGTTCCGCACGGCTTATGAAGCCGACGGGCAGGCCCAGGTCCTTCATTCGGCCCTGGCCAAGACGGACATGGCTGACCTGGCTTATGTCCCCGTGGCCGGTGCCCGCCTTAAAGGCGCTTTTTCGGTCGAAGTGAAGACGCGGGGCATTACGGCCCAGCAGAAATCCGGCCGTTGCTGGCTCTTTGCGGCTTTGAATATCCTGCGGGAAAAGGTGGCTGAAACGTGCCACCTCGACCAGTTCGAGCTGTCCCAGAATTACTTGTCTTTTTACGATAAATTGGAAAAAGCCAACAATTTCCTGGAAATGGTCATCGACAACGCCCAGGAACCCATAAAAGGCCAGCTCATGCAGTACGTCCTGCGGGGCATGACTGACGGCGGCTATTGGAGCGAAGCCGTGGACCTCATCGAAAAATACGGCGTCGTGCCCAAACAGGTCCAGCCGGAAACGTATCAGTCCAACCACACAGACCGCTTTGTAGCGACATTGAACCGTCTCCTGCGCAAAGATGCCATGGAGTTGCGGGAACTCGTCCAGGACGGTGCGGACCCGTATCCGCGCAAGGCGGCCATGATGGCCGAAGTCTACAAGGCTGCCTGCATCGCCTTTGGCCAGCCTGTCCAGACCTTTGACTTCGCCTACCGCGATAAAGACGGCAACTACCATGAAGATCGGGATCTGACGCCGCAGGCTTTCTATCAGAAATACGTCGGCCTGTCCCTGCGCGATTACGTCGCCGTCATCAATGAACCGACGGCGGATAAGCCGCTGGATACGCCCATCCAGTTCCATGCCGTTGAAAATATGGCCGGCTGCGACATGAAGGCCCTGAACCTGTCGCAGGAAGCCCTGGAAGAACTCTGCGTCAAACAGTTGAAAAATGGTCAGGCCATCTGGTTCGCCTGCGATGCCGGGGCTTTCGGCGCCCGCAAGGAAGGTATCTGGGACCCGGCCAGCGTCCAGTACGAAGCCCTTTTGGGCGGCTTTTCGACGGCCATGCCCAAGGGTAAACGGCTGGAGTATAACAGTAGTTCGGCGACTCACGCCATGTTGCTCACAGGCGTCCATTTCGACAAGGAAGGCAAGCCGGACCGTTGGAAAATCGAAAATTCCTGGGGCAAGGATGTCGGCGACAAAGGCTATTTCGTCTGCTCTGAAGCTTATTTCAAGGAATTCGTCTACGAAGCCGTCATCGACCGCCGTCATTTCAGCCCGGCCCAATTAGCCATGCTGGAAAAAGACCCTGTCGTCATCAACGCCTGGGACGAAGATTATTAGAAGGGAAGGCTTTTATGTATACGTTTGATGGCAAGGCCTATGACTGCCCCTTCGATTGTTTCATCGACATCATCAAAGGCAAATGGCGGACGTCTATCTTACTGGCCCTGGCAGATGGGCCGGTGTTCTTCGCCAAGCTGCAGCGGTGCCTGCCGGGCATCAGTGCCAAAGTGCCGACGGAGAACCTCCACGTCTTCGAGCGCAACGGCCTGGTCCGGCGGAACGTCCATGCCACGGTGCCGCCGACCGTCGAATACAGCCTGACTGACAGAGGGGAAAAGCTGATCCATGTCATGCAGGGCATCAACGGCTGGGTCGATGGCTTTTTTGGCAAGTGAAGAGGGAATGCTGCACATGGTTTCTGCCATCATGCAAGGCCCCTTTTACTTTATAGTTTGTAGCACAGAGTTTGTAGTTTGTAGAAGCTGGCTTTAAATTTTTTACCATTTACGGCAAACTAAAAACTACAAACTTAAAAAAGAAGCTGTCTTAATGGGACAGCTTCTTTTTGGGGAAGCGCTAGAACATCGTATTGTCATTGGCTGCTTTTTCCGGGATATCCTGGATGACATCCCAGTGTTCTACGATTTTGCCGTCTTTGATGCGGAAAATGTCGACAGCAGCCTGACCACGGTCTTCTTTATTGAGTTTGATGTGATTGTGGATGAAGACCAGGTCGCCATCGGCGCCGATGTGCTTGATGACGGCCGAGCTGTCCGGATAGGCTTTCAGGAAGCCCGTGACGCCGTCTTTAAAGGCCTGTTTGCCATCGGCGAATTCCGGGCTGTGCTGTTTGTATTTGGGACCGACCATCGTGTCGATGACGGCTGTGTCGTGTTTATTGAATACTTCATTCCAAAAATATTCAGCTGCGGCTTTGTTGTTTTTAAAATGGGGCGTATCGGCTGCCAGTGACGTCCCCATGGGCAGGCAGCCGACAAGGGCCAGGGTCAGGCCTAAAAGGATTGATTTTTTGTTCATGTAAAAGGACCTCCTTGATTGATGACTTTATTATAAAGAATATTTCTCAGTTACGGAAGAAGGCACTTTCAGGTCAGGTCCTTACGTAGAGGTAAGTATTGGCCTTTTTCACTCAGGGAGGGATTTTCATGGCATTTTCTATCGTTCACGGCGATATTGTCCAAATGGGAACGGATGCTATCGTCAATGCAGCCAATTCCGGCCTTCTCGCCGGCAGCGGTGTCTGTGGGGCCATTTTCCACGCTGTCGGGCCGCGGGCCCGGGAACTCCAGGAAGCCTGCCTGGCCCAGGCGCCCTGCCCGACGGGGCAGTCAGTATTGACGGACAGTTACGGATTGAAGGCGAAATACATCATCCACACCGTCGGTCCCATTTGGCAGGGCGGCCAAAGGGGAGAACGGAACCTGCTGGCCAGCTGTTATGCCACGGCCCTGGCGTTGGCAGCGTCGCACGGCTGCCGATCCATCGCCTTTCCCCTCATTTCGGCAGGCATCTTTGGCTACCCGAAAGCAGAAGCCTTGGACGTCGCCCGGGAAGCGGCAGCGGCTTTCTTGAAAAATCATGACATGGATATTTACTTGGTCTTATATCCCTAGGAAAGGAAAAAATTATGATTCGCAATATTGTACATGACGTCATCTTCTTGGGCCGTAAGTCCGAAGCGGCGACGAAAGAAGATTTGCCCGTCGTCCAGGACCTGCTCGACACGCTGAAGGCCAACCGCATGACCTGTGTCGGCATGGCGGCCAATATGATCGGTTCTTTGAAGCGCATCATCGTCGTCCACACGGATAGGGGCGACGAAATCTTCATCAACCCGGTCATCGAAAAGAAGGCCGACCCTTTTGAGGCCGAAGAAGGCTGTCTGTCCCTGGTCGGCACGCGGAAGACAACGCGCTACCGGAAGATACAGGTTTTCTACCAGGACCGCCGCTTCCGCAAACACCGCCAGACCTTTACCGGCTGGACGGCCCAGATCATCCAGCACGAATGTGACCACCTGGACGGCATCATCATATAGAAAAGACGCCTGCAGGGCATCCGCAGGCCGCGGGGTATCGCACGAAGGTTTCTGCCATCGAGTTCGGTCCCTTTTGCTTTTAAATTTAAAATCTTTCGCTAATCACTAACAACTAGCTACTAACAACTTAAAAGGGTTTGTCGTCATGCGGCAAGCCCTTTTTGCGCGCAGTATGGTATAATAGGCTAGTGGCTAGTGGCTAGTGGCTAGTGGCTAGTGGCTAGTGGCTAGTGGCTAGTGG
>OGYE01001056.1_pt1 | contig 18091 bp, 19 predicted proteins | sample 1576471 | NCBI WGS metagenome assembly OGYE01 (sample SAMEA3541532, study PRJEB24748) | human gut metagenome | biome: human gut; feature: human-associated habitat; material: faeces | place: China | collected 2012
GGTGTAAAAGTAGATGAAAGCGGCATTGAAGCTTTCGGAGAAGATCAGACCAAGTGCAACTACCGCTGCATAGAGGAGCATGGCAGAGCGCAGCGGAATCTGCCGTGCAAACAGCGACTCCAGGAAGCCGCCGCAGAGCAGCAGCAAAAGCGGTAGAAAAGGAATGTACGCTTTCGGATCCAAATACATGGTGCCGTTCATGAGATAGAGAGACAGCGGCAGAAACAGCAGCAGCACAAACAGAAACGCCAGCGCCCGATAGGGCCGCCGTTCCGTGCGGAGCATAGCGACTGTGGCAAAGATGCCGATAGCGGTTGTCCCAATGGAAAATGGGCTGTAGGTCAGATAGCGCAAATGCACTGCGGGAAAAAACAGTTTCCAGAGGGAAATGCTCTCACTGGAAATATCTCTGCCGGAGAGCAGGGTAAAAACTACAGGCATAAGGAAAAACATGACCAGCATGGCAGCCAGCATCAAGTGCAGCGCCACAATGCTGCACGCCCGAAACACCTGCTGTCTTACATGCAGATGATGCCAATGCAGCGCCAGAACGATGCTATAGCAGAACAGCACCAGAAATGCGCCGACACTAAAGAAAAAACTGGACAGCAAAATGCACGCAGCTGCGAGAATGAGAGAGAGGCTTCTGCCTTTGAACAATGCCCGATGAATTGCCAGCAGTCCCCAAAAAAGAAATGGGAAATAGTTGACAAACATTACATGGTGATGCCCGTGAAAAATAACAGGCGCTGCTGCCAAAAACAGAAATGACAGGAAAAAGGACATCTTTGCCGGATGCCATTTTCTCATCCAGACATAACAGAGCATGGTGCTGAGCCATGTGTTCAAAATGCTGACCGCTTGCAGATAGACCGCCATCGTCACATGGGGAAAGCAGTAGGAGAGCAGTTGAATCATAACAAGCAAAGCCAAAAGCCCCTTTGAGGCGGCTGTTTTTTCTTTCATGGCGCAAAATCCTTTGTTGACAGAAAAAAATATTTCTGTTAATGTAAATCAAACGAAGGTGAACAAAATGACAATTCTTATTATTTATATTCTCATAATCTCGATAATATCAACGGTTTTAACGGTATACGACAAATCGGCCGCAAAAAACGGCAGCCGGCGTATAAGCGAAAGGTGTCTTTTGCTTTTTGCGGGTATCGGAGGAGCAGGTGCAATGCTGGCGGCAATGAAAACAATTCGCCACAAAACAAGAAAGCCGAAATTCATGGTAACTCTGCCGATATTTTTGGGAGCGCACATAATTGTCATTTGTTTTCTTATAAAAAACGGATATTTGAATTTTTAAAGAAAAATTCCCGAGCCATGCAAAAGCACAAGTCGGGAATTTCTTTTTTTAATAATGATGAGCCTCTTCAAGCATCATGTTTTTTACCTTCATAAGCCTTGTGGTGGTACTGCGCTCGTTTTCGTCAAGCTTCATGGTGATATATTTTATGGTTTCCTCATATCTCGGAATCATGACGTGCTCGAGAGCGTTTACCCTTCTTCGGGTCTTTTCAATCTCGTCGGCAAGCAAAAGACAGGATTTTTCCACCTCGGCCAGTCTGACCATTTTCGGAAAAACCTCCGACAGGGCTCTCACACCGTCGTCAAGCTCGGAGGAAGTGAAGGCATAACCGTAGGAATATATGTCCGAAGAATCCTGTGATTTAAATTCGGTTTTAAAAACGGGAATGTGAACGCTCATGACATTTTTTTCCGAAAGCTCCAAGGAAACCTGCTGTTTCGGCATTAAAAACGCCGTTTCAAGCTGCTCCCTTTCCATGGAAGCCGACGCGGCGGCAAAGCATTTGTTGGCGGCGGAAATACCGCTTTCCACTTCCTCCCTCAGCCGCTCGTTTTCATGCACCATATCCATAAACTGCCGCATGAGCTCGTCTCTTTTGTCCTTAAGAAGCTTGTGGCCTCTTCTTGAGGTATTCAGCTTTTTTTTCAGATTTGTAAGCTCCATTCGAGTGGGGTTTACGTTTATCCTCGCCATAATTTCACCTCGGTCTACTCGTCGCCGTCGTAGTATTTCCTAAGGAAGTCTTCATTTATGCGCTTAAGCTCGCTTCGGGGAAGAATTTTAAGCAGCTTCCAGCCGATGTCCAGCGTTTCCTCAATGGAACGGTCGGTGTTATATCCTTGGGACACATATTCCTTTTCAAACTCGTCGGCAAACTTGGCATAAAGCTTGTCAATGTCGGTGAGGGCCGATTCGCCGAGAATGACCATGAGCTCCTTTGCGTCCTTGCCTCTGGCATAAGCCGAGAAAAGCTGATTCATGGTGCCGGAATGGTCGGCTCTCGTCTTGCCCTCGCCTATTCCCTTGTCCTTAAGTCTCGAAAGAGAGGGAAGCACATCTATGGGCGGGGTGATTCCCTTGCGGTAAAGCTCGCGGGAAAGAATTATCTGACCCTCGGTGATATATCCCGTAAGGTCGGGAATGGGATGAGTCTTGTCGTCCTCGGGCATGGTTAAAATGGGAATCATGGTTATGCTTCCCTTTTTGCCCTGCTGACGTCCCGCGCGTTCGTAAATGCTCGCAAGGTCGGTATACATATATCCCGGATAGCCTCTGCGGCCGGGAACCTCTTTTCGGGCGGCCGACACCTCACGCAGAGCGTCGGCATAGTTTGTTATGTCGGTGAGAATAACAAGAACGTGCATTTCCTTTTCAAAGGCAAGATATTCCGCCGCAGTCAGCGCCATTTTGGGCGTTGCGATACGCTCGATTGCCGGGTCGTTTGCCAGATTGACAAAAAGTACGGTTCGGTCGAGAGCACCCGTTTCCCTGAAGGATTCGACAAAATAGTTGGATTCCTCAAAGGTAATTCCCATAGCCGCGAAAACAACGGCAAATTTTTCATCATCGGAACGCACCTTTGCCTGTCGGGCGATCTGCGCCGCAAGGTTTGCGTGAGGAAGTCCCGAGGCCGAAAAAATCGGAAGCTTTTGTCCTCTGACAAGGGTGTTCAGTCCGTCGATGGCCGAAACGCCGGTTTGAATAAACTCGTTTGGATACTGTCTCGCGGCGGGATTTATGGGACGTCCGTTGACGTCAAGACGCATTTCCGGAATTATTTCGGGGCCTCCGTCAATGGGATTTCCCAGACCGTCAAATACCCGTCCCAGCATATCCTCCGAAACGCCGAGTTCCATCTGGCGGCCGGTAAAGCGCACCTTGCTGTTGGAAAGGTTTATTCCGGTGGACGCTTCAAAAAGTTGAACAAGCGCGTTTGTGCCGTTGATTTCAAGCACTCTGCAGCGTCTTATCTCGCCGTTTTCAAGCTCGATTTCGCCAAGTTCGTTATATTTAACGCCTTCCACGTCCCTTACAAGCATAAGGGGGCCGGCCACTTCTTCTATTGTTCTGTATTCCTTAGGCATCTTCCCTTGCCTCCTTTACGCTTTGCTCAATTTGTGCCGCAAGTGTTTCGGTCACCTTTTTATACTCGCTTGCAACGTCCTCTTCCTCGACATATTTAAAACGTCCGATAGCCTCTCTGACCGGCAGAGCCGAAAGTCTTTCGATGCTTGCGCCGTCGTCCAGCGCCTTTTCGCAGAGGTCGTAGTATTCAAGAATCAACTTCATCATGTCGAGCTGCTTTGAAAGGCTTGTGTAGGTATCCACCTCATGGAAGGCAAGCTGATGAAGAAAATCCTCTCGAATTGACCTTGCCGTTTCCATTTTGAGCCTGTCCTTTGCCGACAGAGCGTCCATACCGACAAGCTTGACTATTTCCTCAAGCTCGGCCTCCTCCTGCAAAATCGTCATCATACGCTGACGGAGCTTCATCCAGTCGGGAGAAACGTTTTTGTCAAACCAAGGAGCAAGCAAATCAAGATAAAGAGAATAGCTTGTGAGCCAGTTTATGGCCGGGAAATGACGTTTATAGGCAAGTGAGGAATCAAGTCCCCAAAAGACCTTGACTATGCGCAGAGTTGCCTGGGAAACCGGCTCGGAAATATCTCCGCCGGGAGGGGAAACCGCTCCGATAACCGAAAGCGCACCCTCTCTGCCTTCGCTTCCCAAGGAAACCACTCGGCCGGCACGCTCGTAAAACTGAGCAAGGCGGCTGCCGAGATAGGCGGGATAGCCTTCCTCGCCGGGCATTTCTTCAAGACGTCCCGACATTTCTCTGAGCGCCTCGGCCCAACGGGATGTGGAGTCGGCCATAAGCGCCACCGAATATCCCATGTCGCGGAAATATTCCGCAATGGTAATGCCTGTATAAATAGACGCCTCACGGGCGGCAACGGGCATATCGGAGGTGTTGGCTATAAGCACGGTGCGCTCCATAAGGGATTTTCCCGTGTGGGGGTCGATAAGCTCGGGAAATTCGTTAAGAACATCGGTCATTTCGTTTCCGCGCTCGCCGCAGCCGATGTAAACCACAATGTCGGCCTCGGCCCACTTGGCAAGCTGATGCTGGGTAACGGTCTTTCCGCTGCCGAAAGGACCGGGAATGGCCGCCACGCCTCCCTTTGCAATGGGAAACATACAATCGATAACCCTCTGTCCCGTTATAAGCGGCATATCGGGAGAAAGCTTTTTCTTATAGGGTCTCCCGCGGCGAACCGGCCACTTTTGCATAAGCATCAGCGGTTTTTCGCCCTTTTCGGTTTGTACAACGGCAACCGTGTCGGTGACGGTGTATTCGCCGCCGTTTATCGATTTTATCTTTCCGAAAACGCCGTTCGGCACCATAATTTTATGAAGCACAATGTCGGTTTCCCTAACCGTTCCGATAATGTCGCCGGGAACCACGCTGTCCCCTTCCTTAAGGCAGGGTACGAATTTCCATTTAAGCTCTCTTTTAAGCGACGGAACCTCTACTCCCCGCTTAAGATTGTTTCCCGCAACCTTCATAATATCGTCAAGCGGCCGCTGTATGCCGTCATATATGCTACCGATAAGTCCCGGTCCGAGCTCGACGCTCATGGGTTCTCCCGTGGAGACCACCTTTTCGCCGGTTCCTATTCCCGATGTTTCTTCATAAACCTGCACCGAGGCTTTATCTCCGTGCATTTCTATGATTTCGCCGATCAGATGCTCGTCGCTGACGCGCACCACGTCAAACATATTTGCGTCTTTCATTCCCTCGGCAATAACAAGCGGTCCCGAGACCTTTAATATTGTTCCTTGACTCATTTTTTGCCCTCATTTCTAATTAGTCAGTATATCCGAACCGACCGCCTTTTCCACGGCCTTGTGAAGATCTCTCATTGCCTTTCCTGTGTTGTTTTTAACTCCCGGTATGAGAATTATCGCAGGAAGGCTTTTACTTCGGTATTTTTCAAGAGTCGGCTCGATTTTTTCGGCAAGCTCCTCGGTTATATAAATAACCCCATAACCCCGTTCGGCAAGCGTGTGAACGGTTTTTTCGGCCTGTGCCTGTTCATCGGCAAAGAAGACCGAAAGACCGAGCGCCGCAAAGCCGCAAACGCTTTCTCTGTCTCCGACGACCGCGATTTTATACATAAAGCTCACCGAGCCTTTCCTTTGTTTGTTCGGCCGACAGTCCGATTTTTTTGCACACAAGCAGCATCTTTATCGCCTTTACCTGCACCGTCACGGCCGTGTAATAGGCAAAAATCGGGTCGGGGCCGAAGGACTCAAGCTTTGCCCCGCCGACAATTTCGCAAAGACGGTCGTTTCCCCATTTTTCAAATCCCGGCGGATTGTCTTTAAGCAGCAGGGCTCCCTCGGAAATTTCGGAATTCGACAAAAACGCAATCAACTCGTCGGTTCCCTTTTTGGCAAATGAGGCAAGAGCCTCGGCGTCAAGCCCGTCGCTGCCGCAAAGAGCCGACAGCACAAATTCTTTATTCTTTTTTGTTTTGGAAAAGCGAAAGGCGGTTTTGGCGTCGCAGAGCTTGACAAAGAAGTCGATATATTTTTTAACAAGCTCGCTGCCGCTTTGCTCGGCCGTTTTTTTCATAAGCTTAAGCGTCTCTTTGTCGATAAAGGCCTCAAGCAGCTGCCCGTCGAGACTTCCGCTTATAATTTCACATCCCGTTTCGGCAACAAAGTCATAAGGCTTTTTCAGCTCGTAAAAGCTTCTGCTTTCAAGTGTGCCGAGAAGCGATGAAAGGTCAAGTTCGGTGGGATAAAGGTAAAAGCGCCGAGCGTCCCTTTCCCCCGCCGCCATACATTTAAGCGCGGCCTTGATATTATGCATATCGTTTAAAGCGATAAATATTTTAAGCTCCTCACAGTCGGGCGCAAGAGCGCGCAAGCTGTCAAAGGTATCGGCCTTGTATTTTTTCAAGGCGGCCTCCGGGTCGGGCCTCAAATCAAGACCCATGCTTTCAAGCATATCGAGAAGGTCGCTTTCGTCCTTTGCCGAAATAAGACGTTCGAGCTGCTGCGGTGTAATAAGCTCGGTTTCCATAGCTCTTACGGCCGAAACGGCAAACGCATATTGCTCCGACATACCTACACCGCCTTTTCAAAAAGCAGAGCGGCAATTTCATCGCGCAGCGTCTGCTCTCTGTCTCGCACAATGGCGTCGAGGGTGCAATTTTCGCAGGTTTCGCCGAAGTCAAGCACAAATCCGTTTTTTATATCAAAGGGCTTTGTGCAAACCGAGATATTTTCGGTATCTTTACAGCCCCCCAGACGGTCGGAAAAGCCCTTTGGAAGCCTTTTTAAGTCCTTTTCCGAAAGCCGCATGACGCACTCGTCCCCTGCTGCATATTCCTTTGCAAGAGAGAAAATCATGTCAAAATATTCTTCGTCGGGAAGATTTTCAAGTCTTGCGAGAGCCTCGGCGACAACGGAATTTACGGCGTCGACCTTTGCCGAAAGCAGCGCCCTGTTTTGCGACGAATAAAGGGATGAGACCGACGAATCATATTCCCGCTCAAGTCTCTTTTCCGCTTTTTTTACAAGTGCCTGCGCCTGCGCCTCGGCTGACCTTTGCTCTTTTGAAACAATTTCCCGACCGTCTTTTTCGGCGGCTCGAATTATTTCCTCGGCCTTTTCGTCATTTGTCCGTTGAATGGTGTTTAATATTTCATTAAGTCCGGGCATTTATATCACCTTAAATCAAGCAATGTTGATATTTACGACAATGAGAATGGAAATGAGAAGCGCAAGAATGGCATAGGTCTCGACCATTGCGGCGAGTATAACGCCCTTACCGCTTTGCTCGGGCTTTTTGGCAACTATTCCGACGCCGGCCGCGGCCGCCTTGCCCTGAGCAATACCGGAGAAAAGTCCGACAATTCCGATGGGAAGTCCCGCGGCAAGGAACATAAGTCCCTGCGCCGTTGTAAGCTCGACGGGAGTTCCGCCCAAAGCGCCGATACGGTTTAAAAGCAGAACGGCGGTGAGCAGTCCGTAAAGTCCCTGAGTACCGGGGAGCAGCTGTAAAATCAGAACCTTGCTGAATTTAGACGGGTCAACCGAAACGACTCCCGCCGCCGCCTGACCTACGATTCCGACACCCTTTGCCGAACCTATTCCCGCGAAAAGCGCCGCTATGGCCGCTCCTAAAATTGCAAGTGCAAAACCTAAACTATTCATTACTTGTTTCCTCCTTGAGTGTAATATATTTTGTATTTTGTTTTAAGGGTTCAAATGCTCTGCCGCCGCCTTCGTAGAATTTGGAGAACAGCTCCACAAACTGAAGTCGGTCGGTATGGACATATGCGCCCAAAAGGTTTATGGCGATATTGGCCGTGTGGGCCGTCAGGAAAAGAATAAAGAGAAGAATTCCTTCGGCAACGGCGTTTGACGGCATGGCGCCTATGAGATTTATGACCTGTGCGATACAGCCCGTAGCAAGACCGAGGGCAAGCAATCGCGAATAGGAAAGAATGTCGCTTAAATACCCTGTGGCAACATTGTATAGGCCGTATATTCCGCCGAAAAATCTCATGAAAATATTTTTTGAGCTTCTTGAGGAAGTGAGAACCACAAGAACAACTCCGACAATTGCAACATATCCTCCGATTTTTGAAAGACCTTCGGGGACGGACGTGAGTATACCCGCCGCAAGAGGCGCCGCTCCGAGCACCGTAAGCATGACGGGAATCACATCACAGACGGCGTCAAGCCTTTTTCCCGCCTTCCACTCCTTATAGAAGTTTGCCGACAGTCCCACAAAAAGATGTATGATGCCGAGACCGAAGGAAAAGAGCAGCAGCTTCATAGGCTTATTTATCGGTTCAAACCAAAGCGCCGTCGAGCCGATGTCCTTTCCGAAAAAGTCACGGGCAATCACCTGCGGCAAATCGCCGTACCAGCTTCCGAAAAGCGCGCCCCAAAAGACGGTGGAGATACCGCAATATCGGAACATACGCATTGTTTCCCGCATCTTCGCTCCCAGATTGAACTTTTTGAGAGCAACGGTGGTGACAATGACCATAACAAGCCCGTATCCGGCGTCGGAAAGCATCATTCCGAAGAAAAGGTAATAGAAAAACGACATTATGGGGGTCGGGTCGAGATCGTCCTTTCCCGGCAGCGAATACATTTCGGTTATGCCCTCGACCGGTCTCGAAAACCTGTCGTTTTCAAGCAAAACGGGGACATCATCCTCCTCGTCGGGCTCGTAAATCCTCACCGCAGCCGAAAAGCTCTTTTCAAGCTCCTCGGAAATACGGCGGCCGTATTTTTCGGGAATGTAGCCGGATATTATCACCGTTTCCTTGCTTTCGGCGGATTTTTGCAGAGCACAAAGCCTATCCTCCTCCATCGAAAGCCCGTCATAATAAAGCTCGGCGTCCTTAAGTCCTTTTGAAAGCTCGGTGAGACTTTTTTCCTTCGTTTCAACGGTGCTTTGCTTTTGCTCGGCCTCGGCCCTGTATTTTTCCGAAAGCTGCGCCGGCGTTTTATCCGCTTTGTCGGATATTTCCGAAAATCCCATGTCCCGAAGCACCGAAAACACCTCGTCGGCGTCGGATTTTAGGCAAATAACACATATATCGGTGGAAGTCTTTTGCCGATTTATAACATGAACGTCGGCCTTTTCGCTTATGTCGGAAAAAAGTCCGTCCTCAAATTTCAGCGGAACGCTGCCGACAAAGCTGACGGTAAATTTTGTTTCAACGCCTGCCGTCGGAATGTCGAGCTTTTTCCAGGTCTCAAGGCTTTCGCAAAGAAGGCCGAGCCCCGAAATACCACTTTTCAATTCGGAAATTTCCCTTTCGGTATCGAGGGTGATTTTTATTTTCTCCTCAATTTGCCCGAAAGACTTGCTTTTCTCCTTAAATTCCTTTTCGCCAAGCTCCCTTTTCCCTTCGAGAGAATCAAGAAGCGACGGCTTTTTTTCGGAATACCTTTGCAAAATTTCAATTGCGTTTTGCGCCTCGGTCCGCTTTTTTTCAAGCTCGGAAATTGCCGACGCGGCCGACCGTTTTGCAAGAGCGTCGTCCGAAACATCGCATATTTCCACCGAGCCGCGCCGCTGAAGACGGTTTATGATTTTTTTGCCGTCTTTTTTCAGCGCTATTATCTCAATGCGCTGCATTTTTAATTTTCCCGTAAAATCACCTTCTTTCCCCTGCGGCGGTTACGCCTGTTTACGGTAAATCGAACCGGCAACCGCCGACACGGCTTTTTCGCGATTTTTCTTTATCTGCGTTTCAAGGTCGGAAAGCTTTTTGTTTGTTTCGGCCTCTATTTGAAGCCTGCTTTCTTCGGTTCTTTTAAGGTTTTTACCTTCCATTTCCTTTATTTTTTTATCGGCCTTTTTTAAAATAGCATTTCGCTTTTGCTCGGCCTCTTTTTTTGCCGAAAGAATTATCTCGTCGGCGGTGCTTTTCGCTTTTTCAAGCTTTTGCTCTCCCGAGGCTTCGGTTTGCAGAATTTTTTCGACAGATTCGGAAACCATTTTATTTCCTCCCTTCGCAAAGAATATTATTCCCGAAAATAAACAAAAAAGGAGCGCATCCTACAGACAGCTCCCATCTAATTTAAATTCGTTTTTCAAAGTTCCTTTGTTGCTTTTATAATAGCCGTAGGAAAATATTTTGTCAACATTTTTTTGTGTTAAAAAATCAGTCAATTTATCTTTTTTGCACAAAGTTATGACACAAAGGGGTTATTCGTCATAAAAAATTTTTAAAAAACCGCAAAAATACCCTTGACCTAAAGTTAACTTAAGGTATAAAATATACTCAGTCAAATATTCAGGAGATGATTTTATGAAAATTATTTCAAGCGATTATTTTGAAAAGCAAAACGTTTTCGGAAAGGGCGGAGAAAACACAGCCTTTGCAAAATATTTTGTGGGCAAGTCGTTTTTAAATCCTCTGACCGACAAGGATTCTCCCCTTTTTGCCGCAAACGTGACCTTTGAGCCGGGCTGCCGAAACAATTGGCACATCCACCACGCAAAAAGCGGCGGCGGACAAATGCTTATATGCACCGCCGGCGAGGGTTGGTATCAGGAGCAAGGCAAAGAGGCGCAGGAGCTTGTTCCGGGCACGGTCGTGGTGATTCCTCCCGAGGTCAAGCATTGGCACGGCGCAAAAAATGACAGCTGGTTTTCACACATCGCCATATAGCTCCCCGGAGAGGACTACTCCAACGAATGGTGCGAGCCTGTGGACGACGAACAATATAACAATCTTTAAGTAAGTGTTTTTATGAGTAAGGTTACGGCGGGCAGAGACGCCCTCGGGGAGTTTGCCCCGGAATTTGCGCATCTTAACGACGACATTCTTTTCGGCGAGGTGTGGGCGCGGGAGCAAAAGCTTTCCAAGAGAGACAGAAGTCTTATAACCGTTTCGGCCCTCATGGCAAGCGGTATTCTCGACAGCTCTCTTAAATATCACATTTCCCATGCCAAGGAAAACGGCGTTACTAAAGAGGAAATGGCAGAGGCGATTACCCATCTTGCCTTTTACGCCGGTTGGCCGAAGGCCTGGGCCGCCTTCAATATGGCAAAGGAAATTTACTCGGAAGACAAATAAGCCTCCGTTTTTGCCTTTAAAAGGGTAAAAATCACATACAGCCGACAAAATCGGCAAAAAAACTCCCGCAGCTGTCATTCGGCTGCGGGAGTTTTTGTTATCTTGATTTAAGCGGGGAAATTCGAGCCGCTCTGTCTTGAGGAGAAAGGATTTTGAGAAGATGAGGACAACTGCTTTTCCGACGCCGAACCCAGCGTCACGCTGACCGTCTTTTCGGTATATCCGCTGCCCGTGTTCACCTGCAGCGTCACTTCGACGGTTTCCCCTGCGGCATAATACTCAAGGCGGCTTTCAAGAGCCGAGACGGTTGACACGCTCACACCGTCGAACTTGGTAATAACGCTTTGTTCGGCAATACCTGCCTTTTCGGCGGCGCTGCCCGACGCAACGGATGTGACGTAAATTCCCTCGGGAATGCCGTATGCAGACGACATATCGGAAGAAATGTCTCTCGCCGAAATACCGAGATATGACGCGTTTTCGTCTGAAACCTTTTCACGGGTGGTTTTGGTCATAAGCTCTTCGATAACGGGCATGGCGTCGGACATGGAAATCGCATATCCCATGCCCTCAACCTCGGTGGCGGCGGCTTTTGCGGTGTTGATACCAATAACCTCGCCGCTCATGTTAAGCAGCGCTCCGCCGGAATTGCCGGGATTTATGGCGGCGTCGGTCTGAATCATGGAAATGTTGCTGTCGTCCAGCTGTCGGTTAAGACCGCTGACAATGCCCGACGTTACCGACTGACCGTATCCGAGGGCGTTTCCTATCGCCACGACCTGTTCGCCGACCTTAAGGGACGATGAATCGCCTATTGTGGCAACCTTGATTTGAGACTTTGTATCGTCGGAAATGTCGGAAAGCTTGACCGAAATGACTGCAAGATCGTTATCGGTATCGCTGCCCTTGACGCTTGCCTCCACAGCCGAGCCGTCGACAAAACAAACCGAAATGGTGTCGGCACCGTCGATAACATGAGCGTTTGTCACGCACAAAAGCTCGGTGTCGTTTTGGCCGATGATAATTCCCGAACCGCTGCTTTGCGTTTCCTGGCTTGACGACTGACCGCCGAACATCCCGTAATAATTTTTGACCTCTTCCACCGAAACGGTGTTTATGGAAACCATGGCCGCCATATTTTCGCTTGCAACCGTGCTCACGTCAAGACTTCCGTCGGCCACCGACGTCGTCTTTATGGTCGAGCCGTTTGAAATGCTGTATACCGTCGAGGAGGACGAACCGCCGAGGAATTTGTTTACCCCGTAAAATGCGGCCGAAGCAACGCTTCCGAACAGCGCCGCGCTGAGCACGACGGCGCAAATTTTTCTCGGCAGTTCTCTTTTCTTTGCCGCCGACCCCGACGCAGCGACGGCGGCGGGCTCCTCCGCCTTGACTTGTTCGACGGGATTTTCCCTTTCTTCGACCTTTTCGGTTTCAAAAATGTCGTTTTCATTATATTGATTATCCATAAGATTACCTCCGTTTTTCTTTCGGGTTTCCCCTTTGCTGTCTATATAATAACTCCTCTTCTTAAAGAAAAACTAAAGGTTTGTGTTATAAAACTGTAAATAACCGTAAGATAAATTGTTAAAATCGGGCATTTATTTAAAAATCTGTGACGTAAAAATTAAATCAGTCTTTCAGCGCCGGTTCAAAGCTTTCAATTGCCGCTCTCAGTTTCGGATGACGTATGACAAAATGCACCGCCGGCGGATTGCATTTGGATACTGCCGCCCATTCTCCCTCCTTTATATGTATCTGCAGATTGCGAAAGGCCTGTTCTTCGCAAAGCTTGAGATTATAATTTTCATTTTCCCGCGAAAGCCGCTCGGCATTGATAATCGCCGCCGAATACTGTTTTCGGGTCAGCGTGATATTTTTATCAAAAAACATTTCCGAAAGGTCGAGCGACAGCGGACGGGCCGAAATGTCATCTTTGCTTATCGAAAGTATCTCATCGGTCACGCTGCCTTTTTCAAGGATTTTTTCAAAGCGCCGCACCGACTTTTCAAAAAATCCGAACACCTTTTCAAAATCTTCTCCCGACACATTGTTGCTTTCAAGTATTTCCCTTAAAAGCTCGCTGTTTAAGACATAAATCGGCAGGGCAGCAAGTATATTCCTTTCATTTCCGCCCTTTTCCGCCTCAAAAGACTTGAAGGACAAATACTCCTCCTCCCTGTCGGCACGGTATATGTCCATAAGCGGACGCGCCCTCGAAAGCATTTGTTCGGCTCTTTTTTTGAAATAAACAAGCTCGTCCTTGGATTTTGTGAGATAATATTTGCCGTCGGAATGAAATCCGTTTATCGCCTCTCCCGAAAGGGCGGCCGCTCCCGAAACCTTAAGCAAATGGAGAAACACCCCGCTGTCGGCATTTTCAAAATAGTAAGGCGAAATCTGTCCCGTCATATACATCGGAATCCAGCTTTCAAGCCCGAGCATCATATCCTCAAAGGAGCGGTCGAGATTGTGTATTTGTTTAAGGCAAAGACCTTTTTTAAGCATCATCGCCATTCCGAACATCCACCTTTTGGGGAACTCGCTGTCCTTTGCCATTTCACCCATGGGCATATCGCTGTACATAATAACCGATTCGTCTGATTTTGAAAGCACGGTCGCCTTGAGAAAATCAAGTTCGCTGTCCATCATTGCCTTAAGACCGAAATATTTCTTGGAAGTGGGAAGCTGAAACGGCAGCGTGGGAATCTTGATTTCATCGAATTTTATAACCTTTATATATTCGTTAAGGTCAAATTCGTCAAGCCTTGAAAAAAAATCCGACACAGCTTTTTGCTTTTTTCCGCGGTTAAAAAGCAAAAAGCTTCTCGTTTGCTCAAAAACCGCATTTTCACTTTTCAGCTCTTCGGCCTCACAGCCGTATAAAACCGCCGCCTTTTCCCTTTGCTCATCGGTTATGTTTTGTCTTAAAAATTCGGCGACACCGTCGGCAAATTTAAGGGGATCGGCAGGCTGGCGCGAATGATTGCGAAATCGCGAAACCGTCGATGGGTCATAGTTTATATAGGGGCAAAGAGCCGAAATTCCCAAAGAAAGCGACGAAACAAGTGCATTGAAATTGTCAAGCAGCAGTTCCTTGTCCACGGTCATAATGTCGCTGCAGGCCGAAAAAGCCTCGAAAACCTTCTCCCTTGAAAGCGGGTTATCTCCTTCTTTCGACTGCTCGGCAATCGCGTCGCACAAAGAAAGAAGCAGCTCGGAACCGCCCTCGGGCACGCGCTCTCCCGAGCGGTATCGGCTCATCGTTGCGGCGGAAACACCCGACTGCCCGCACAGCTCCTTTGCGGTGCATCCGAGATTTTCCATATATTCATTGAGTTGTTCGCAAAATTTCATACCCGTCACTCCTTTGACTCAATTATATACTATTGCAGGAATAAAAGGAAGAAGAAAATTATACTTTCCGCATTGGAAATTGCCTTTTCGGAAAACAATCCCATTTTTGGGGAAAAATCATTTATAATCAAACAAAAAAGCAAGGAGAATTTTTATGAAAAAAAATATTTATTCGGCGATGTTTTCCGCACTTTTATCACTCGGCATAATTTTCGGTCTTTTTTCCTTTCCCGCAAACGCGGCGGTCAAAAAATCGATAAACAGTCTTGAAATTTCCGAGGCGACCCTGTCATTTGAGGCCGGGGACAGCCCTGTTTTCACGGGGAAAATAATCGGCGGTGCCAAGGACGCCTGTTCCCTTTATTACGAGCGGTAAGCTTCGGTGTCAGGTTTAGCCCCGTTAAATTCTCCGCGCAGAGACGCTCGACCAGTGAGCTATTACGCACTCTTTGAATGAGTGGCTGCTTCTGAGCCAACATCCTGGTTGTCTGCGTATCTTCACATCGTTTTCCACTTAACCTGACTTTGGGACCTTAGCTGTAGATCTGGGCTGTTTCCCTTTTGACAATGACATTTATCTGACACTGTCTGACTCCCAAGCATCAATACTCTGGCATTCTGAGTTTGATAAGCTTCGCTAACCTCTCGGCCGCTAGGCTATTCAGTGCTTTACCTCCAGGTATCTAACTTGAGGCTAGTCCTAAAACTATTTCGGGGAGAACCAGCTATCTCCGGGTTCGATTGGAATTTCTCCGCTACCCACAGTTCATCCGCCGCCTTTTCAACGGAGGTCGGTTCGGTCCTCCATGGAATTTTACTTCCACTTCAACCTGACCATGGGTACCGGCATCCTTCTTGGAATCTGCGGAACACTGGTCGTCGGAGCGCTTGGCATTTATCTGACCTGCCGCTTTACCGGAAGTCAGATACTCATCACCAATGCAGCGGCAGATACGGACGGAACGACCCTGCTGGATGCAAAGACAACGGCAAAGATCAACGAACTGTCAGCTTACATTGATCTGTATTATTATGAAGATACCGATGTTCAGGATTTGAAGGACGGTCTGTATGCGGGACTGCTGGAGGGACTGGATGACAGATATTCGGTTTACTACACGGCGGATGAGTACGCGCAGACGCAGGTCAGCATGACGGGTCAGTATTACGGAATCGGGGCAGGGCTTGCGCAGGATAAAGATACCATGCAGGTCACAATCACAAAGGTTTACGAGGGAACACCGTCTGAGAGTGCGGGACTTCGCAACGAAGACGTAATTCTGTCGGTGGACGGAACCGAGGCGGATACGATGGATGTCACGGATCTCGTGAAGCTGATCCGCGGGGAAGCCGGGACGACGGTACATCTTGAGATCTACCGTCCGTCTACCGGAGAGAATCTCTCGTTTGACGTGGAGCGTGCCGATGTGACGCTGCCGAGCATATCTTCACAGATGTTAAACGATACGATTGGTTATATCCGGATTGAATCTTTTGAGAAGGATACGGCAAACCAGTTTGAGAAGGCGCTTGCGGAACTGGAAGGGGAAGGGCTTACATCGCTGGTGGTCGACCTTCGCTATAACGGCGGCGGACTTGTCGATTCCGTGGTACAGATTCTTGACGATATTCTGCCGGAAGGTCTGATCGTCTACACGGAGGATAAGAACGGACACCGCGAGGAGTACCGTTCCAGCGGAGACACGCATTTTGACTATCCGATGGCGGTGTTAATCAATCAGGACAGCGCCAGCGCTTCCGAGATTTTTGCAGGAGCCATCAAGGATTACAACTACGGAACGCTGATCGGAACGACGACATTCGGCAAGGGCATCGTGCAGAGCCTGTTCCCGTTGGAAGACGGAGACGCCATCAAGCTGACAACCGCGAAATATTTTACGCCGAACGGCAACTATATCCACGGTGTCGGAATCGATCCGGACATTGAACTGGAATATGAGTATCTCGACCCGGACGGAGAGCAGTATGAGATCCAATACGATAATCAGGTGCAGAAGGCAATCGAAGTGCTGAGTGAGAAGACACAGAACGACTGATCGGAGTGAGGAGACGGGATGAAGCTTCGGATATACCGTGTGATAACAGGAGGACTTCTGCTTCTTTGTATGGTGATGATTTTCCGGTTTTCGGCACAGCCGGCATCGGAATCGGAGCAGGTCAGCGGTGGGGTTGCCTACCGCATTGTGGAAACATGGAGTCATCTGACAGGAACAGAATATACACAGAGCGAGATGGAAGCATATGCCGACCGGATTGATTATCCGGTGCGCAAGCTGGCGCATATGACAGAATATGGAATACTCTGTCTGCTGGCGTGCGCTTTTGTGCACGGATATTCCGGTAACTGGAAAGTGTGCGGAATTTCGGCGGTTGCGGTTGCGGCGCTTTACGCGGCGACCGATGAGATCCACCAGCTGTTTGTCCCGGGGCGCGCCGGACGGTTCTCGGATGTGTGTATTGATACGCTGGGAGCGGTGATCTGGCTGCTGCTTTTTACAGCGCTGCGAAAATTGTGGGAAAAGATTGCGAAAAGACGGGGCTTCCAGTACAATAAGAATAGAAAAAAATGAAAGAGGTGATAACTGTGGTAGAACTTGATCAATTTAAAGTGACCCTGAACACATACAGGGAACCGCTGCAGGAAGTGAGGGATTCACTTTGACCTGGCTGACAAAGAGCAGAAAATCCAGGAATTAGAGCGGGAAATGGAAGACGGCAGTTTTTGGAATGATCCGGTCGTTTCCCAGAATAAAATGAAAACTTTAAAAAGTTTGAAAGATGACGTTGCAACTTATGAGAAGCTTGCAACACAGTTTGAAGACATAGAGACGCTCATCGAGATGGGGTATGAGGAGAATGATGCTTCCCTGATCCCGGAGATCGAGGAGATGTTGAGTGAATTTGTTACGACTTTCGACAATATCCGTATTAAGACACTGCTTTCCGGTGAATATGATGGGGATAATGCGATCCTGTCATTACATGCCGGAGCTGGTGGAACCGAGTCGTGTGACTGGGCACAGATGCTGTTCCGCATGTATTCCAAATGGGCAGACAGCAGGGGATATGAGCTGGTTGTCTTAGACTCGTTAGATGGAGATGAGGCAGGCATCAAGTCCATCACATTCCAGATCAATGGAGAGAATGCGTATGGATATCTGAAATCGGAAAAAGGTGTGCACCGGCTGGTTCGTATTTCTCCGTTTAACGCGGCAGGAAAAAGACAGACTTCTTTTGTATCCTGTGATGTTATGCCGGATATAGAAGAAGATGTCGATGTGGAGATCCGGGAGGAAGATATCCGTATTGATACGTTCCGCTCCAGTGGTGCCGGAGGCTGCGCGACGGCGCAGGAGGCGCAGACGCTGCTTGAGCGGGCGCTGGAGGTTTCTGACTCGACCAACGGCATTTTTGACTGCACGATCGAGCCGGTCATGGATGCCTGGGGATTTACCACACAGAACTACCGTGTGCCTTCGGCGGACGAGCTGCAACAGTTGCTCTCCCGTGTGGATTACAAGCAGGTGCGGCAGAACGGCAGTGACGTTTCCATTCCGGCGGATGTGCAGGTGGATCTGGGCGGTATTGCCAAGGGCTATACCTCGGACCGCATCATGCAGGTGCTCGCGGATAACGGAGTAACGAGCGGCATAGTTTCTCTCGGCGGCAACGTGCAGGCACTCGGCTGCAAGCCGGATGTTTGAAATTCAGGCAAAAGCAGTTATTCTTGCAATGGGATGCCGCGAGAGTCCTCATATTTCTCATATAAATCTTT
>OGYE01001057.1_pt1 | contig 18075 bp, 20 predicted proteins | sample 1576471 | NCBI WGS metagenome assembly OGYE01 (sample SAMEA3541532, study PRJEB24748) | human gut metagenome | biome: human gut; feature: human-associated habitat; material: faeces | place: China | collected 2012
AAGGCAGATGAATCAGGAAATCCAGAATAATTTTATTGTTGAACCCTTTAAAGCAGATTTGATTATGGAAAGAAAGAATGATATTCCATTTGAGCATCAGATGATGTTTATTCTGAGACGTTATGATTCTGTAATGGCTGAGAATATTGAGCTGCGTAAGGAAATAGAGGAACTTACAGAAGCTCTTGATGAACTTGGAGGAAATAATGAACGTAAATCTTTGAAAAAGCGTATAAAGAAGCTATCAGAGAAGAATGAGAGCCTAAAACAGAAGCTTTCTGAAAAGAACAAGCAATACGATGAAGTATATCGTTTGTACAAGATAGTCTCAAAGAAGAAAAACGTTCTTAAAAATACGTTGCTGTATGTAAAGGCGCATATTAATAAGATGCTTGCACTTGTTGATATTCCTGCTTTGAAACTGTTGTCACAGCGTATTATCAAGGATGTAAATTTGGTTGAACATACCAATTGTGTGTATGAAGGAGTACAATAAAGAAATGCTTATTGTATCTTTCAAATGAGAATAATTAAAATGTATCGATATGACAAATGAACAAATTAAGCAGCACTTGGATAGAGTGGTGAAAACTGCTAAAGATATTGCAGCAAGGACTTGTAGTCAGCAATGGGAGAACTACAAGAAAAGTAGAGTAGAGAATGGAGAACGCCCAATTCCGAAAGAGAAGGAAGAAAGCATTCGGGATGTCTTCACCTTTGCATATGCTACAGGTATTGCTACAGGGGTTGAGGACACCATTGTTAGTTATAATATGATGTTCAATACCGGGAAAGGAGGAGAGGCATGAAAAGACGTATGGCTAATAAGATAGAAAACTATAAAATCCTGCCTAAGCGACTTATCAATAAATATATGTCTCTTAGTTTTGAACAAGGTTACTTTAGTGTCTCTATAGAATTTAAAGGTTGTATCAAAGTGTATGTTCGTGATGTATGGGGTAGAATACTCATTTATAGCCTTAACTATTCAGATGGCAAGTGTGAGCATTCTCATGGCTACAAGATGTGGAATGATGATGTTTTGTACCATGTTTACAAAGGAATGAAATATGATGGTAAATAATAAGATTTTAGAATATAATCATGATAAGGTTATTGTTGAAGAAAATGATGATAGTTATGTCATAGACTTCCAAAGAGGTTTAGGTGAGGTTTCATACTCTAAAAAAGATTGGACTCTTACCAGAGCCTTGTATCATCAATCTATTCAAAACTACAAAAAGGAAATAGAAGAAGATTTATACGAATGGTAATTTATAATCTTTAAAATGATATACAATGTATAAGGTAAAAATATTTTTTGGTTCATTCTATGGGGAATGGTTTGAAAATGATTTCTTGGAGGATATGGATTGGTCAGATATATCAGTCGCAGAATGTATGATAGAAGCTCATTTCCCCGTAGTTCCTGCCCATGGCAGTTTTGTTGATGTAAGTAGTCTCCGTTCACAGATTTATAAAGGATGGAAAAAATATGTTGATGAAGGAGGTTATTTGTCAGATGTGATAGATGGGGTTAGATGCAAATTCAAAATACCACGACAAATTTCAAATGCAGATATTTTTAAAGAAATGGTATTTGGAGGTAATTATTTACAAGATTTTATCTCCTATAAAAAATATATGGTCGGTACTGATGAAGATGTCTTTTATGGAGTATGTCTAACACCTAATACAGACTATATTAAAATAGAAATTTACTGATAATACTCGCTATATAGAATTGTTTAAGGGATGCTCGATTACAGCATCCCTTAAACAATTCTATTTAATGGTGAAGTCAAAGACTTTCTTGCTACCTGAGTTCTTCATCCCATTACTGGTATTGCCTTGCTTATTGTTGTAAGTAAGACAGTATTCTCCAGGCTGTCCTTCTACTGTCAAGTCATAAACGTTATCAGAAACTTTTTTCACTTCTAATTTTACAGATTTATCTTCTTTGGCACCTTCAATCCTGTTGGAATGAACAACAGCACTGGTCATTTGTCTGCCTTTTCCTACAGACTTAAATTTTACCACAAAGAAATCGTCTATGCTATAGTCACTGGAGAACATATCATAATACTCAGAGATACTATTTCTATCATGCGTGAAATAAATGCGAAAAGTAGCCTTGCCACCTGCAAAAGCATAAGGCGAAGTCTTACCTTCGAACGTGATAAGTTCCTTGTCTTTAAACGGATTGATATATCCAGTTCTTTCTATTTCTTTGAAGTCTATATGCTTCATAGCAACAAGACTGTTATCTATGTTAGCATAGATACCAACAGAATCCATTCTGAGCTTACTAAGAGCTGTTTGATTGAAGTCTATACCGGCTTTAGCAAATGAAGCTTTCTGCTCTTCATAAGTCTTTCGTCTGGCATCATTAAAGCCTCGGATGTATTCTTCCGATTTCCCTTCTAATGGGTCTATTGTAGAATCGTCATCATCATCATCAACATCCTCGTCATCATCTGATTCGTGTTTAGGGAGAATCTTGCTGATGTCTGTTACACCGCCCTTAATCAAAGCCTTGGCTTTTTCTCTTGCTTGCTCAATAGGAGTCTGAGCCATCATGAATGTGCTTGCAGATACAAGCAACATTGTTAACATAACTATCTTTTTCATATATATAACTTTTTAGAATAGAGTGCAAAGTTAATGCTTTTATTAAGAAAATAAGCAATATCTGCAATTTTTTATATATAATTAAACGAAGAGAGGAAACACTTCCAAGAAACGCTTCCTCTCTTTTTCTTATAGTTATGATGCTTTTTGTTGTTGGGTTTTCTCTGTTTGATGAAATTCCCTTTGAATAACTTTTATCATATTCTTCACTTCCTGATCTATCTTATTGAAATTGTTATATAAGATACGTTCCTTTGCATCTACAGAACCAAAATCATAGAATTTAGGTAAAGGAAAATTCTTATAATCCTCTTCCTCTGCCTTTATTTCATCCATATTAAAGTTGGTTTTGCAGAAGAACTTGGAAGTTTTGAACTCTTCCGCCTTTTGAATGTCCATAGCACCTTTGCGACCTGTCTTTGTAACAGTAAAATCTCTTGCTGTCTGACCACATATCCAACCAGATGCCATGTCGGAAATCTTAGATGCCGGAACAAGACTATCCAAGTTTTCATTAAGATTGATGGAAGTTCTGTCACGGTCAATGGTGATACCTTTCTTTAGCTGAACCACCTTACCAAATATATCTCCTGATAGCCAATCGAGAGTGTCCTTGCTACGAGCAGAGCCGCTGATTACATTGCCAACAGTGGTGATAATTTTGTCTTTACCAACCTTACCATAGTCAGCCTCCAACTGAGGCAATTCCTGAAAGCCTAATGTTACTGCAACCTTGTTGCTTCGAGCAGTACCAATCAATCTATCTATTTTATGGAAATACAAAGTTGGTAACTCGTCAACAATAATACTTACAGGTACATTTTTACCCTGACCGCTGTTCACACGTGTCACAAGGCGGTTCAATATAAGGGCATTCAATGCACCGATGATACTCTCCATTTCCGGGTCATTAGCAATAAGAAGATAACTTGGATTCTTAGGATCACTGACTTTTAAATCAAAGTCATCGCCTGAGAATACCCAATATGCCTCTTTCGTTGCAAGACGTGATGTTTGAACACGAAGTGTACCAATCATACCTTCCAACTGTTCCATAGCGTTATTCTTCTTCGCTGTCATGAACGGAGCCATCAGAGGATAAACCTCAGGGTCTGTTTCTAAAACTTCAAATATCTCAGAATAATCTCTATTCAAGAACGACAGTACATGAGGCATATCCGAATATTTGCCTTTCCAATAAGCAGGTTCAACAATGTGTTCCTTCTCACCAAGATGACCTTTTGCAAATACACGTCCAGTAAGTCGCTTATGGTGGGTCTCTGGGTCTTCGCTATACTCTGCATCCAGTTCATGACCATGTTCATCGTATGGCTTCTTTCCATAGTTGACAAAGAAATAAATGCAAGCGGCAAGGAAGTTTGTTGCAGATGTTTGGAAGAACTGGTCACTGCCACCGCCACTTCCTTTCTGTCCTTTCTGCAAAGATTCAATCAGTGTCTCAGCAGTTTCCTGGGCTGCCGCCAAATTACTGATGTATTTCTGCTGTATAGGGTTGACACGTCTTGAATATTCAACATTCACGAAGTTGATGATATTAAACCTGCATCCTTTTGGCGTTTTACCTTGCTGTTGGTTCTTCTTGTAATGATAATAAAGCTTTGTAGCCAAAGTTGGAAATTTATAGTCGTACACGACCATGGCAAAGCCTTTGGCACTATGCTGTCTGATGTATGGTTCTATGACAGAGAATGTCTTACCACTACCAGGAGTACCCACAACCCAAGTTCCACGGAATGGGTTAATGATATTAATCCATCCCTTACGGAATCTTCCTTTATAATAGTAACGCATCGGTATATTAACAGAATACTTGTTGTCAACGTATTCTTCTGTCTGCTCAAAACTCTCATTCTCGAAGTTGAATCTATCTTTAAGCATTCCATCCTTGAAATATTTTGAAACATTATCAAGTGCTATATGAATCAATATGGTTCCTATCAAAGATGCTACCATATAAAGCCAAATGTTGGTTCTCAGCAACCAAACTCTGGTTTTCCAATCACAGCTATAAAGAAAAACAGAAACTGTTACCAAAACGAGTCCGATGGAGATAGGCCAGAAAACCATCTTTCTCGCATCGAACTCTATCTGTTTTTTGTTTTTAGTACCTATACAGGTGATAATTACCAACATTACTGTAACAATCTTGCTATATGGCAGAAACTGATACATGGATAGCCTCCCAAGTCGGCTATGTACGTTGGTGATAACGCCGCCCAAGAAATCCAAAGCTGTTGGGTCAAGCGCATACATAAAAAATTCGAGCAATAAAGAAACATAGATTGTCGCTCGGAAAAGGGTGTATGTTCCCTGTAGTTCTTTTGACTCTTCCATTATTTTGTATTCATTTTATTCGCTGTTCTTGCTTTATTTATCCATCCTCTTTTACAGTCAGCAACAATAGCTTTCATAGACCGTGTTCCTCTTGGTGTTCCACGAAGCTCGTACCAAGAATCCAACAAAGATGTATAGCGGATTAATCTGTTCATCCTTCTTAGCTTAAAGTTCAACTTTACCAATGTATTGTTGATATTGGCTATGACTTGAATCCTTTGATGTTCCGTAAGCTTAGGGTTCTTTCCCTTTGATGATCCAAGCGGTAGAATCTGCTTTACATCGGCAGCTATCTGAATGCCGTCATCAATGACATCTTTGTAGATATTATTCTTCTTCTGTGACAAAGCTACAGCCAGTACATTAGCTGGACATGAAACACCGACAGATTTTAACTCTTTAAGATTTTTAAGAGTTTGGTCAACCTGGTAATATATGCCGTAAATGCTTGCAGCTAAAGTAAGCATATCACCAAAACTGGATAGATAGTTATCAAACTCTCTTTGAAAGTTTGTTACTTTTTCTGTCTGGTCTGAGATATACATGTGCCCAGTTAGGTTAAGTGACATTACTTCATCTTGTGATTTCAGAGCTTTTTTTGCCTTCTTAGCATAATCAAGGAACAATCCTGCACGCACTACGTCTTCTCCAGCATAAGCATTTAATGGAAGGAAAGACATCAGTCCTGCCAATACTATCATATAAAAGAATTTATTTACCATCCCCATGATTTACTGTTCTGTTTAAGTTTATAATATCTTGCAACAGAAGTTGCTGCTCGGCGCATTCTGTTTCTTGCTTCAAGGGCAAGCATACCATTTGACTTGTCTATTTTGCCTGCAATGGCACGATTCCAAACATCCTCAAAGCTGAACACAGATATAGATACAGCCAATCTTCTTAACTTGGAATTGAGTTGTTCAAGCTCACGCTCCAAATTCCATATTAATTGTGTTCTTTCTGCACCGTTCAGCATATTTTTATCTGTACCTTTAGCACATACTTTTTTTAAAGAACGAAATGTCTTTATAAATTGAATTGCTGTCTCCATATACAGATTGTTCATAGACATTGTGGCAAAGACACCTTGTGGATTAATTTTCTTTGCAGCAGAAACTTCCCATAAGGCATTTAAGGTCTGAACACCTTCTAAGTAAAGTTGACAGCAAGCAACTGTTCTTTTGGCGTAACCAGATGCTTCTTTTAGATAAGCATTATACTGTTGCTCCCAATTTCTTATCTTTGCAGTGGTTCCAGATAGCTCTGCTTGAATACCTGCTTCCTTCTTTCGATAATTTGTTTGAGCTGTAATCTTACTAAGAATATTGTCCTCGCCTTTCTTTATAGCAAGATATTGACCAGGATTAGAGGTAGTACCACTTATTTGTCCACGGCATACAGCAGTGGATAACACTATAACAAGCCAGAACATAACAGCTCTAACATCTATTAGTAATCTCATATATCCCCTTTCTTCTTTTATTAAATTCAACTCTCATCCTTATTTCAGACACTACATCGTCAGTTTCTTTAATACCTATCATGTTGACCACTGAATTGTTTCTATCACCTGAATAAATGGTGACGGTTTTCAATCCAAATATCTGTTGTGGCAACGAACGATGTTGCTTGTAGTCCACAACACGATACAACTCAACATAATCTGTTGAGTGTGATAATACTCCATGAAGTATTATTATTTGTTCCGATGTTATAACGTATTCTGTACGCAACAATGATAGCAACTTACAGAACAGATATATAACCAAAAACAATGCGGCATAGATAAAATATTCGTGCCACATAAACTTGCCAAATACATATATCCAAAAAGCGGCAATGCTTAGGCAGATGGCAGGAAACTCATTAATGACGTATTGTAATACTTGGGGTCTCAATGCCACCGTCTGAAATATTTGAATAGAGTTATTATTCATACCTTATTATATTAAATATAAAGAGAAAAGAAGTATGGGTTAAACGCCCATACCTCTACCTTCTCCATGTCCACGGTCTTCGCCTATCTCAGCTGCATAGCTTGCAGCGGCAACTGCTTCGGGCGATACAACACCTGGTTTTGAAAATACAGCCCTTGACTCGTAGAAGTCTGGTTTAGGTCTTGGTGCGGCAGCCATCGAAAGACCCGCAGCAACATCCAATCCTGTAGTAACGGCTGCAAGAATAGCCGCACCTAAGTTGAAGCCATGTCCCGGCTTTGTCTTCATTTCCACCTCAGGGAATATTTTATCAAAGAGTTTCATTCTCTGATAGTCATTCACAGCAAGGAATTTATTGAAGTCTTTCTGATTAATCTCGTGTGAAATTACGTTTCCGTCAATGACTGCGGACATCTTATATTTACCCTCGATAACCTTACCTTGCTCATCCTTCAATCTTTCCACAGAAATATCACCAATAGTTGTAGCACGACCATGTTCGCCACTACGTTTCCATTCCTTGCTTTCTTTGAGATTATTCAAAGACTCTCCGTTTACCCCAGCATCACCCATAAGGTTAATCTTTGCTGCATTACGTAAGTCATTGAGATTAATGGCTTCGTTACCATAATGAACAACCCTGCCTTCAGTTACAGAAGGCTTCTCTCTATGAGCAGATACTAAATCCTCAGACAATACTTTTTCTTTTCCAACCGTCTTAACGACTTCGGTGCCAAATCCGGCTTTATGCAATTCATCTATAACGTTGCTGATATTGGCATTATTGTTGAATGACTGCTGACGCATATCTTGATGAAGGCTGCTTGTTGGAACAATCTGCATCTTCTGCTTGTTCTCATCAGTAAAAGGGATAAGAACGGTCAACATCTTGGCTCTGTCCTCATTTGTTCCATTTTTGAAAGCATTGTATTGTGCCTCTGTTATCTTAAATGACCACATTCCGGCATCCTTATCGGTACGGACATTTATCTGATAATTGCCAGAGATTTGGTCTTTCCATGCCATAGCTCCAGTAATGGCAGCGGAAGTATTTGCATTTACAAGACTATAATCTCCTTTCATTGTGACAACGCCCTCTGCTTGGTCAATTCCTTTTGACCTAACAGCATCTTGCATCTGACCATTTGATGCACTCTTTATCTTCACTTCATCAAAGACTTTATCAAACAGCTTCAAGCGATACTCGTCATCATAGTTGATAAACTTCAGATAGTCATCTTTGCTAATCTCGTGACTCATCAACTGATTGTTTATTACCGCTGTCATACGGAATGTTGTCTTCTGACCGTCATTCGTAGGGTAGGCTTGTATCTCTCCCACAGAAACGGCACGACCATCTTTGACTGGTAGATAGAACCCTTGGCTTGCATCCAAACTTCTACCATCTACAACACCAATACTATTCCATTTGTCTATATAGCCAGTCTTGTAATCTTGACGCATATTCTTCATGTCAATATCAATGACATCGATGTTCTTGGCATAGGATGCTGCTTGTTGCTGACCTAAGTTCAACTCCTGCTCAACCTCTGGTTTCAACTTAATATTGATGTAGTCCTTGCTTTGAAGATGCTCTTTGGTTATCTTCTCTGAAAAGTCCTTGGAAATGACATTGTTGATAATATCAAGTCGCTCACTAATATTAGGAGCAGTCTTGTTATGAACCATCTTATGCTTACCCTCGCCAGAAGTGAATCTCAGCTTGTCATTGAGGATCTTTTTCAATTGTTCGTCAGTCAACGCATATTGTAAATCCTTGTTGATACCGTCACACTTGATTGTAAGAGTTTTCTTCTCTTTATCGATAACGATGCCATGAGAAGAGAGAACCTTGTTGAATCCTTCACCACTAAAGGTTAGTTCTGCACTGTAATTATTAAGGTATTCTCCCAAGGTCAACGCCTGTCCTTTTGGACGAACCAACTGTTTCGGTTTAGCATCAATCTTCATGTTAGCCAAAGAATCTTGCTGCTGGTTTCCTTTGTCATAAAAGCCGTAATCGCCAGTCTTCAATTCTCCAGGCTTTAGTCTGCCATCAGGTCTATCCATCACAACAGGTGCACTACTTGCGAAGAAAGGACGGTCATCTATTCTTCTTGCATGATAACCATGTCTTCCAAACGCTCTGAATCCATCCAAGAAACTATCAAAACGTCCGTATCTTGCACCTTCAAAAGGGTGGAATGGGCGTTCTCCTCTATATCCATATTCTCCAGGATTAAGTCGATGTCCATTTAAACCCATATTTACAGGGCTATTAGCATTACGTGCAGCAACCCAAGAACCAGGAATATAATAGTCATTTTTCACAATTGATACAAAAGTTTCGTAAGCCTTTTTATCCCATACGTTATTTCCGCCATTCCTTAATGCCTCCAATTGAGCATCATTGAGTGTATAACGTCGAGGTGTTGATGTGTTGTGAGACATTGTTACCAACTGATATTCACCTGTTGGGGTCATTGCAATCTGTGCTTGCATGCCATTGGCATTAAGCGTGTTTTGGAGCTGAGGAGCTATGTCCAATGCTCTTGGATTTGTATTTTTTCTTACTGACATATTCGTTATTGTTTATTAGATATTATTTTTTGCTACCCATAATTCGGAGTATATAAATAAAGAGGTTGACGAAATCAAGATACAATTCTAAAGCTCCTAATAGTGCTGTCTTTTGACTATGTTCGTCAACACCATATTGGGATTCTTCTATAAGAATCTTTTTTATTTTCTGAGAATCCCATGCTGTCAGTCCAATAAAAATTATTACTGCCGCATAGCTTATCATTAAGTCAAATCCACTGCTTTTGCAGAAAAGATTGACCATTGTAGCTATAACTAAGCCGATTAATGCGAAAAACAGTAATTTTCCAATTGAAGACAAGTCCTTCTTGGTAGTATAGCCATATAAGGACATTATTCCAAAGGTTCCTGCTGTTATAAAGAAAGCCTTTGCAATGCTTGCCTCTTGATATACCAGCAGAGTAAATGACAGGGTCACGCCATTAAGCAAAGAGTATAGAATGAATAGGATAGTTGCTTGTGTCAAGCCCAGTTTTCTAATTCTACTACTGATGATAAATACCAATGCTATTTCTGCACCACATATTCCAAATACCATTAATGGATGTTCAAACATTGCAGACATCAATGATACTGATTGAGCTACAGAATAAGCTGTAAATCCTGTTATTAAAAGGGCAAGTGTCATCCAAAGATACACCTTACCCATAAGAATAGAGAAAGACTTTTGCAAGTCCTTCTCATATATAATTCCAGAGCTTTCCTGTTTTGGATAGATGCTATTAAACAATTCTTTTTCAGTCATAACTTTACATATTATAATTAGTCTTTCTTATACACTATAACACAAGTGTGTCGATTAGCAGTGTAAGGCTTGTAGAGATTGATACCACCTTGGCTTACACCAATCATTTTTTCCTTTGGCACACCTGCTTTGGCAAGGAGTTTAGCTATATATTTTGCTCTTTTTATACTCAGCTTGCGGTTTATTTTTGGCGTTCCTGTTTTACTATCAGCGGCTCCCACAATTCTTAGATTGAGATCGAACTCATTTACTGCTCCTGCAATCTCTTTGATATTTACCAACTGTTGCTTGTCAATAAGTTCAGTTGAGTTAATCTTGAAGAAGAACAATATTGGTGCGTCAAACTTGGCAAGTCGCTCGTCAACTGTTGTTTCACCGTTGTTCATTCGCTCTTTAAGTCTTCGCAAGCCTTCATAATCATTGCGAGGAAATGGCGTGAGGTCTGTAACATCTTGCACTGGTAACATACCAACACACTTTGATGACTTCTTTTCCCATCCGAGTTTGCCAATGCCTACAGTCAAGCCGATGCTTGCTTGAAACAAATTGTCACCAAAATGCTTGTCCTTGCCAGCTCCATCAAAGGTTTGGAATGTGCTCGTTCCTCCAAGTTCAGCAGACAAACTGACTCTTTTTGACATTCTATAGCTTCCAATCACACCATAGCTAATGGCAAATGGCTTGTTGTGTAAATCGCTGTTTCTTATGATACCAGCACCAACATAGGGAATGATGTTCCACTTTGGAAGAGGGTTATAGGTGGTTCTGTAGAACGAAGAAATATTCAACATCAAATCACCATGATAATTCTGATAACTAACAGATTCCTTGTCAAAATTGGCAAACTGAAAACCCTGGTACACAACACGTGTTCCGAAGAAACGAGAGTGCCATTTACCAAGACTAAACACCATGGTGTATTTTGTCTTGTCATAGAAGTCTCCGCATCCCTTTGGCGCACCAAGAAAAGTGGATGTACCAGCCTGCACTGAGGCAAACCAGTTGTCTCCGATACCTGATAGACGGAAACGTGTGTTTCTATCTGAAATGGATGGCTGCTGTTGAAGATTGTGGTTGGTTGCTGACATAGGCATTGAAGAACCAGTAGTTCTTGCATAGTTCTTTTCGTCATCACCATAAACCACTTGTGCCTTTGCTACCGTTGTTGTAAGGCATAAAGCCAGCATCATTAAAGTTTTTGCTTTCATTATTTTCTTTTTATTATTTATAAATTCTACATTTTTTCAGCTAAATCGTCATACAGATATAGCTTATGTTTCAATATTATACGCTCACATTTTTCAACATAATCGCTTCTGGTTGCATAACCCGAAGCTTTTATAGCCAAAAGCCAATGATGAAAGTCTTTGCTGCCATATCTCCAACATCGTGCGTAACGGTCACTCATAAGAAGGCGTGAATGGTATTCAACGCTTTCCTCTGGCGAGTTGAAATTGCAAAACTTTTCGTTCGGACGATCATCATTATGTACACTATATGGCAAACCTTCCCTCAACCATCGGCTGTTAGCTTTGATTCCGAAGAAGTTGTAACCTGCTTGTGCAAGATTGCTGTTTCCCCATCCGCTTTCAAATGCCATCTGAGCGAGAATAACAGAAGATGGAATGCCATACTTGCGCTGCTGCCGCATTGCTATACTTGCATATTCCTTGAAGAACTCTGTTGGAGTCATTATCTTCTTCTCGTCCAAATGCAGAGCTTTGACGGCTTTCTGCTTAGTATCTCGTATATATACCAGCAGGTTATATGGGTCTTGAAGTTTCCCTCTAAGTCGGCTTGTTATATGAAGATGAGGTCCTGTACTTCGCCCGGTAGTGCCGCTGAGACCTACAGGTTCCCCGGCATATATCTTCATATCCTTCTCAACCCAAATCTCCGACAAATGGCAGTAACTAACGGTATAATCACCAAATTGCATGGTTACATATTTTCCCGAACCTCTGTCATAGCCAGTTGCCTTTACATAGCCATCGAACATGGCAAGCACTTCTTCATAACGTGCTGCCAAATCAAGACCTCCATGTTGCCTGGTGTGACCGTTGAAAGGGTCAGCACGTGTTCCGTAGAATGAATTTATTCTTATTGTCTTCAGCGGAAAGCTAACACTTAGATACTTGTCAATCCAATAATCTTTTATGTCATCCTCAGTTATAGCTAATGAGGATTGTACTCCCATACTGCATAAAAGCAATAGTAGAACAATAATCTTTTTCATTGATATACCTTTTTATTAAGCTGCAAAAATACAATAATAGATACAAGGAATAGTTCTAAAAAAAATAAATGTTTTATATTAACATTAATAATATAAATTAAGCCTATTCTTATACATTTTATATTTAAAATGTTAATATAGGAGATATATTTGTTTTTTAACACGTTCATTAAAGAAAAGCCTTAATTTTGCATCCTCAACAAAATAATAAAAAGAAATATGAAGAAATTTACAGAAAACGAGATTCCTTACGAGGATTTTGAGCGGATGGGGTTCTCACAAGAAATGATAGATGACCTTCCTGAGACAATTATGAACAGACTCTTGTCTGGAGAGAAAACTCCTCTGTTGTCATCTTCTAAGAATGACTCTAAAGATAATCCAATGAAGGCTACCATTTGGATGAGTAGGGAAGAGAACGGTGTTGTTTCTGGCTTTTATCGTCCTTATGATAATGTTCGTGACTATTCAGAGTTTAGCAAAAGCCAGCAAAAGAAACTTCTTAGTGGAGGTGTTATTTTGACAGAGCTTAAAGGTCAACCGTCTTCTTATTATCAAATGGACGAAGATACTAACCGTATTCTTTCATGCCCTGCGGATTGTCTTATGAACAATTTCAACGGATTGAAAAATAACCTCTCAGCTTATATTGACGAGAAGACATTCTCAGAAGGCAAGATACAATCTGTTATGTCAGGTGGTAATGAAATAACAATTGGCATTGATCTTTCAGATTCTAAGGGCTATAGAGTCGTTGAAGGTAATTCACAAAACTGGAAGCAGGAGAAAGAAACTGATAAGTTACCAAAGTACAATTTTGGACTTTATGGCTGTTGGACATTTGATAAGGACAACAACCTATCCTATGTACCAGAAGAGAGCTATACCAACGAAATGGTGAAAGCTCAAAATGAACTTGTTGAAAAGAACAAAGCACGAGGTATGCACATGTAATATAAAAAGATATGGAAAAGACAATAGATAAGTTTGCTGATGAGCAAGAAATGCTCGATGCTTACATCAATGGCGAATACACAGCTAAAGAGATAGTTTCTGTATTCTTGCCAGATGACGTAAAAGAACAGTATAATATATATTGTTCTGAGAAAAATCTGCAAGATACAGAAGAAACCGCAGCAGCTTTTCTTGGTTGGTGGTATGAAGAAGATAGTGATAGAGAACCTACTGCCGCAGAAATGTTGGACGATGAAGAAAAGTCAGAGGAAGTTATTTCGAATGGCTATCAAGATATCTTTTCTGAATGGAATAAGGATATTACTAAACTTACAGAACTCTCATCCTCTGAGACTGCAAGAGACGTAACTTTGTGGCGATGGAAAAACCTCCTGATAAATTTCAAGATTTTCTTTTGTCATATTATTTTTTTTATTAATTTTGCAAAGATAATGGATAAACTTTCGAAAGAATATCCTTAAACTTTCGTGTGCAAAGATAATAAAATTATTAATTACATATAATAAAACGCTTAACTTTATAAGATAAATTAACATAAAACAAGGGTATGGATGGACTTAAATTAAAGAAAATCTTAATCGGCAAGGGCTATATGTTGAAAGATATTGCTTCCAAATTAGGAATGACACAACCTAATTTCAGCCAAATAATAAAGGCACAGGATATAAAAACTGGCACATTGGAGAATATCTGTGATGTACTTGGCGTAAAGATGGATTTTTTCTATGGCGAAACAAAGTATGCTCCTGTTACCAAACAGGAGTCAACCGAAGATGATCCAATGGCAAGCGAAGACCTTAATCAAAAGGTTCAGTATTTGCAAGGTCAGTTGACAGCAATGAAGGAAGCCTACCGTTTCCTTCTCGACAGCCTTTCAACAAACGGCTCGTCTAATTCTTTGCGTCAAGCAGCGAACGACTAAAACATGAGTGTAAAATCATCTATCATGATTTCACTAAAGGTAATAAGAAAAAGTAATATACTATAAAAATATATGGAAATGTTTTACATATGTTTCCGATAACTTCACGCATCTCCCATTTTCAAAGGATTTTTTGCTGCGGCGCAGGCTGCTGTAGAGGAGTAATTCTCTTCTGAAAAAAAGATTGTACGATTAATGATTAGATAATTAGAGGAAAGTGTTTCGTAATGAAGTGCTTTCCTCTTTTTCGTCTTTTTTAGGTTAAATTTCGAAAGAAAATGAGCAAATCATTTGCAAGTTACATTTATTTTCCGTAATTTTGTCGGAAAATAGAGAAATATGGAAGGATTAGTCATGATTTATGCGACGATTACGGTCGTTGCTGGTGCCATGGCACTTTGGCTTCATACAAAATGGGGTAAGAAATTCTTGGAGAATCTCTAATGGTTGGTATTGCTGCAGAATCCTTTGTGTTCTGAACTAATGTTCCCGGCACGCCCTGAAAGGGCAGAAGCTCCTAGCCCAGGGCAACGCCCTGGGTAATAGTTGTATTAGCCCTACGCCCTGTAAGGGCAAAAGCTTTAAAATATAGCTGCTGTATAGAAGCTTTTGCCCTTACAGGGCGTTAGTACCATCTCTATATCGCATACCCAGGGTGTTGCTCTGGGCTAGGAGCTTCTGCCCTTTCAGGGCGTGTGGAGCATACTTGTGAAATTTAGTAAATAATTTAAAGGCTTCAAAAATGAATACATTGGCTTTAACTTTTGCAATATGCTTAGTTCCGGCTACGGCATTTTTGATTTGGCTCTTTACTCCTTGGGGAAAGAAGTGGTCGAAGGAATTGTAGTGATGAAGAAGATAAAATATATATTATGTGCTTGCCTGATGATGGCAAGTATGGGCATGGAAGCTAAGTCGATGAAGGACTTGCTGGTTTCGATGCCCGATTCTGTTGTGCCTTATCTCAACCACAACCTGCGGCTGGAATTTACTGAGCTGCAGGAGATGGGAGTGAAGGCGGAAGTGAAGAATCTTTTAGGCGAAACGAGTGTGATGGATACGCTGACTGCTGATTTCGCCCAGTTGAGAACGAGTAAGAGCGCTACTTTGCAGATGAAGAAACTGCCATCGGCTAACGGCGATTCGCTGCTTTGCGTGGTGAAGACTTTTGCTGGTGTAGAGAAGGAGAGCGAACTCTATCTCTTTAATCAGGATTGGCAGGAGCAGGATGCCAGCAGAATTTTCGATGGAAAATCTTTGCAGGAACTCGCTTCCGGACTTGTTGCCAAACCCGATACGATGAGCGAGGCTAAGTTTGATGAACTCAAGGGGAAAATTGAACTCAAAATCGTGAGTGCTCTGCTCCTGCAACATGAAAACAGCCTCGTAGTGCGCTTGGCTTTACCTTTCGTGTCTGCTGACGATAAGAAGGCTGTAAATGCAATAAAAGTGCAAAGAAAATTTAACTGGAATGGTAAAACTTTTAAGGAGAGTTAAATTCTTGAAGTTTTTTGCTATAAACTATTGTAGGTTACAAGATTATTTGTACCTTTGCATCGTGTTTTTCATGGTATTAGATTATTAAGGTTAATAAAAGATTGGTTGTCGTGAGACAATCAATTTTTTTTTGTCCCTATCTGAAGGCATCAGCCCCTTGTCTTTCCCATCGGCTGGAGGCCGTTGGTTCAGACCGCAGGGCGAAGTTTAGAAGATAACCATTCCGATGATACCGCAGATGAAAAGCAGCAGGATAGGGTTGGTCTTTCTGAATTTTGTGAAGTAGAAAGCAGCCAGAAACAGCACGATGCTTGCTCCGAAGACAAACGGATTGTTGGTTGGTGATCCGAAGTTCTCTTTATTCATCAGGAGAACGGCGGCAGCAGCTATCAGTCCGATGATGGCAGGGCGGAGTCCCGCAAAGATATCCTTTACGATTTTAGAATCCTTGTGCGTAATCAGATAGCGGCTGATGAGAATCATGATGATGAAAGGCAGCCACATGATGGAGAGCGAAGCCAATACCGAACCCAGACAAGCAGCCCAGGTAGGATAGCCGTCGTGAAGGCAGGCGGTATAACCTACGTAGGTGGCACAGTTGATGCCGATAGGTCCCGGTGTAGACTGGCTGATAGCCACAATATCCGTAAACTCAGCATTGGTAAGCCAATGGTTCTTCACTACCGTCTCGTTATGGATGAGCGAAAGCATCGCATATCCGCCACCAAAATTAAATGTACCAATCTTGGTAAATATCAGAAATAACTTTAGAAATAGCATATCTTTTCTGTAAACTGTAAACTATTAACTTTTAACTATAAACTTTCCATAAAGCCAGCCCAGCACGCCGGCAGCAATGATGATGTAGATAGGGGAGATACCGAAAGCTGCAATCAGCAGACAGCAGACAACGGGAATCCAGATGTTGTAGCGGTTGATGTTTGCCGTCTTTGCCATCTTGAAGCAAGGCGCAGCAATGAGCGCTACCACGGCAGGGCGCACACCCATGAAGAACTTACCCACCCAATAATTGTCCTTGAAATGCTGGAAGAACATGGCGATGATGAGAATGGCGATGATAGAAGGCAGGGCGATGCCTATGGCACCCACAATGCCTCCCCAGACTCCCTTCAGCTTATAGCCGATATGACTCGCCATATCGATGGCGAAGATGCCCGGAGTGGTCTGAGCCACTACCATGATATCCATGAACTCCTGCTTGTCCATCCACTTGTTCTTGTCTACAAATTCCTGTTCCATGATCGGTATCATGGCGTAGCCTCCACCTAGCGTGAAAGCCCCGATTTTATTGCACGTGAGGAAAAATTTTACTAACATATCAGTTGTTTCTATATTACTTTTCTCTTATATCTGTTGAAATCGGCTGCAAAAATACACATAATTTGTTAAATATGCTAGCTTTCATGCGGATAATCTTCAAAATCGTGTGCTTTTTATCCGAAAATTTGTATCTTTGCAGCTAATATTTTATAATAAAAAGACATTAAACTATGAATCTGAAAGTACGCCTAGCAGTGATGAACTTCCTGGAGTTTGCAGTTTGGGGAGCTTATCTCACGTCTATGGGCAACTATCTCGGCAAGGCTGGGATGGGTGCCGAGATTTCCTGGTTCTATACCATACAGGGAATCGTATCTATTTTTATGCCTACATTGATGGGCATTGTTGCTGATAAGTATATCCAGCCGCAACGTCTATTGGGCTATTGTCACCTTTTGGCAGGAGCAGCCATGATAGGTCTGTTCGGTATGGGACAGGCTAGCCAGACTCCTAATGAGGCAATGTTTATTGCCGTTTACACCTTCAGCGTGGCTTTCTATATGCCTACATTGGCATTGTCAAATACTTCGGCATTCAGTATATTGAAGAGCAACGGGCTCGACACCGTGAAGGCTTTTCCGCCAATCCGTGTGTTCGGAACCGTGGGCTTCATCCTCACGATGTGGATTGTGAACTGTGCTACTTGGGACAACGGTTCATTCTCGTTCCTGTTGAGCGAGAACGCCCATAAGTTCCAGTATACCCATTATCAGTTCCTGGTATCGGGTGTGCTCAGCATTCTTCTCTTCCTCTATTGCTTCTCATTGCCAGCCTGTCCTACGTCGTCGATATGAACGACCGTCAGCTGCGCCACGTCATCGACGGTATTGGCGGT
>OGYE01001064.1_pt1 | contig 17982 bp, 15 predicted proteins | sample 1576471 | NCBI WGS metagenome assembly OGYE01 (sample SAMEA3541532, study PRJEB24748) | human gut metagenome | biome: human gut; feature: human-associated habitat; material: faeces | place: China | collected 2012
AGCATCGACGACTCCACCATGACCGACAAGACCGTCAGCGAGGTCAGCTCGAAGCTGCGCGGCGATGCCGGCACGACGTTCGTGCTGAAGGTCATGCGCCCGTCTACAGGCAAGGAGATGGAGTTCCGCATAACGCGCCGCTCTGTTGACATGCCCGCCGTGCCTTACTACGGGCTGACGCGCGACAGCATCGGCTACCTGAACCTGACGAGCTTCACCGAGGACTGTTCGAAAGACGTGCGCCGCGCCTTCGTCGACATGAAGAACAAGGGCATGAAGGGCTTCGTGCTTGACCTGCGCGGCAACGGCGGCGGCTCGCTGTCAGAGGCGGTGAACATCGTCAACATATTCGTGCCCAAGGGCATAACGTTAGTGAAGACGCGCGGCAAGCTAAAGCGCGCCAACAACGACTACGTGACCAGCGTGGAGCCAATCGACTCGGTGATGCCCGTAGTCGTCATCGTGAACGGCGAGAGCGCGAGCGCGAGCGAGATAACCAGCGGCAGCCTGCAGGACTTGGACCGCGCCGTAGTCATCGGCACGCGCACCTACGGCAAGGGCCTCGTGCAACTGCCCGTGGACCTCTCTTACAACGGCCAACTGAAGCTGACCACCGGCAAATACTACATACCCAGCGGCCGCTGCATACAGGCCATCAACTACCGCCACGCCCGCGGCGGCTACACCGAACACATACCTGACAGCCTGACCAAGGTGTTCCACACGGCCGGAGGCCGCGAGGTACGCGACGGCGGCGGCATAAAGCCCGACCTGGAGGTGCGCCCCGACTCGCTGCCGAACATCGCTTACTACCTGACGGTGAGCGGGTTGGACTCGACCGAGGTGCTTCTGGACTACGAAATCGACTACATAGCCTCCCACCCCACCATAGCCGCGCCCGGCGAGTTTGAGATTTCAGACGCCGACTATGAGGAATTCAAGCAGCGCGTGGTAAAGAGCGGCTTCACCTACGACCCCGAAAGCGAGCGCGCCCTGAACACGCTGAAGAAGATCGTGAAGTTCGAGGGCTACTACGATGACGCCAAGACAGAGTTCGAGGCACTCGAAAAGAAGCTGAAGCACAACATCGCCCGCGACCTCGACATGCACAAGGAGATGCTCAAGGACATCATCTCAAACGACATCGTGGCGGCATACTACTTCCAGGCGGGAGCCGTGGAGAACAGCCTCAAGCACGACAAGCAGGTGAAAGAGGCCTTCCGCCTGATAAACACCCCCGCCGAATACAACGCCATTCTCGACGGCACTTACAAGCAGGACGCCGGGGAACAAGAGGAGGAGAAGGATTAGCAACAGCCCCACCCGACCTCCCCATGAGCTTCATCTCACCGCCGACATACTCACTGTTTTCAGCAGTGGAGAGGCTGTCGATTGCAGCGTATACCGCTGAGATCTCATCTTCCATCTCTTTTGCTTTCTGCTGGCTTGCCGCTACGTCTGCCATATACTCGGATTCGAGCTTGCTGATATCTTCAATTTCAGCCTGTGCCGCGCTGATCTTCTTACTCAGGGAGCTCTTGGAATCTTCCAGCTCGCTGTTAGCTTTTTCCAGTTCTTCCTGTTCCTGCTTGAGCTGCTGTTCTTTTTCTTCCAGTTCTTCCTTTTCCTGAGTCAGTTCGGTAATAATCTCCTGATCGCGGTCTGCAATTTCGGTAATTACCTTGGTGCGGACCAAGCTGTCATAATAGCTGTCTGCTCCCAATACAACTGACAAAGCATCACTATATCCAGCCTTGTAGGAAGTCTGGATTCTTTTTCTCAGAAGGTTAATCTGCTCATTAATATTCTTCTTAGAGGTTTCGATATCCTCCTGTGTCATCTTGATCGATTCATTCATTGCATCGATCTGCAATGTCAAGGTACTGATCTGACTCAACACATTGTTCAAATCCGCATCCAGCGAATCTTTAACCGCCTGAGCCTGCTGTTTTTTATCGGTAACACCAGCCAGTTTGGTTTGAAGTTCTGCCTGTTCCTCTTTGAGTTTATCAAGCTCGGACTGCAAGTCGGTAATCTGGCTTTGATATTCCTGTTTCTGCTGCTCGCGTTCTGCTTTCTTTTGGTTTGCCTCGTCGATTTCCTGCTGGCGTAAGGTTTCCGAATCTTCCACGCTGATATAATCGTCATCCTGCGTGCTGGTTTCTGTCTCCCAAGACGCCGAAGCAGGCAAAGCAAGCAGAATTGCTGCCACCAGAGCAACTGCAATCCATTTTAACAAACCACCTGTTTTTTTCTGTTCCACAGATGCCTGCACTTCCTTTCTATGGCTACACCTTCAAATGACGGCGGATAAAGAGGTTACTTCCGATGATACCCAGACCGCAGCCTCCGATTGCAAATCCTGCCAGCATGTAATGTGCAATATCTTTGAAGTTAATCAATCTGCCAATTGCGATTTCCAGCCAAGAGGAAGGATTGGTCATAATAAACTGGGTTGCATAGTTGTATGCGACCCACAGACCGCCAAATGCAATCAGCGCAGAAATCAGTCCGATCAGCATACCTTCAATGATAAATGGCATTTTGATGAAGGTGTTGGTCGCACCAACCAGTCGCATAATGCTGATCTCTTTGCGGCGCGAGAAGATGGTAATTTTGATGGTATTTGCAATAATAACCACCGAGACAACTGCAAGAATGATGACAATAACACCACCCACAGTGGAGATTGCTCGTTCCAAATCCGAAAGGATGGTAGCTTCTTCACTTGGTGTGCGGATATCCGGATCAATTCCATCAATTTCCAGAAGCTGCTGTTCCACACTGTCCAGGGTAGTCTGGCTAACATCTTTTAATTTGATACGATAAGCATCTGGAAGAATCGGACCCAAATCGTTTCCGTCCACGTCAACTTCTACCATAGCGCTTGCTGCGCCCCATTTTTTCTGTTCTTCTGCCCATGCTTCTTCCGAAGAGTAGAAGTAGTATTCCTCAATCTCCGGTATGTTCTTGATTTCTTCACCGATCTGTTTTGCCTGTTCGTCCGAAACATCCATGTTCAAAAAGGCAACCATTTCGTTTTCATCCTCAACAGCGCCTACAATTACCTGCATGTTCAGCGAGAGCAGAACCGCACTGCCGATCAACATCAGGCAGGCAACCAGAACACCAATCGATGCAAAGGACATCAGTCGGTTCATGTACACATTTTTAAAACCTGTTTTGAGCAGGTAACCCATGCTGCTACCCTTCATAGAAATCCCCCCAATCATCGTTCAGCGAGCCATCTCCAACCACGCTGCCGTGGTCGATGGTAATAACACGACGGTTAAAGCGGGACACCAGTTCGTGCTCATGTGTTACCATAACAACTGTTGTACCGTATTTATTGATTTCATTGAGCAGCTCTACGATTTCCAGCGAAAGTTCTGGGTCGATATTTCCGGTAGGCTCGTCCGCAATCAAAAGCGGTGGGTTGTTTACCAAAGCTCTTGCCAGCGCGACACGCTGCTGCTCACCACCCGAAAGCTGATCCGGATAGTTTCTTGCCTTTGCCGCAAGGCCAACCAGTCCCAGCACATAAGGAACGCGTTGACGAATCGAACGGTTGGTTACGTTGGTAACACGCAGTGCAAATGCAACGTTGTCATAAACAGTCATCTGCGGTATCAATCTAAAATCCTGGAACACAACGCCCAGCGAACGACGAAACTGCGGAATCTGACGTTTCTTGATTTTATTTAAGTTATATCCGTTTACTTTTACAATTCCTTTGGTCGGAGTCTCTTCTCGAAGCAACAGTTTGATAAAGGTACTCTTTCCTGCTCCCGAAGGACCAACAACAAATACGAATTCTCCCTTGTCTACACGAAGGCTGACATTATTCAGTGCCTTGGTTCCATTATCGTAGACTTTGGAGACATTGGTAAATTCAATCACCCCAACACCGCCTTATCATAAATAATTACCAGACAGCTTTTCTGGCGGCAAGTTTCTTCTGCCCGCATCTCATGATCTTTTACGGGCTTTCCTGCCAATTTTTTCTGATTTAACATTCACAATTATAATACATTTTGTTTTTTCTCGCAACACTTTGCTCATATTCGCTCTCGAGTTTGAAAAAAAGTTTACATTTTCTGGCGACATTTGTAATGTTTTACTTCGTTTTGTCTTTCTTTCCAAAACAGGTTACAGACGAAAAACAAAAAATTATATTTTCTTTTGAAATACAGGCCAAAAAAACAGACTCGAGAAATCTTCCCGAGCCTGTCATTGTGGCAAAAATTAATATTTTACTGGATTTGCGGTCAGATAACGTTTTACCATTAATGCTACTTTAAACACAATTGCGTGGTCAAATTCTCTCAAATCCAGGCCGGTCAGTTTCTTGATCTTTTCCAGACGATATACCAGAGTATTTCTGTGTACAAACAGTTTTCTGGAAGTCTCCGAAACATTGAGGTTATTTTCAAAGAATTTCTGGATAGTAAACAGGGTCTCGTGGTCAAGGCTGTCAATGGAACCTTTCTTAAATACCTCTTTGAGGAACATTTCACACAGTGTGGTTGGCAGCTGATAAATCAGACGGGCAATACCAAGGTTGTTGTAGCTGACAATTGCTTTTTCTGTATCAAATACCTTTCCAACCTCCAGGGAAACCTGCGCTTCCTTAAAGGACTTGCTCAGCTCTTTCACACCCGAAACGATGGTTCCGATACCAACAACAACGCGGGTATAGAACTCGCTGCCCAGAGTGTCTACAATCGAGCGTGCAAGTTTTTCGATATCTTTGCTGTTGATACCCGCCTTTATCTCCTTGACCAGAACAATATCCTTTTCACTGATATTGAATACAAAGTCTTTCTGCTTGTCCGGGAACAGATTCTGGATAACATCGAACGCGGAAATATCATTGGAAGAGACAACACGTACCAGCAGAACAACACGGTTTACATCGGTGTTGAAGTGCAGTTCTCTTGCCTTGACATAGATATCACCTGGCAGAATGTTTTCCAGAATAACATTCTTAATAAAGTTGTTGCGGTCATACTTTTCGTCGTAATACTGTTTGATGCTTGCAAAAGAGATTGCCAGAATATTGCAGAATTTGGTTGCAATTTCATCGGTTCCTTCTACAAATACCGCATAATCTGGTTTTGCTCTTGTTCCAAACGGTTTGTAGGTGTAACCGTCGCGGACAAAAATGTCCGTATTTTCGTTGAGGTCCAAAACCAGATATTCATTGGTTTCTCCAATGCGTGTCAAGTCGCTGCAGGAGATGGTGACCGCATAGCTGTCTACCACGCCGATGACACGGTCGATGGAGTCTCTCATCTGATGAACAATTCCTTGAAACAATCTGTTAGACATGAACAAATCCCCTCTTCTATCCTTATTCGTCAATATCCCAATTGACGCTCTTTACTCTGTTATATATAGTGTACATAATTTTTAATCAAAATGCAATATAAAATTGAAGAAAAGTTGGTAAACTTCAATCATTTTTTTCTATCCCCACCAAAATTGTCAATTTTCTCCCATTTTTTGGTGGAAAAACCTTGTTAAAAATTCACTTAGCAACCCTATACAAAGGATTCCATCTGCAAATTATCATATTTGTAAGCCACAGTATACTTGCATAAAAACAAACAGAATATTTTGTTTTTTGTCAGTTCACCCTAATTCTAAAGAAATATCATTGTATTTTTACAGATAACTTTGCAAAATTATTTTTCCCTGTTACAATTTTTTCAAATTTTATTTCTTTTTTCTCCATATTTTTCTGGCCTTTTGTTTTTTCACTCTTAACATGGTATAATCATGCTGAATGATTCTTAATCCGTCAAACTGGAGTGACCCAACATGCCATTACAGATTCAATCTCCTAGAACGGAGGAGTTTATCCGATGCCGGGATCTTGTTTTCGATCATAATTTTTTACAACACGGTATTGGCTCTCTTTCCGAAAAGGTACAGCATGCTATCCTGAAAAATTATTACTGCCCTAATCCCAGCTGTCAGGAAATCAATCTGGGACGTTTTGTTGCAGATATTGCAGATCAAAATGGTGTCATTGAAATCCAAACCAAAGGATTTGGACAGATGCGAAAGAAACTCTCCTTCTTTTTGGAACATTATCCGGTTCGGATTGTCTATCCTGTGGTGCTGGTCAAGTGGGTTGTCTGGATTGACCCTCAAACCGGTGAAATTATTTCACGCCGCAAATCTCCCAAAAAGACAGCCGCCTATGACCTGTTTCGGGAGTTGTACAGCATTCTGGACCTTTTGTGGCAGGAAAAATTTTCACTCACCCTTCCCCTTTTGGAAAGTGAAGAATACCGTCTGCTGGATGGATACGACAAGAACCCCAAAAAAGGCTCCTCTCGCTCCCAGATGGTGCCCTCCTCTATTTTGGGTGAAATCGTGCTAAATTCCCCTTCTGATCTTTTACAGTTTCTGCCCGACGATCTTCCATCGGAGTTTTGCTCCTCTGATATCCGCAGTCTTTGCCGCCTCAACAGCCGACAGACTTCCTATTTCCTTCTGGTTTTGCGTAAACTTGGTTTGATTGAACAGGTCGGCATCAAAAATCGTTTTTATTTGTATCGCGTGAAAGAACAAATCCTCCCTTGATTTTTAAAAGGGAAGTATTATAATAATATTATCGCTTTGAATCGATAAAGTGTCCAACGAAATTGATTCTTTTTGGAGGTTTTCACCATGATTTCTCATAAAATGCAAAATCTTGTCAAAAACAGTTCAGTCATCCGCGCTATGTTTGAGGAAGGCAATCGTCTTGCCAAGCTGTACGGACCAGAGAATGTATTCGATTTCAGCATCGGCAATCCAAGTGTCACACCGCCGGAACAAATCCGTACTGCGATCACCGATATCTTGAATGAAGAAAATCCGTTAACCGTTCATGGATACATGAACAATTCCGGTTATGAAGATGTTCGTCAAACTATTGCGGAACATATCAATCATCAGCATGGCACTGCATTTTCTGCACAGAATATCGTCATGACCTGCGGGGCAGCAGGTGGACTGAATGTCATTTTAAAGGCCCTGCTCAATCCGGAAGATGAGGTCATTGTCTTTGCGCCGTTTTTCAGCGAATACACAAACTATGTGCAGAATTTTGACGGCAAGCTGGTGATCGTCAATACCGATCCGGAAACTTTCCTACCAGATCTGACTGCTTTGAAAGCAGCAATCACCAGCAAAACCAAAGCCATCATTCTGAATACACCAAACAATCCAACCGGTGTTGTCTATCCGGCAGAGCTGCTTTCCCAGATGGAACAGGTGCTGACCGAAAAGGAACAGGAGCTTTCCACCAGCATCTATGTCATTTCGGATGAACCTTACCGTGAAATCGTTTATGACGGCGTTACCGTTCCTTTCATTCTTCACTACTTCCATAATGGATTCATCGGTTATTCTTACAGCAAATCTCTTTCCCTGCCGGGAGAACGAATCGGTTATATCGTTGTAAACAACGATATGGATGATTTTTCCGATATCCTCTCGGCACTCAACGTTTCTACCCGAATCCTTGGATTTGTAAATGCACCTTCCCTGTTCCAGAAGGTAATCGCAAAAACTTTGGATGCAAGTGTCGATGTCAGCATCTATCAGGAAAATCGCGATATTCTGTATCAGCACCTCACTAAATTAGGATTTGAGTGTATCAAACCACAGGGTGCATTCTACCTCTTCCCGAAAGTACCGGATGGTGATGATAAGGCTTTCTGCGAACTTGCAAAAAAATATAACATCCTGCTGGTTCCAGGTTCTTCCTTTGCCGGAAAAGGACATTTCCGTCTCTCCTACTGTGTCAGCAAGGAACAGATTCTGCGCTCGCTGCCTGCCTTTGAAAAGCTTGCAAAAGAAATCTTTCATTCTTAACAAAAAGATTCGCCCACTTAAAAGTGGACGAATCTTTTTTATTTATCTTTTAATAGTGTTTAAAAGCATTCATGGATGTCGGTATATTCCATCTTGAAGCTGTCTGCAACGTTCTTGTAGGTCAGCTTACCATCATAGGTATTGACTGCGGAGTACATTCTTGGATCTTTGTAGCAGGCAGCTTCCAGACCATTTTCTGCAAGCAGCAGGCCGTAGCTCAAAGTTGCATTGGTCAGAGCAATGGTGGATGTTCTTGGAACAGCACCCGGCATATTTCCCACGCAATAATGTACAATTCCATCTACTTTGTAAATTGGGTCATCATGGTAGGTCATGTGAGTGGTTTCACAGCATCCGCCCTGGTCAACCGCTACGTCAACGATAACCGAACCTGGACGCATTTCACGCAGATAGGAACGACGAATGATCTTTGGCGCTTTCTTGCCCGGAATCAATACACTGCCAATGACAAGATCTGCTGTTTTCAGTGCATTCTCGACGTTTACATCGTTGGAATACAGTGTCTGGATTCTGGAACCAAAAATATCATCCAGATATTCCAGCCGGTGGATGTTGATATCCATGATGGTAACATCCGCACCCATGCCCACAGCAATCTTGCACGCATTGGTTCCAACGCTTCCTCCACCAAGGATGACAACCTTTGCTTTTGGCGTTCCTGGTACACCCGAAAGCAATACACCGGAACCACCATACAATTTCTCCAGATATTTTGCACCTTCCTGCACACTCAGTCTGCCGGCAATCTGGCTCATCGGTGCAAGCAAAGGCAGATAGCCTCTGTCTTCCAGTGTTTCATAAGCAACACCGGATACTCCTGCTGCCAGCATTGCATCGGTCAGTGCGCGGTCTGCTGCCAGATGCAGGTAGGTATAGATAATCTGCCCTTTTCGGAAAAGTGGGTATTCATCGGGAAGCGGTTCTTTTACCTTAACGATCATATCTGCAGTTGCCCAGACTTCCTTTGCGCTTTCCAGAATGATTGCACCGGCTTTGACATAGTCCTCGGTCATAAAACCAGAACCGACTCCGGCGTTGCGTTCAATATATACCTGATGTCCTGCATTGACATAACTCTTTACATTATCTGGGGTCAGACCAACACGGTACTCATACTTTTTAATTTCCTTAACGCTTCCGATCTTCATAAATTCATGCCTCACTTTCCTCGAATCCGATATTTGGAAAGACCTCTCCAAACTATGTTCCGAGATTTCTCCCCTTCTACATTATGCATGATTCACAGTAATTTTTCAATAGTTGATAATTTTTTATCAACTATTTTTTAAAATTTCTGACGAAAAGTCATATGGTACTGTTCAACTGCACAGGAAAATCGTATAATAGAATCAGGAATCACAGAAAGGTGGCGTGAGAATGGATAGAGAAAAAATAATCGAATATCTGCGCGGACGGGGGCTGTTTGGATATGAACACTTCGGCGCACACTTTGTATGGGAGGATAACTGCTCTCAGATGCGCTTTACCGTTTATGCCCCCAATGCAAAAAACGTTTGCCTGATCGGTGACTTCAGTTCCTGGCAGCCCTGGCAGATGCAGCGGCTGGACTGCGGCGTGTGGACCTTGGTCTCCCCTGACCCGCAGGAAGGACAGCGTTATAAATATCAGATCACTACCCAGAGCGGTGAGGTATGGGACCGCGCGGACCCCTTTGCGTTCAGCAGCCAACTTCGACCAGAAAATGCTTCTGTCATCACCTGTTTAAATCACCATACATGGCAGGACAGCGACTGGCTTTCCAAACGCGGTAAAAACTTTGATCGCCCGCTTAACATCTATGAACTGCATCTCGGCTCCTGGAAACGAAAAGATGGAGAGGATGCAGAATGTTTCTACCAGTATGATGAAATCTGCGACCAGCTGATCCCTTATTTAAAAGAGATGGGATATACCCACATCGAACTGCTCCCACTGACCGAATATCCTCTGGATGCCTCCTGGGGATATCAGGTTTCGGGATACTTCAGCGCTACCAGCCGCTATGGAAAACCCGAACAGCTGATGAAGCTGATCGATTGCTGTCATCAGGCAGGAATCGGGGTTATCTTTGATTTTGTTCCCACCCATTTCGTTCGGGATTTTCATGCGCTTCATTTGTTTGATGGTTCCTGTATGTACGAGCCGGATGACGAAAACCAGCGCTACAGTCCATGGGACACCGCTTTATTTGATTTTACAAAGCCTCACGTTATCAGCTTTCTGCGCTCCTCTTTAAATTTCTGGATTTCCGTCTACCATGCGGACGGTATCCGCTACGATGCCGTTGCAAACCTGATCTACCGAAACGGTAAAAAAGAAGATGGGCCAAATGATGCTGGTCTCTGGTTTTTGCGCAGTGTCAATTATGACCTGTGGCAGGAACACCCCGAAGTTATGCTGATTGCGGAAGATTCCAGTGACTACCCAAAAGTGACCGCACCCGTTGTTTACGGCGGTCTGGGGTTTGACTACAAATGGGACCTGGGATGGATGCACGATACCCTCGACTATCTTGCTACCCCGTTTGGAGAGCGTTCTGCCATGACCAATCGCTTTTTGTTCTCGATGAGCTATTTTTACCAGAACAACCACCTTCTTCCTCTTTCACATGATGAGGTGGTCCATGGCAAGAAAACCATCATCGACAAGCTCTGGGGCAACTATGAGCAAAAATTTGCACAGCTGCGATGTCTGTATTTGTATTTGTTCTTTCATCCGGGCAAAAAACTTTCCTTTATGGGCAACGAACTTGCCGAATTTCTGGAATGGAGTGAACAGCGTGAGCCCGGCTGGAATCTGTTGAGCTATCCTGCTCATCAAAAGTTTCATCAGTTTCTGCAAAAGCTCCACAAGCTATATCTTGAATTTCCCTGCCTGTGGGAACAGGACTACGACAGTCGGTATTTTCGCTGGCTGCATATGGGACCGTCTATTTTTGTCATTCAGCGCAGCGATTATCAGCAAAACAGCCTGATTGCTGCCATCAATCTTTCGGACAAGGATGCTCAATGTACATTGGAACTGGATTGTGGTCTTGTTTCGATTCTGGATACACTTGATCCGGAGGGAAAAAATATTTACGATGTTACTGTTAAAAGCAAATATCCTTACAGTGACAAAATCACTCTTTCCTTGACTGTTCCCGCCCTCAGCGGTGTCGTTTTAAAGCCATCTGAACTTCAAAAGAAAAACATAAAAAAGAAGATTTCATAATTCCTGCATTTCTTTCATACAAATCCTATGGTACAATAGAATCAGAAAAAATGATTTGGATTTGTAAAATGGGGGAATTGCCATGACAAAATACAATAAAAAAATATTCGCATCTATTCTGGCAGCAGTGATTGCAGTTGGAATGTTTGGATGTTCTCAGCAGAACGAGCAGGAATCTTCCGGACAAACCACACAGGAAACATCTGGTGAATCTGGCGCGGAAGAAAACACTTCAACCACTGATGTTTCGTTTAGTCGTTCCAACGAAGAAATTGCCAAAGATTTCTGTACTGTTTGGGCAGACAAATGGGCACAAATCGAAGAGGAAGGCGTTACCAGCAATCAACAGGGACGTGCATTTCTGGAAGATATGGACAACGATGGAGCAAAAGAGCTGATCTTCCTGTATGACAACGATGTAAACTTTAACGCCGTGGTCTACCGGATCAGCGGCGATAAAACCGAAGAGCTTGGAACCTTTGTTCTCTCCAACACTTCACCGGAACTGAACTTCACAGTGTATCAGGGAGAGAATGGTGCGATTCTCAAACACGTTGCAGTTCGGGAACTGACCTCTGAGACTCAGAACGAAACAGAAGAAAGCTATATCATGATGGAAGACGGAAAAGTTTTGCAGGAAATCCTGTTCTCCACTACCTACGACGGAGTGGACACCTACTATGACAGCATTATGGCCGGTGCAAACGAAATCTCTTTAGAAGAATTTGATGCAATGCGTCAGGACCTTCTGGGAGATGCTCAGGAAGTTGGAAATGTTACCTTTACACCGGAAGATTTCGTTGATTTTTCTGATTCAGATGCTTTAAACAGCTATCTTCTCGACCTTCTTTCCAAATAACAGCACACAAAAAAGGAAGAGCAAAATGCTCTTCCTTTTTTATTTTTATTACATCAAAGGTGCAAATACTCTTAATACCGAACGGCCAAGTTTGCGCGCAAAAGAAACCTTTCTGCATTCTTCCAGGGTGATCTCCTGGCTTAGCTGCTGGGTCTTAAAGAAGTCTTCCTTTACCGCCGCAACGCTGTCTGTCTGATACATCCATGCAGCACACTCAAAATGCAGATACAAACTGCGGTAATCCAGATTGATGGTTCCTACTACTGCATAATCGTCGTCCACTACAAAGGTTTTTGCATGAATAAAGCCGGGCGTATATTCATAAATCTTTACCCCTGCTTCGGTCAGGATTTCGTAATGGGCACGAGAAACGGCATGCACATACCACTTGTCCGCAATGTGCGGTGTGATGATTCGGACGTCAACTCCGCTTTTTGCTGCAATGCTCAAAGCGGTGATCATTTCGCTGTCCAGAATCAGATATGGGGTTGTGATATAAACATAGTGTTTTGCCTTGTTGATCAGGTTGAGATATACCGTCTCTCCCACTGCCTCGTCATCCAGTGGATTGTCAGTAAATGGCTGAACATAGCCCGGGGCACTGGTATCCCATTCGGTAGGATAGTATTTGGAGTAATCTTCCTTTTCTTCATGCAGGTAGTCCCACATGGACAGGAACATTGCTGTCAGTGCAAATACACCTTCTCCTTTAAGCATGACCGAAGTGTCCTTCCAATGTCCATGCTTTTCATAGGCATTGATATACTCATCTGCCAGATTGATTCCTCCAGTAAAGCCGACATTTCCGTCAATTACGCAGATCTTTCGATGATCACGGGTATTGAATTTGCTGGACAAAATTGGTACAAATGGATTAAAGACACTGCATTTGATTCCGTAGCTCTCCAGTTTTTTGTTGTATCCGTTCGGCAATGTCATGATACATCCCATGTCATCATAAATCACGCGGATATCTACGCCCTGAGCTGCCTTTTCCTTCAGGATATCCAGAATGGTGTTCCACATCTTTCCTTCCTGAATAATGAAATACTCCATAAAGATATATTTCTTTGCTTTTTTCAGTTCTTCCACCATTCGTTCAAATTTGATTTCTCCCATTGGAAGATATTCTGTCTGTGTATTTCTATATGGCGGGCTGTAGGCATTGCGGGTGATATACTGCGATTGATTGACAGCATCTTCTGATTCCTTTTCAATGCCCGAAGCGTCACTCATTCGCTGAATCGGTTCCCTCATTTCCGTTCCGATCTGCTTTAATTTTTTACGCATATAGCGTCCGGTACGGTCTGAACCAAACAGAATATAGATTAATCCGCCAAATACTGGAAGCAGCAAAATTGGGATCAACCAGGCAATCTTGTATGCCGGATTGCTTTTATCATTGATAATTTTTAATGTCATCACAACACTCAGCAAAACACTTGCTGCATAGAAATAAACAAAATAATTATTGAGTTTCCAGATAATCCCAAACAGCAGCACTGCCTGAATCAAAATAAACAACGCTGTAATTACAACGCGTTGCGTCAAAAAACGCAGAACTTTTTTCAGCATCTTTTTTTCTTCCTTTCTCGGCTTTCTTTTCATCTATCTTATCATATCCCCTATTGCTTTTCAATCATGTTATTTTTTTAATTAAAAGAAGGACTGGTTTTTCTTTTGATTTTATGATAAACTTAAATGTGTATGGGAAAAATGTGAAGGCAAAAGAAAAAGAGAGAAAAAGTTATTACGCCGACTCAAATTTCTCTGGAGGATTGTACTATGAAAAACTACTACGACATTGCCATTATCGGCGGCGGCATCGGCGGATTAATGACTGCTTACCGCATCACCGAAAAGAATCCTTCCGCTTCGGTGTGTATCATCGAAAAAGGACATGCCATCGAACAGCGCACCTGCCCTATTGTTACCAAAAAAGTAGACAAATGCATCAAATGTCCTTCCTGTGCAATTATGGAAGGTCTGGCCGGTGCAGGCGCTTTTTCAGATGGAAAATACGTAATTTCCACCGAATACGGCGGATGGCTGACCGAATTTCTCAAGCCTCAAACAGTCATCGATTACATCGAGCAGGCTGACAAGATTCTGGTTTCCTTTGGCGCAACCACAGAACGTTTTTCTCCGGACAATGAGCTGAAAAAACTTTGTCTGCGCCACGACTTGCACATGAATCAGGCACAGCTCAAACATCTTGGAACCGATTCCAACTTTGAGACAATGCGCCGCTTGATCGAGGATCTTCGTACCCGCTGCGACATCATCACTGATACAGAGGTTACCGATGTAAATCGTGATACTCTGGAAATCCTGATGCACAGCAAACAGGGAGATTCTTCCTGCAAAGCCGGAAAGGTTATCTTTGCGGTAGGACGCGTTGGAAGCCGTTTCTTCTCCCGCTGGTGTACAGAAAACAACATTGCTCTGAGCAATAATCAGGTTGACATCGGCGTACGTGTTGAACTTCCTGCCATTGTCTGGGAAGATTTCTCCAAACGTATTTACGAGCCAAAAATCTGGTACCGTTCCAAAGGATATGGGGACAAGACCAGAATGTTCTGCTTTAACGAGCGCGGCAGCGTTGTAACCGAAAATACAGATGGCGTACTGACCGTAAATGGTCACTCTTACCGCGACCAGAGCCGCAAAACAGAAAACTCCAACTTTGCACTGCTCTCTACTATTCGATTCACCGAACCGTTCAAACAGCCAATCGACTATGCACGCCACGTAGCAAGTCTGGCAAACCTGATCTCCGGCGGCAGTGTATTGGTTCAGCGCTTGGGTGACCTGGAAAATGGACGACGCACCGATGCAAAACGTCTGGCTAACTCCACCACTCAGCCAACCCTCAACGCTGTTCCGGGTGACCTCAGCCTTTGTATGCCAAAACGCCAGCTCGACAACATTATTGAAACACTTCACGCTTTGGATGCGGTTGCTCCTGGTACTGCAAACTACGATACTCTCCTTTATGGTATCGAGTGCAAATATTATTCTGCCCGTCCTCAGACCGAAAATTTCATGATTTCCGGCTGCAAAAACATTTATGCTATCGGCGACGGCGCAGGCTTCACCCGTTCTCTTTCTCAGGCAGCTGCAAACGGATTGTATGTTGCTGATCAAATTTGTTCGGAAAATTAGTCTGTTAAGAAAATTTGTGTATGGATAAAAAGATTTATCGTTTCTCTGCTGTCTTGCAGAAAGTTCCTGACATCAATGGTGCTTACATTGAAATCCCTTTTGATGTAAAAAAGGAATTTGGCAAAGGTCGTGTCAAGGTTCATGCTGAATTTGACAAAGTCCCTTATGATGGCTCTTTGGTCTGTATGGGAACGCCCTGTCACATTATTGGTGTACGCAAGGACATTCGGCAGAAGTTGCAAAAAGCTCCTGGCGATACCATTTCTGTTGTCCTTTGGGAACGCGAATCTTAAACAAACAAAAACTTTATTCTAAAATAAAAAGGAGGTCTGAAATTCAGACCTCCTTTTTTCTGTCAGCATGATAGAAACTGATTGACTTTTCCCAAAAAAATTTGCAACTTTTGACGTTTTTCACTAGTTTTTTTGCTTTTTTTGATTCTTTCCTCTTGATTTTTCTCAGTTTGACTGATAATATAATTACATTATTTTAAATCTTTCATTCATTTGTTGTGTAATAAAAAATAAGCAGAAGCCGTATTCCGTATGGGATGCGGCTTCTGCTTTTATTGTTATCTTGCTGATTTGGATGAAGGTTTTGTCTTTTCATCCTGCACAAAGAAGCTGTCAATCATTGCTTCCGAAACCCGTTTGCAGTAACTGGAGATACTTGCCAGACTCAACAAAAGCGAAACCAGTGCTTTGATGTCCATTTCTTCTGCATAGTTCTCCCTCAGGCCGTTTACAATAGTACTAATGCCCTCTTTGAGTTTGAGCTGATTGACGGTATCCTTCTCGAAAATTTCTTCCAGGCCATCAGAACGGACCCCTTCTTCCATCAAAAGGGTCATTACCTGTTTGATATCCCCAATCGAAAGTACATTTTTGAGATTACAGATGATCAGAATCTGTAAAATCTGTTCACGGCTGTATTTTTTCCCACGCATTGGGCGAATCATTTTTTCTTTGCTGTAATTGTTTACCATCGACTTGGTCAGGATTTTATCCTTTTCCCGTCGGCGGGTTTCTCCCAGCTTGTCCTCAAACAGCATTAAAATTTGATCGATATATAAATCCAGCTCTGGAATTTGATCAGGTTCCAGACGATTTTGATTGACCGTAGAGCTGATAATCTTTCCCAGGCTCCCTTTATTTACTTCCATACTCTTTTTTTCTTCTCCTTTCCCTTTTCTGAAAAGGCAGGGTTATCCCGCAGATCATTTCCATTGTTTCTTATTTTATATTATTTTTTAAATTTTCGCAAGATGTATTGCAAACGTTGCCTTTATTTGTTATTATAAAATACATAAAGTAGTTTTAATAACTATATTATGTAAGGAGGCTTAATATGTATCGTCTTTTTAAGAACGCCAGAGAACCCATGAGCAGCTACACACATTTTCTGGGAATGATTTTTTCGACTGCTGCAACTATTTTCCTTGTTCTGCTAAACACAATTAACGGAGATTTTTCGGTACGAATGCTAGTATCCATTCTGGTCTTTGGATTCTCCATGCTTGCGTTATACAGTGCAAGTTCCATCTATCATTTTTACAATGGCCCTCTGTTTAAGCAGGAGCGGCTGCGCAAACTGGACCACGCAATGATCTACGTTCTGATTGCCGGCTCCTATACCCCGATCTGTCTGAAATTTATGGAAGGCAGCTACGGCATCATCTTTGTCAGCGTTATTTGGGCAATCGCACTGTGCGGTATTTTAGTCAAGATGTTCTGGATGAACGCCCCCAGATGGCTCTATACCAGCTTTTATCTGCTGATGGGTTGGGCAATTGTATTTGACTGGAAAGCGCTTCAAATGATTCCTGCTGGTGCTATCGCACTGCTTCTTGCAGGTGGAATCGCTTATTCTATTGGCGCTGGATTTTACATCGCAAAGAAACCAAACTTTTCTTCCATCTTTGGATTCCATGAGCTGTTTCATGTATTTATTCTGCTTGGCACCTTCTTCCACTTCTTGGCAGTCGTCTTTTATGTTGTATTATAGTAAAAACACCTTCGCATATTAAGCGAAGGTGTTTTTTATTTACATACTTTCTTTTAGAATTTCTACAATTTCATCATGGGTCAGCACATGATATCCACCCTGCATAACGAAGGTTCCATCTGCAATGCCTTCCAGCATTTCTTCCCTGACACCCAGCTGGGCAATATTCATGACCAGTCCAATTTCCTTCATCCAGCTTTCCATTCGGGAAAGTCCTTCAGCTGCAACCTCTTCTTCGGTTTTTCCTGCTGCATCAACATTCCATACATTTACAGCAAAGCGGCAGAACTTCTTTAAGCCGTACGGACAGATATGGCGGTAATACGGCAGTGAAACAGCTGCCAAAGTCATACCATGGGTTGCATCTGTATAGGCTCCTATCGACTGACCAATCATATGAACCATCCAGTCGGTACTCTTACCCTGCGCAATCAGGGTATTCAGTGCCCAGGTTGCTGTCCACATAATGTTGCTGCGTGCTTCATAATCTTCTGGGTTTTTTACTGCAATCCGGCTGGAATGAACGAGCGAGCGCATCAAGCCTTCTGCGATATAGTCAGAGGTGCTGTCATCCTCTCCGGAAAAATATTGCTCGGTAATATGATTGAAAATATCATATATACCGGAAACCATCTGATATTTCGGCAGTGTAAACGTATATTCAGGATTCAATATCGTAAACCGAGGCATGATTTTTTCATCGGCAAAAACATGAGCAATTTTCTGATGTGTTTCTGTGTTGGTAATCACGCTACCTGCGTTCATTTCGGAGCCGGTGCCGACCATGGTGAGGACGCAGCCGACAGGGACGATTTCGCAGCTCGGTTCTTCAAAGCGAACAAAGTATT
>OGYE01001070.1_pt1 | contig 17953 bp, 18 predicted proteins | sample 1576471 | NCBI WGS metagenome assembly OGYE01 (sample SAMEA3541532, study PRJEB24748) | human gut metagenome | biome: human gut; feature: human-associated habitat; material: faeces | place: China | collected 2012
GACGTTGCCATTGAGGCAGAATGTAACTTCAACGGCAAGCCCCTTACATTGAAAGGCACCGGCAACGGCATTATTTCCGCTCTTTGCCATGCCATCGAGGACTACTTCCATATCGTGATGGAGGTTGTGGACTACAGAGAACATTCCATGTCCCACGGCACAAAATCCCGTGCAATCTCCTACATCCAGATTGCCGATAACGAAGGCGGCATATATTTCGGCGCAGGCACATCCAGCAATATCACAAAATCCGGTCTGCGTGCGGTAGTGAGCACAACAAACAAGATTATCAGATAAGAAAAGAGTAAGAGAGTACAAAAGAAATTTTTGGAGGATAGCATCATGGGAATGACAATGACACAAAAGATTCTTGCAGCCCATGCGGGGGAAGCAAGCGTAAAAGCCGGACAGCTGATTCAGGCAAAATTGGATATTGTTATGGGCAACGACATCACAACCGCCGTTGCTTTGAAGGAATTTCAGAAAACAGGCGCAAAGGAGGTTTTTGATAAGGATAAGGTGGTTATCGTTTTGGATCACTTTACCCCCAACAAGGACATCAAGGCTGCCACACAGTGCAAGATGTGCCGTGATTTCTGCGGCGAAAAGGAGATCACCCACTTCTACGATGTGGGACAGATGGGCATTGAGCACGCCCTGCTGCCGGAAAAAGGACTGGTCGTTTCTGGTGACGTAGTCATCGGCGCAGACTCCCACACCTGCACCTACGGCGCACTGGGCGCATTCTCTACCGGTGTCGGCTCTACCGACATGGCCTGTGGCATGGCAATCGGCAAGGCATGGTTCAAGGTGCCGTCTGCTATCAAGTTTGTCCTCAAGGGCAAGCTGAACCCGTACATCTCCGGTAAGGACGTCATCCTGCACATCATTGGCAAGATCGGCGTAGACGGCGCACTGTACCGCTCTATGGAATTTACCGGCGAGGGTGTCGCTTCCCTGTCTATGAGCGACCGTCTGACTATGACCAACATGGCAATCGAAGCTGGTGCCAAGAACGGTATCTTCCCGGTGGACGGCCGGGCAGCCAGGGCGCGGTAGTCCAGCAGCTCACCGGCCAGCTTATAGGCCGCATCGGACATCCTTGCCAACTCGTCGGGCCGGGATACCAACTCCGGCAGAATGGTCTGAATATCCTCTGGCTTGGAGAGCAAGACGCCGTTTCCATGAATAAACTCGCCATAGGCCGCTTCACCGTATACGATCACAGGCGTACCACAGGCTATAGCGGCCTGCGCCGTCTGGGACGCGCTACCCGGCTGGCAGTATAAGTCAGCGGCGGCCAACGCAGTCTGCATTTCATCCTGATTCAGAAAGCCGAGATATGTAACGTTCGGCATCCTTGCGATCCGGTCCGTCAGGACCTCCCGCACATCATCGTAAAATGACCCGGCAATAAAAAGCCTCGCCCGTCCCTCGGGAAGGCGCTCCATAGCATCCAATAGGTCACCAGTACGCTTCATTGCGTCCATTTTTCCCGAGTGGAACAGGACCAGCTGGTCATCCGCTAAGCCGTGCGCGCTGCGAAACTCGGCCTTACGTGAAGCCTTTTCCTCCGGCGGCATAATGACACCCGGCAGCGCGTTCAGTTCCATCAATTCGTTGGGAACACCGTACATTTCCTGCAAAAACTGCTTGCTCTCTTCATTCACATAGAAGATCTTATCCCAATACGGAAGACTTTTTTGAATCCAAGCCCGGTAAATGCTGCGATGCAGGAGACTGCGGGACAGCCAGTTTTTCGCGCTGTTTTGATAGGCTGTGCTGACATCGGCATAGAACCGGCATTGTGGCAACCGCTGACGCAGTTCCCTGAGATCGCATATGCCATGCTGCTGAATCGTATGGACCAGCATAACATCTGGCTGAAGAGAAACAACCAGATCAGAAAAACCGTGTACCCAGCGCAGCTTTTGCCGCAGAAACCCGTGACCAAGGTCGACACGCACGACGCGGACACCGTTTTCAAGCGTAGTATCCCCTGCCGGAACCATGACGATCTTTCCATCCTGCCATGTCGTCGTGTCAGCAAGGATCAAAGGCGTATGTCCCGCCTCTAAAAAAGCGTCAAGCAGATAATTTTCTTTATAATACATCGTGGGTGTGAACGGATTGCCGATGCAGACTTGAAGAATTCGCATATTTATTTGCCCTTTCTGCGGCTCATCATGGCAACAGCAAGCCGCCCAATATGACTGTCGCCTACGAACATATTATATAACGTAGTCGGCTTACCGCCGAATCCTGCTTTGAACACATCGATTCCGTTATAATTTGTTAAACTGGATACATTGCCCCAATCATAGGTGCGGACACCCTGTATCCGCATTTTTTGCATATCTGCCCAATGTAAGAACTTATTTAACCGTCCGGCTGCATTTTGATCGACATCAGCACTACGGAAATCTGAGGCGGAGTAACAGAGAACGGCTGTTTCTCCATCCGTCACATAAAGATGGTAGACCAATGCGTTGCCCAGACTGCCCCGGGAAAGAAAAATGCAATCGTTTTCCAAGTAGGAGTCTACTTTTTTTCTGCTGTAATCCTTTTTCAAGGCTTCGTTTCCTAACGAATCGCAGAAATTCATATAGGTCTGTTCCAGATCAGACAATACCGCAGGATCTGCACGCAATGCGGCTGCATCAAAAAACTCTGCAGAAGCCCCTTCCTTTGCAGCACGGCGGATTTCATAGCGATAGTTTTTTGTCATATGACCGAGCAAAGTTTCTTCTGTTTCCGTCAAATCGCTAATCAGTGTATAATTTGCTTCCGCGTGTCCGCCTAAAGCTGCGGCCTGAGAGGATGTCAGCCGCAGATAGCGCAGGATATCAGATTGAGTATGGAAAGGGGTTCCATCCCAAAACCAAATACGTTCATAGGTCAGAAAGGCCAATCTTCCGGGAAGGCGAACCATTGTTTTATTTCCTCCGATGCAGTAGTCGATAATAAAGCTTTGGGCTTATGCGCAGGAGCTGCGATAGAATGCGGGCCTTGCTCTCCGGAAACTGCCGGAGGGCCGCCATATGACGGAGATAATCCATCTGTTCAGCCACTGCGAAAAAGCTGTCATAATTCTCCGCTATACGGGCTGTGCTGTTCAGAGCACCCAGTACCCAGCGCGGAAGAATGAATGGCCGTTCGGAAAAATCCGCGGCAAAGGATCCATCCGTCGTCAGCGCTGTAAAGGCCTGATATCCGGTGAGGATACGCTCCGCCGAGGAGGATGTCATGGTGGAATTCTGGTGGAAGAGATAGTAGTACAGCGGCACTTCGATGGATACGACCTCCTCCGCCTCCGCAAAGATCCTCCACATCACATACACATCCTCCGAAAAACGGCAGCCGGCAGGAGCGTGGATGCCATGTTCCGTCAAAAAAGAGCGGCGGAGCAGCATTGCCGGAAGAATGGGGATCAGCGTTCGGCAAAGAAACCGGTGCAGCATCTCCTGACGGGACAAGATGGCGCACTCTTCGTGAGCTGTTTCAGCAGGTACATCCTCGCCCGGCACGCACATACGATAACCGGAAAAAACCACGGCACTCTGCGTTTCAAAAGCCGCCTCGTAGAGCGCCTGCAAAAAGCATGGCGCCACAGTGTCGTCTGAGTCGATACAGACCACATATTCTCCCCGCGCTTCCCGGATCCCATGGTCGCGGGCAGGCCCCTGGCCGGCGTTTTCCTGGTGCAGAACGCGCCAGTTCAGCGCCGTCGTGCGCAGATAAGCTTCTGCCAATTCGACAGACCGATCCAAACAGCCATCATCCACTAAGATCAGCTCAAAATCGGAAAAGGTCTGAGCGGCGATGGAGCGCAGACAATTCTCAATATACAGTTCTACGCCGTATACAGGCACGATCACGCTGATTTTCGGCATATTTTAAACACCCTTTCGCCGCAAGGCCGCATCGTTGATATTTTTACGGGGCAAAAACCACGGTGCACGGAGGTCCGCAGCCGTGATATTCCGGTTCAGTGTCGAGAAGCACCGTGCAAAGCCGCTTCCCGCTGCCGCCGCGATATTGGCGCGGGAGCAGGCGTAGACGCTGCCATAGGGATAGGCGAAATTCAAAATTTCGCGGGAAAGCGCCGCCTCCAGATACGCTTTGCTGCCGGACAGCTCACCGCGGACAGCAGAGGCTTTCTGAAAACGCAGCATCTCATGGCGCATGGTATGCGCGCCTACCGTACACAGTGGGTCGGCGGCAAGCGTGCGCAATTCGTCTTCTGTGATGTAATTTTTCCGCCCCAACAGACCCGGCGCAATAAACACCGTATAGGACAGCTTCCGCCTGCGCAGCTCCGGCAGCGCATAGCGGTATGCCGAAGCAAACATATCATCAAAGGTCAAAAGGACAGCACCCTGCTCGTTCAGCTGCTCCGGCGTGCCGACACGGTCTGCGGGCAGCCTGTCCAGCCATGCGGTAAAGCGGGAGAGTGATACTGCGCAAGCCGCGTCGGCAGGGGCCTCTCCATCCGCATATACCTCATGGAGCATATACACCGTCGATACGACCGGGCCGTGAGGCATCCGCTCATTTATTTTTTGACGCAGGGAATAAAACTGCCGAGGAAGCATTACCCTTTCCTCCAAACCATTTTATTGACCACGCCGGTGTAGGACTGGATGATGCGGACCACCTTATCACTGACGTTTTCATCTGTGTAATCCGGCACGGGGAGGCCGGTGTCGCCGCTTTTCACCAGCTCCACGGCGGTATCCACTGCCTGAAGCAGGGATCTTTCGTCGATGCCCGCCAGAATGAAGCAGCCCTTGTCCAATGCCTCAGGCCGCTCGGTGCTGGTGCGGATGCACACCGCCGGGAAGGGATGGCCCACGGAGGTGAAGAAGCTGGACTCCTCGGGGAGAGTGCCGCTGTCGCTGACCACGGCGAAGGCGTTCATTTGCAGGCAGTTGTAATCGTGGAAGCCCATAGGCTCGTGCTGAATGACCCGCTTGTCCAGTTGAAAGCCGCTCTCCTCCAGCCGCTTGCGGCTGCGGGGGTGGCAGGAATAGAGAATGGGCAGGTCGTACTTCTCCGCCATGGCGTTGACGGCGGTGAAGAGAGAGGTGAAATTCTTCTCGGTGTCGATGTTCTCCTCCCGGTGGGCGGAGAGGAGGATATACCTCCCCTTTTCCAGCCCCAGTCGCGCATGAATGTCGGACGCTTCGATCTTGGCGAGGTTTTGGTGCAACACCTCCGCCATGGGAGAGCCGGTGACATAGGTGCGCTCCTTGGGCAGTCCGCAGTCCGCCAGATAGCGGCGGGCGTGTTCGGAGTACGCCATGTTCACATCGGAGATGATGTCCACGATGCGGCGGTTCGTCTCCTCGGGCAGGCACTCGTCCTTGCAGCGGTTGCCGGCCTCCATGTGGAAGATGGGGATGTGCAGCCGCTTTGCTCCGATGACGGACAGGCAGCTGTTTGTGTCGCCCAGCACCAGCACGGCGTCGGGCTGGATGGCGGCCATGAGCTTGTAGCTCTCCGAGATGATGTTGCCCATCGTCTCGCCCAGATCCGCGCCGACGGCGTTCATATAGACCTCGGGGTCGGCCAGCTGCAGGTCGTGGAAGAACACGCCGTTCAGGTTGTAGTCGTAGTTCTGGCCGGTGTGGGCCAGGATAACATCAAAATATTTGCGGGTCTTGTTGATGACGGCGGCCAGACGGATGATCTCCGGGCGGGTGCCGACGATGATGAGCAATTTCAGCTTGCCGTTGTTTTTAAAAGAAATGCTGCTGTAGTCAGACATACTTTTCTCCTTAGTAGCTAATATGTGCAGGGGATGTAGGGGCGAACATCGTTCGCCCGCAGAAACGTTACGACCGGGGCAAACTTCCGGGTCGATGACGAGCATCGACCCCTACATCGCAGGGGCGGATTCCATATCCGCCCGAGAACTTTGCCGCTGCCGCACACGGGCACGGGCGAGCACTGCTCGCCCCTACAATGCGCCCGTTTTACACCTTTTCAAAGAATGTATCCGGGTGGGCCGGGTCGAACTGCTCGTTCGCCCACATCAGGGTGACGAGGTTCTCGGTCTCGCTCAAATTGATGATGTTGTGGGTGCAACCCGGCAGCATGTGGATGGCCTGGGGCTTGTCGCCGGTCACCTCAAATTCCAGCACCTCGCCGCTGCCGACGCGGCGCTCCTGAATCAGACCGTGGCCCGAAACCACGATGAAAAACTCCCACTTCGTGTTGTGCCAGTGCTGACCCTTTGTGATGCCGGGCTTCGAGACATTGACGCTGAACTGGCCGCAGCTCTCGGTTTTGAGCAGCTCGGTAAAGCTGCCGCGGGCGTCCTCGTTCTTTTTCAGGTCAAAGATGACCTTCTCTTTGGGCAGATAGGACAGATACGTCGAGTACAGCTTTTTTGCAAAGCTGCCCGCCGGAATCTCCGGCAGTACGAGCGTTGCGGGCTGAGCCTTGAACCTTTCCAGCAGGTCCGCAATTTCGCCCAGCGTGACTTTGTGGGTCACCGGCGCGGCACAGTAGCGCCCACTGTCGTGGAAAACCGGCGTCAGACCGTCGTAATCGCAGCGGTGAGGCTTACCCTCCAGCGCGTCGAGCATTTCCTCCACCAGGTCGTCAATGTACAATAGTTCCAGCTCGGTGGCGCGGTCATTGACCGTGATGGGCAGGTCGTTGGCGGTGTTATTGCAGAAGGTCGCCACGGCGCTGTTGTAGTTGGGGCGGCACCACTTGCCGAACAGATTCGGGAAGCGGTAGACCAGCACCGGTGCGTCGGTCTCCTGCCCGTAGGTGAAGAACAGCTCCTCACCGGCCAGCTTGCTCTTTCCGTAGTCGCTCTCGCCGTAGCGGCCGATCAGCGTCGCCTGGATCGAGCTGGACAGCATGACCGGGCAGCGGTTGGCGTGAGATTTGAGCGTGTCCAGCAGGGTGGAGGCGAAGCCGAAGTTGCCCTGCATGAACTCGTCGTTATTTTTGGGACGGTTGACACCCGCTAAATTGAACACAAAATCGGCTTCCGCACAAAAGTGGTCCAGCTCTGCGGGGGGCGTGTTCGGTCTCCTTCGGGGCAGAAGATATAGCACGTTCGCGGCTGCTCTGATTTTTCAAGCGTTCGCTCCTCGCCGGCGTCCTGTTGACGGCTTTCCTCCTGCGCGTCGTCGCTGGCCATGAGCGTAGCCACGGCGTACACGCCATCGTGAGACATCTGACGCTGATAGCTCTTGGCAGAGCTTTGCAGCAGCCTCACCGTATCGTTTTGGGTGGCTTCTATGGTCGCGCCGCCGTAGATGGCGTCCGCCATAGCCCGAACCATTTCGGGGTATCCACCGAAGCGGATCGCACAGATCACGCCTCCTTTTTCATTGTGATCGAGCACCACCGTATCGGCATAGGCGGATAACCGCACCTGTACCGATGGGTCATAGTAGCTTAGCTCGATCAGCTTACTGCCTGACATTCATTTGCTTCCTCCTTTCGATTCCTGGACAAAAAAAGACCGCAATCGCTCCCATGAGCAATTACGGTTTTGTTCTTGTCCTTTATTTGATTCCAGTTCTTTTGAGTTTGGCGGAGGGCGCAATGACCCCCCTTTCTGTCGCCGTTCCTCCCTAACTTACTCCGCCCTAACTTACTCCGCCCTGAAATACAGCCTCATTCTACCATCCCGGCGTCTGCCTGTATAGTTGGAGTTTTTCCATAGCTTTGGAAGCAGGATATACTTGCTTTTTCGTGTTCGCACGTTCACGATCAGCGGCACATTCCTCTCAAATCATTGCTCTTTCTGTTGGCAATATGTGTTTTATCACATATAATGGGTTACAGAGAAAGTGCGGTGGATGTATGGACTACACGGTGGAATACTATGAGAAGGATGATGGAAGCAGACCTGCGGAGGAATTCATTTTCTCGCAGGATAATGTATTCTTACTATACTCCATGATCCAACTCGATGATCCAACTCGCGGCCATGCAAAATTATTCTTTTATTGCGTTGCTATCTAGATATTCCTCAAAGAGACTCTCTTTGGTCAAGTAGTCTAAAAGAGCCAGCTGTGTTTTCGCTTCTGCTCAAGCAGTACACGCTCCGCTCTTTGGAGTATATCTGGAGAATAGGCTTCAGATAGCAAATTCAGTTCTGACCTCAGTTCTCCATGCGATATGCGAAAGGTGAGTTGTCTGCCATAGAGTTGCTCAGCCGCCGTCACCTGCTCCACATGATCCGAATCAAAAGGCTTCGCTTGTACTCGCTCAATACAGGTATATAGATCATCGGTAAGCGGGTAGTCATTCAGATCTGAAAGAAGAGAGAGCCCATTATCAAAGATCGGGCAAAGGCGAAATTCCTTTGTTTCTTCATTCCGCAATACAGCGAGATTGTTTGTGTGGCGATCTTCATTGAGCGTCAGGCAGTCCAATTCAAGGATAGCAGTAAGATATGCTCCAACACCGGTTAGATTTGTGACGCGCTCAACAAAACCAACCGTGTAAGCAATTCGATCCGCAGGAGAGTCGAATTTTGTCAGCGCTTGAGCAAGCCCGCGACCTTCATAGGCGCGATGGAGCCGTTCAAATGGAATCAGCATTTCATCTTTGCGCATGAAGTCATGGCTGGAGCATCCCGGTATTACTTTATCGTTATAGTGAATGAACACTGGTTGATAAACCACGAAATCATCCGCATTTGACCATGTGAGCAAACGTGAAACGATTATTTCCGAGAGCGCTTCGTATCCCATGTGGTCCGCTTTATACCAATTGCCTGACTGCTTCCATTTGGGTTGGTCACCCTTTGAGGTATGGCCTTCGCTCATAATTCTATCCGCGCTCGTAAAATCAATGACTTGCATAAATGATCTCCTTCCTCGGAAGATAACGAAGTCTTAACCACATTTCGTCATCAGCTAAACGACCCCTCGTCTTTTCTACGATCTTCAACGGATCGTAATCCGTTAGTTCCATTTCTTGAAGCAATTCCTTGCAATTGCCGCGCGTCTGAGGAAAGCAGCGATCCCGCAAGAAATTTTCAAAGTCATTCCAGGTTGGGTGCTCCAGCACACCGAATGCACGATGCAGAATGTCATCCGTTTTGTTCTGGATGACCACCTTTTGGTCAAGGAAGTCTACATCAATGACGGTGCAGGGCTGCCTTCTGAACATATAGGTGATACGCATTGTGCAGCCATCGCCTGCGGCTGTATTCAGGTATCGCTCAACCGTTTGACGAGAGAGCCCAAATGTCCTTGCCAGTTCCTGCATGGATGTGCCGGCGTTGCGCATAGCCCTCATTTTGCGGATATCATCGTCGGATATTTTTCGTTTCCGACCAGCGTTGCGAGTGTTCTTCTTCCTATATTCTGCAGCGATCTTGCGAAGTGTGGCCTCATCATCAGTACCGAACAGTTCTACACATAGCTTTCTATAGTCCATTGTTCTCCCTCCTTCACATTGAATATATGCAACTAATTTAATTTTGATACATTATAACATGCTGTGGGCAACGTGTCAAATTCTACATGTCCATGCTACAAAACTCTATATTTCTCTTCAAGAGCTATTGCATTTTACGTGCAATAGCTCTTTTCACATCCGTTCACAAAAAGTTTACAAATTTCTTTTCGAAGCGACGGGGGGTACCCCCCTGTTTTTTGAGTGAACTCTAGTAGAACGCAAAAAAGGAGATGACCATTTTGAAAAAAAGAAAGCCCCGAGCCCAGCGCAGTAGATCCTTCCGCTGCCCCCATTGCGGAGCAGCCATGATCTTGAGACCAGCAGCGGAGATCTACCGCGACTGCCAGAACGATCGGAAACTCTATGTCTGTCACAACTACCCCGCATGCAACACCTATGTGGCAGCGCATCCCGGCACCAATCAGCCGATGGGCGTGCCGGCGAACGGAGAACTCCGGAACCTGCGCATCCAGGCGCACCGGAAGTTTGACCGCATCTGGCAGACCGGGATCATAACACGAGAGAATGCCTACCGCTGGTTTGCGGACTCCTTTGGATTGAGTCTGAAGGATGCCCACATTGGAATGTGCAGCGAGTACCGATGCAAGGAGCTCATCCGGCTTTGCGATGAGGTGCTCGCAAGAAATCATCGTGTCGCATAAAGGAGGTGCCTGACATGACTGATTATCAGAATGAGCTTGTAATGGAACATCTGGATCTGGTCAACTGGGTCATCCGAACCAGAATCTCAGTTCCCAATAGACCGCTATTGACCTATGATGACTTCTATGCCATCGGTTGTGAGGCCATCTGCCGTGCCGCTTTGAAGTACCAGGCGGATAGCGGCGAATTCGCACCCTTCGCATGTCGCTATATCTACAATGCCATTATCGATCACTGCCGTGCGATGAATTACCGACTCCAGAGAAGTGTAGATGCAGGTTTTGAAGAGGGCGAGGTACTCTTTGATCTGCTTGCCCATACCACCGTTGACTTCGAGGCCGAGGTCACTGACGATTCCGCTAAGGCAGCGTTGCGCGCCTGTAAGGAGAAGTACCAGGGTGTTGCTCGGAAAGGCGTCGAGGCCATTGAGCTGAAGCTGCAGGGATATGAGTCTGTTGAGATTGCAGATCTCTACGGGACCACCGTCAATAATGTCAATGCATGGATCTCGCGAGCCCGCAGCAAGCTCCGGAATGAACCTGCCCTGATGGAAATTTTGTGCTGATTTGTTGTTCTTCCCGAGCCACCTTCGTAAGAAAAGTGTAGAACGGATAAGGAGGATACAGCAATGATGACATTTTATGCTGCTGCAGGCAGTTATCAGATCAGAAGCGAAGACGGCAAGAATATGCCTTATATCATGCGGCTGGGAAAGCTGCAGCCAGTCTCCATTCCGGAGTTCAGTCTCTGGAGTATGCTCCTGTGGGATGTACTGACCTATGAGGAGCTTCGTAAAAAGTTCTATGACAAGATGGAGGAAACAGAGATCGAACCTTCCTCTTTTGATAAGTCACTGGAGATGCTGGTTAAGCGCAAGCTCATCATCAAGGGTGTAGGATACACTGGTGCAGATGCGCTCTACAATATGCTTTCGGACACCTATGTGATTCCTCTTCGAGGCGTCCAGGGTACCCGGAAGCTCATGAATGTTGCCAAGCTGCTCAAGCAGAAGAAGGTAAACTTCTTCGAGGCTGTTTATCTGCTGCAGCCGGAGAAGAGTTCGGTTGCCGAGCGTAGGATCATGAACCTGGTGCTTCAGACCCCGCTGAGCGTACCGGAGCTGGTTCGCTGCTTTGAGAACAATGTGCACGATGTGAGTTCGGCCGACAAGGTCATTTCCGCCATCTACACGGAGGAGTCCGACAATCAGGCGCGGCTGAACAACGCATCCAGCCTCTCAGACCACCGACACGATGTCCTGAAGGCGACAGCGAATCTCTACCTGACACGCCAGGTCATTTTGGAACACGCATAGATACAAGCCCAGAAAGCTTCATCGCTTTCTGGGCGCTTGATTTTACCACTGTCTTATAAAAGAGAAAGGAACCTGTTATGAAAATGCGCAAGTATTGGACAAGATCTGATGCCAACAGAGTCGCGAGGTTCCATTGGCATGGTGAAGCCTACCGGATGGCATACCGTGCGCTATGATGATCTGGTCGATGGAAAGTATCTCTACAACCGTTGCCACCTCATTGGCTTTCAGCTGACCGGCGAAAACGCCAATACAAAGAACCTGATTACCGGCACCAGATACCTGAACATTGAGGGCATGCTGCCATTCGAAAATATGGTTGCGGACTAGGTGAAGGAAAACGGCAACCATGTCATGTACCGTGTAACGCCTATTTTTGAGGGAGATAATCTTCTGGCCAACGGCGTTCTGATGGAAGGCTATTCTGTGGAAGACAAGGGTGCCGGGGTTTCCTACTGCGTCTTTGCCTACAATGTCCAACCGGGCATTGAGATTGACTATGCCACAGGCGAGAGCAAGCTGGCAGATAGTGCTCAGCAGGAGGAGCAGAAGACGGCTACGGTAACTCCCACACCTTACCCAGAGCCTGAAAAGCAGGAGCCAGTGACCGGAAGTGAGGCGTCGCAGGCAGATTATATCCTTAATACCAACACGAAGAAGTTCCACTATCCCACCTGTTCCAGCGTGAACGATATGAAGGAAAAGAACAAGCAGGAGTTCTTCGGCACCCGCGATGAGACCATTGCACTGGGGTATTCTCCCTGTGGCCGTTGCAAGCCTTGACTGGTCGGCCAAGTAGGAAATCTTATTTCTTGTTAAGTGTGGTGAAACGATTGTGGATCACTTGAGGGACTATTCGATTGATTACATCAGAACACGCTGTTTGGATGTAATCAATAATCAATACAAAACCGTGAGTTAGCATGCCAGGGAGAGAGAATGGCCGGTCAGTGTCCTTGTTCTGAGCAGAAACACTGCTTCGTTTTCTCCGATACTGCGATAATGATTGCTCAAGAAACTGGCTGTGAGGATGATTGGCAGGAATAATTCAACGAGTTCTCGGAATGTGACAGAATCGGCAGACTGTGATATGATGAGGTTGCTGCTTCAAGCAGCTAGACCAATTTGATAAGCGAGGTAACCTAAATTGAATTTGAAAGAAGTAAGCGAACTGCGCCGCCGTTTTCGCATGGATCGGAATGCTATCAGCCGTATCTATGGCTGTTTTGTCAATAGCAGCCGTGAAATCGTTTCATACATTGATGAATCCATGGGGATTCTCCCGCAGGACGAAGCAGAGAAGTACCTGAACCTGCTGAAGAAGGCTCTTTCCGGCAAACTTGGGAAGAACCTGATCGATATTATCTTCTCCACGGAGCAGGTAGCTGACAGTGATGAGCATCGCCTTCTCATGGCACTGCGCGACTCGGAACTGAAAGATGGTGAGATCCGTGAGGAGTTCTATCAGAAAATCATCAACTCTCTTGACCTTGGGGACAGCAACTACCTGATCCTCCTGGCATATGACACATACGATGTCCCCCGTAAGAACAAAAACGACGAGATGGATGCAGATGCATCCGATGCCGTATTCTCCTATGTCGTTTGCTGTGTCTGTCCTGTGAAGGAGCGCAAAGCGGAGTTGGGATTCTTCCCTGGAGATAATGAGTTCCACAGTTGTGCCGGCCAGATCGTTGCCGCACCGGAACTGGGATTCTTGTTCCCAGCCTTTGACGATCGTGCGGCCAATATCTACAATGCTTTGTTCTATTCCAGAAAGACAGATGAGATCCACCAGGAAGTCATCGACAGCGTATTTCATACCACAGCCCCTATGTCTGCCGCTGAGCAAAAAGAAGCATTCCAGAATGCACTCAGCGAAGCTTTGGGTGATGCCTGCAATATGGAACTGGTCCAGTCTATCCATGACAGACTCCGCGACCAGATTGAACAGCATAAGGAGAGCCATGACCCCGAACCGCTGGAACTCTCCGTCAGTGATGCGGCAGCAATCCTGCGCGATAACGGTGTGGAAGAGGAGAAGATCCTTGCGTTCCGTGATAGTTGCGCCACCCAGTTCGGTGATGGAGCAACGCTGAACCCGGCCAATCTGATTGATAGCAGCCGCTTTGAAGTTAAGACCGCCGATGCGACAATTTCGGTCGGTCCGGAGCACAGCTACTTGGTTGAGACAAGGATCATTGATGGCCGGAAGTACTTGCTCATTCCCACAGACGAGGATATTGAAGTCAATGGGTTTGGGGTTCGTGTCAAAGGCGAGTAAACGAAGACCGACTACGGAGGAATAATGATGGAATATAACAAATTGATCGCAGAGATGTCCCTTTCGGATGAGGTGGAGGGCTTCTATGTTTTGAAAGCTGCATATCCCAAGACAACCGCAACTGGCAAGCCGTTTTTGAGCGCCTCTCTGTCGGATCGATCCGGCTCCATCGAAATAAAAGTATGGGACTATTCTGGCCCCATCTCCTCTGCAGATGAAGGCAATGTTGTGAAGATCCGTGGCACTGTCTCTGAGTTCAGAGGCACCCCGCAGATTACTGTCGATCGGATCCGTTTGGCTGACGACAATGATACTTACGACCTGTCCGCCTTGGTCCCGGTGGCTCCCATTGATGTGGACACTACGATGGCAGAAGTGGAGAGACTGATCAGTTCGATTACGGATGCTGATTACAGGAAGATCTGCAGCACGATGATGGCCCGCCATAAGGAGTCCCTGAAGACGATCCCGGCCGCTAAAAGCGTCCACCACGGCTTTATCTCCGGACTTCTGATGCACACTGCGACCATGATGAAAACGGCTGATTTCCTGTCGGGCGTTCACGGGGATATCATCGATCGCAGCCTGCTGCTTGCAGGCACGTTCTTGCATGACTTCGCCAAAGAGAGCGAGTTTACCTTCTCTCAGCTCGGTCTGGTCACGGAATACTCGGTGAAAGGACAGCTCCTTGGCCATCTCGTAATGGGTGCACAGGAAGTTGCCGCCGTAGCTTCGGAACTGGGGATCCCTGAAGACAAGTCCGTTTTGCTGCAGCACATGATTCTTTCCCATCACGGAGAGCCAGAATTCGGCGCTGCAGTGAAGCCCATCTGCGCGGAGAGCGAGCTGCTCTCCCAGATCGATATGCTTGACAGCCGGATGGAAATCTACCGCGAGACCTTGGCCGGACTCCAGGTGGGAGAGGTGAGCAGTCGCATCTTCGCGCTGGACAAAAGAGTGTTCAAGCCTCATGAACTGAATGGGTGACGGATATGGCTATTGGAGAGAAATATGCTCCACTTGGAAATTGGCTGAAGGGACACGCAGGAGACTCTGTTAAGCTGACCTTCGATGAGTTAAACCAGATCATCCCAATCCCCAATCACGCATATATGAACAGACCATCCTGGGCAAATCTCTCAAGCCCGGCATCCTTTTGTTCCAGTTGGATCAGCGCGGGATATGTCGTGGATTCCATTAGTTTGGAGGAACAATGGGTCGTATTCAGAAAAGGCGAAGTACAAAGCCACACGCATCATCATAAGCCGCCCTATCGTGTTGTGGATCAGAGAAAACTTGCCGAAGCCATTCAAGCCGGATACGAGTGTTATGACAGTATGGAGGATGATCCACATCACCGATATCTCGCTTGGGAGTACTGCCATGAAGCGTTTCGGCTGAATAGGCGCCCACAGATAGACGCCACGATCGACTACCTCTGCCTGCACTTGGCTTGGTATTTGGCCAGTTGGGGTATGCTTAGAAACTCTTTCCTCATGCAGAAGGATTACAAGATCCATGCGGATGTTGTCCGTCTGATTTATCAGCCGGAGTGGGATGATCTCTGGGACCTTTCTCCCGAGAAACTCTCGCAGGAGTATTATGCTGACCGCATCATGAAACTTAGCGAGAGCATTACAGAAGCTTATGTGGCGTCCGGTGCTGGCATCCCAACGGATACCTTGCTTACCAAGATCTTGCTGGGTACTGTGGGCTGCGTACCCGCCTATGATCGGTATTTCAAAAAGGCCCTTGCTGATACCTGTGCTGCATCCCAAGTTTTCAGTGCGAAATCCATCCGAACCCTTGGCAACCTGTATCTTGACCATGAGGATGAGTTTGAAAAGCTCCGGAAACATTGCGGCAGCCGAATTGAGTATCCGGCAGCCAAAATCCTGGACATGTGCTTTTTTGAGTATGGCTTCCAGAGAAACGCGAGCAGCCAAGAAGACAGCGATTAGATTATTCTGTGAGGAGGGATCACTTTGGAATATGCTTTGACAGCGGATCATCACCGCGTTCACGCATTCGATGCGGAGAAGGGACAAGAGTATTACTGTCCTGTGTGCGGCAACCAGGTGATTCCTCGCCAGGGCGAAGTCAATTCGTGGCACTTCGCTCATGTGACCTCGTGTATGGATGACTGGAAATACGATATGTCTGAATGGCACCGAGGATGGCAATCGCGTTTTCCCGAAAATGTTCGTGAGATTGTCGTGGAACACAGGGGCGAATGCCATCGTGCAGACATCTTGATGGGCGGCTATGTCATTGAGTTTCAGCACAGTCCGATTTCTGCCGGTGAATTTGAACTGCGCAATAAGTTCTACACGAGGGCCGGCTATAAGGTGATTTGGGTGTTCGATGAGACCTACGCCTTTGGGAATGAGTATATCTCCAGCAGCCTGGATGATGAGAACAAGTTTGTGTGGAAGTGGCCGAATCGCGCGCTCGCTTCAGTTGTTCCTCATCGATCCACAGATATAGCAGTCGTTCTGCAGCTCACCGAAGACCATGATGACGACGGTTGCGAATGGCTCGTGAAGGTGGAGTGGGCGATCGTAGACGATGACGGGTATGCCGACTATCGCCGATTCTTCATTGATGATGGTTTTGCGCCAGATCTTTTTACTGAAGACGGCCTACAAAACATTCTGTTGAGCAAGCGGAAGCGGTTTGATGCCTTCCTCCGTGATAACCAACCCTATGCGCCGAAGTGCAGCCGAATCAAGGGTAATCCACGGGACTGGTACATATGCCCGAAAACGCACGATTGGCATAACAACCAATGCCGGGAATGTCAGAACAATTTAATCAACGAGTTCCGGACAGGAACGGATTATAGGCAAGGAGGTCTGTTCTTCTACTGTGCTTATCCTCGCATTATCCATGAAGCGGATAAGTATGGAGAGGTGCATCTCCCATCCATTCGATTTTAAGGAGGGCTCCGACATGAAAAAGGAATATGACACCAGCGTGAAAGAGGCCATTGAACGAGTCATGAGCGTATTCTCCGAGTACATCAAAACAACTCCATACTTCGATATTGTATGGTCTGGTAAGGTCGGGTATATCTACATCAGCATCGATAGTTACCGTGGTACTGTCGGCGACATGGACTGCCTTGTAATTGATAGCCCCGAAGAGCTTCTGGATAAGCTGCTGTATGAAATGGCAGTGGATATCATGGAGGAAGGTGGGCACGACCTAAACCCGGTAGAAGCGTCAGCATTGGAGCGTGCTGAGGTAGCACGGCGCCTTAATGTCTATCTGGAACAGTTGCCTGAATACCAAGACCGTATCAGTTTTGTATTCGAACGCAAGTGATCTTCAAAGATAATCTCGGTAGAATATAGCGAGGTGCATATGGCAAAGAACATCAAAAAGCGTTCAGCGAGTCATATCTATTTCGGCGTCAATAAGCTAACCGGCGAGTTGAAACATATCTCCGAGGTGCCCAGCGGTCAAAAGTGCAACTGCATCTGTGCAGCTTGTCTGCAACCATTTGAGGCACGAAAAGGAACGCGGCGGCGCCACCACTTTGCTCATGTTTCAAATTACGAGTGTATGTATGCAAGCGAGGTGGCCATCTATAAGGCGATTGCCGAAGCGTTGAAGCAGAGTGGCTTTTTGACGTTGCCCCCAGTGATGTTGCGGTTCCCAGCATGGCATGATCCAGAACTTTTGCAGGAAGCACGAAGATTGAAGATTGACTCTGTCGCTTTCGAGTGCGAACCCCTGTCTTATCCGCCGCTGCTACGCGTGACCATGCAAGGGACACCGTTAAGAATCCTGTTGGATTTTGACCGCTATTATGATGACGATGATAGGGTGGAACTGGCAGAAGAAGCAAAAGTGGAGGACTACTCGCTTTTGTTAATCTCCATGCCGAAGATTGAACAAGATACGGAGTTTACCCCGGATAGGCTTCAAAGCGCACTTCAAGATAACGACCGTACCGAATGGGTCTTCAGCCGTCTGGAAGAACAGTGGAAGCAAAAGTACTACGCTGTAGCGGTTTCGCCCCCGGAGCATGGAACCGGCAACCTGTGCCCGATTTCATTTGGAAAATATAAGGGCAAGTATTCTGCTCGGTGGATCGATTGTGCCCATTGTCATTTCAATGTAGCGCAGCCACCTTGCTGCCTCTGCGTTGCAGGTGCGGGAATTCAAAAGAAAGAAGACTTCAAGAGAGATTTGCAAGATCGGCTATCCGACATCGATAAAATCAGGAGAACGAATGAAGAAGA
>OGYE01001076.1_pt1 | contig 17886 bp, 15 predicted proteins | sample 1576471 | NCBI WGS metagenome assembly OGYE01 (sample SAMEA3541532, study PRJEB24748) | human gut metagenome | biome: human gut; feature: human-associated habitat; material: faeces | place: China | collected 2012
GCTGATCGCTGCAATCTTCCCTGGAACATCGGCAGAGGCAGACAGATCACCAGAAACAACCGGTTATGAGAAAGGAGAATCATGGAGAAATTTCATATAGCAGATGTTCCGAAAACAGACAGGATCACACATCTTGTAGATAATCTTTATGCAAAGATGCCGGTGATCGAATCTGCCAGAGCAAAACTGATCACAGAGTCTTACAAAGCAACAGAAGACGAGCCGATCATCACCCGCAGAGCCAAGGCATTTGCCCACATCCTGCACAACATTCCGATCATCATCCGTGATGAGGAGTCTTCCTTTGGGTATGTCTGCCAAAAGGTCAAAGAAGCGTATACCCGATAAACCTGTGGTTGCCGATTCTATACTTCAGAATATATTTCAGTTTTCTCCTTTCTATTCACGCATCATTGATGAATATAAAGCCGATTTGTATTTAAAAGGAAAACTCAAGGTCCATAAGAGGAATCATCTTATTCGCTATGTGCCTTCTATGTTTCGGTTTGAGAAGAATGTGAACGATTATATGATAGAGTCTGTGAGTGAGATGCATTATACGGCTCCTGATATCTATGATCGTAAGATAAAAGCCGTGTCTTCCACTTTCCCTCGTGACCGGGGACAGATTGCCGATATAGCGGAGTATTTGAATATGAATATCTATTCTTCATCTTTGATGTCGGATAAACTTTTGTCACCTCTTGATAAGAAGGCTAGTCGGTATTATACTTATTTACTCGATTCGGTAGCCGGTCCTAATGATTGCCAGAAATATAAAATACTTATTATTCCTAAATTTAAAGGAACTCAGTTGGTCAGTGGATATATGTGGGTAAGCGATCAGGTATGGACTATCCGCCAACTTTATATTGAAGGAGTATATGATGTGATAAATTTTAAGGTAAATATTATAATGGGGGAGGAAGGTGATGAAGAATTTCTGCCTGTGCGTTTTGATTTGAATTTGATATTTAAATTTTTAGGAAATCATCTGGAGATGAATTGCAATGCCTGGATGAAATACCATGAGATACATTATTATAATCAGGGAGAAGCCAGACGTAAGTCGAGTAAAAAGCATCATCATGATTTAACGGAGTCTTATCAGTTGACTTGTGACTCGGCTCAGTTGATAACGGACAAAGATAAGTTCAAGGAACTTCGCCCTTTGCCTTTGTCTGTAGATGAAGATAGCTTATATAAAAAATTTGCTATGCGTCGTGATACGATATTGCATACCGCCGTTGACCAGCGGCTGCGCGACGAGGGAATAAGAGACAATGTTTCCCTTGTGGTGGGAGGAAGCATACGCTCGGCCTCCGACGTGGTCAAGGCAATTGCGCTCGGCGCCGACGCCTGCTATATCGCCACCGCGGCTTTGCTTGCTCTGGGCTGCCACCTCTGCCGCACCTGCCAGACCGGCCGATGCAACTGGGGAATCGCGACCCAGCGCCCCGAGCTTGTAAAACGGCTCAATCCCAACATCGGATACGAAAGACTTTGCAATCTGCTCACGGCCTGGAAGCACGAAATCAAAGAGCTTATGGGCGGCATGGGCATTAACTCCATTGAATCGCTTCGCGGGAACCGACTTATGCTGCGGGGCGTAAATCTTACCGAAAAGGAGCTTGAGATTCTCGGTATCTCACACGCAGGCGAATGAAAAGAGTATATGTAAACGAAAAATGGTGCCTCGGATGTCACCTTTGCGAATATAACTGCGCCTTTGCAAATTCCGGCGCAAGCAACATGGTCAAAGCCTTAAAGGACAAGGAAATTTTCCCGAGAATACGCGTTGAGGGCGACGACAAAATCACCTATGCGATTTCCTGCCGCCATTGCGAGGATCCGCTGTGCGTCAAGAGCTGTATCTCGGGAGCGCTGCATTTTGAGGACGGAACGGTCTGTATCGACAAGGACAAATGCGTGGGCTGCTTTACCTGCGTGCTTGTATGTCCCTACGGAGCGGTGACCGCCGACGGCAACCACGCCGTTCAGAAATGCGAGCTTTGCACCAAAAACAGCGCGGGCTCTCCCGCCTGCGTTGCCGGCTGTCCCAACAGGGCGATAGTTTTTGAGGAGAGGTGACGGAAATGAAAAAATATGTAATTATCGGCAATGGCACCGCCGCCGTCGGAGCAATCGAAGGCATACGCGCCGCCGACAGCGAGGGACTTATAACCGTAGTTTCCGCAGAGAATCATCACGTCTACTGCCGTCCCCTCATTTCCTATTATCTCGAGGGCAAAACCGACCTTGAGCGCATTAAATACCGTCCCGACGGCTTTTATGAAAAGCAGGGCTGCACCGTGCTTTACGGCGAAAGGGCCGAAAAAATCGACGTGCAAAAAAAACAGGTCATTCTTTCTTCGGGAAAGGTTCTTGATTATGACAGCCTTTGCGTCTGCACCGGCTCCTCCCCCTTTGTGCCGCCCTTTGAGGGGCTTGACACGGTGGAAAACAAGTGCGGATTTATGACCCTTGACGACGCTCTTAAAATCGAAAAAGAGGTTACAAAGGAGTCGAAAGTGCTCATTGTGGGCGCGGGTCTTATCGGGCTTAAATGCGCCGAGGGACTTTGCGGCAGGGCAAAATCGGTTACCGTCTGCGACCTTGCGCCTCGGGTGCTTTCCAGCATTCTCGACGACAAATGCGCCGCCTATATGCAGAAAAAGCTTGAAGAGCACGGGATCAAATTCTATCTCGGCGACACGGCGACAAAATTCGACAAAAGCACCGCATTTATGAAAAGCGGAGCGAAAATCGATTTCGACTTTCTCGTGCTTGCCGTGGGCGTTCGCCCCAACACCGCCCTTGTTAAGGAGGCGGGCGGAAATGTCGGCAGAGGAATAACGGTGGATTCCCGCTCGAAAACCTCACTTACCGACGTTTATGCCGCGGGCGACTGCACCGAGACGACCGACATTTCCTCGGGTCAGGTAAAAATCATGGCACTTCTTCCCAATGCCTATATGCAGGGCAAAACGGCGGGTCTTAACATGGCGGGAAAGGACGCCGAATTCGACAACGCCGTTCCCATGAACTCAATCGGATTTTTCGGGCTTCACGCCATGACGGCGGGCAGCTATTTTGACGAGTCTCAGGGCGGCGAAATGTTTGAAACGGTAAGCGACGGCGGCATAAAGCGGCTTTTCACAAAGGACGGCCTGCTGACCGGGTTTATCATCATCGGCGGCGGCGAGCGCACCGGCATTTACACCAATATGATAAGAAACCGTATCCCGATTTCACGCGTCGATTTTGAAAGCATGAAAAAAAATCCGAATTTGTTTTCCTTCGGAAAAGAATATTGTGGCAAAACTCTCGGAGGTGTGGTATAATATGACGATAGATACGAAAGGCATGGATTTTGCCGAGCTCAACCGTCTTATAAGAGAAAGCGACGGCGGCTGCCGTCTTGAACATTGCATCGGCCAGCGATTCATTGCGGCGGGTGTTTCGGGCAAAAGCCTCACCATAGACGGAATCCCCGGAAACGCCCTCGGAGCCTATTTAAACGGCGCCGAAATCACCGTCAACGGCAACGCCCAGGACGCCGTCGGCGACACCATGAACGAGGGCAAAATCGTTATTAAGGGCAACATCGGAGACGCCGCGGGCTATGCCATGAGAGGCGGAAAAATATTTGTAAAGGGCAACGCCGGCTACCGCGCGGGCATTCACATGAAGGCCTATAAGGAGAAAAAACCCATTATGGTCATCGGCGGGCGCGCAGGCAGCTTTCTCGGTGAATATCAGGCCGGCGGAATCATTATCGTCCTCGGTCTCAACACCGACGGAAAGCCCATTGTGGGCAACTTCCCCTGCACCGGAATGCACGGCGGCAAGATGTTTTTGAGAACCGACGGAAAGGACATTTCCTTTCCCCGTCAGGTATCGGTCAAAAAGGCCGAGCCCTCCGACCTTGAGGAAATCGCCCCCATAATCGAAGAATATTGCGAGGCCGTGGGGCTTTGCGCAAAGGATATTTTGCAGGGCGAATTTATCGTCGTTTCCCCCGACAGCAAAAATCCATATAAACAAATGTACGTTGCTAACTGAGAAAGGCAGGCAGAAAAATGAGCTACACACCCGATGAAATAATGCAGTATATCGAGGAGGAGGACGTAAAGTTTATACGTCTCGCCTTTTGCGATGTTTTCGGCAAGCAGAAAAATATTTCCATAATGCCGGACGAGGTCAAAAGAGCCTTTGAATACGGCATTGCCATCGACGCTTCGGCGGTCAACGGCTTCGGGGGCGAGGTTCATTCCGATCTGCTGCTTCATCCCGATCCCGACACCATTGCCGTCCTTCCCTGGCGGCCGGAGCACGGACGGGTGGTTCGTATGTTTTGCGACATTTCCCTTCCCGACGGTCGCGACTTTTACGCCGACGGACGAAAAATCCTCGAAAATGCCATAAAGGCCGCCGCCGAGCAGGGAGTCGAATTTTTCTTCGGCTCGGAAATGGAATTTTATCTTTTCAAAAGAGACGAGGAGGGCGAGCCCACAAAGGAGCCCTACGACAAGGCGGGATATATGGACATTGCCCCCGAGGACAAGGGCGAAAACGTCAGAAGAGAAATTTGCCTGACCCTCGAACAAATGGGCATAAAGCCCGAAAGCTCCCACCACGAGGAGGGACCCGGTCAGAACGAAATTGACTTTCGCTATTCCGACCCGCTCAGGGCGGCCGACCATGCCGTCACCTTCCGCGCCGTGGTCAACACCATTTCGGCGCGCAACGGTCTTTACGCCGACTTTTCGCCGAAGCCCATAAAGGACAAGCCGGGCAACGGAATGCACATTAACATTTCGGCAAGAGAAAGCTCGGGAAAGGACGTGCTTCCCTTTGTCATTGCGGGAATCATGAACCGCATTTGCGACATAACGGTTTTTCTCAACACCTCAAAGGAGTCATACGAGCGGCTGGGCTTTAACAAAGCGCCCAAATATGTTTCCTGGTCGACCGAAAACCGTTCCGAGCTTATAAGAATCCCCGCCGCGTCAAAAAAGTATCGCCGTGCCGAGCTGCGTTCCCCCGACCCGCTGTGCAATCCCTACATCGCCTTTGCGCTCATAATTTATGCGGGGCTTGAGGGCATTAAAAACGAGACCGAGCTGCCCGAGGCCTCCGACTTCAACCTTTCAAAGGCGCCGAGAGAGGCGGTGGAGGGGCTTAAAACCCTGCCGACAACCCTTGAAAGCGCCAAAAAGCTGGCAAAGAACAGCGAATTTATCGCGTCGGTTCTGCCCGCGGGGCTTTGCGAATGCTATTTTGAATAAAGAAAACAAAATCCGACAAAGGAGGGAAGCAAAATGGAGCTGAGGGAACAGGTCTACAGCCTGCTCATTGTGTCGGCGGCCGAAAAATTCAACCGCTCTCTTTCCGAATTGCTTCCCGAAAACATATATTTTCCCGTTAAAACCGTGGCCGACGTCGGCTCGGCAAAGCGGGAGCTTCTTGAGCGAGGCTACGACCTTGTCATAATCAACACTCCCCTTCCCGACGATTTCGGAACGCGGCTTGCCGTCGACATCTGTCAAGGCTCGTCCACGGGAGTGCTTCTTTTCGTCAAGGCCGAGCACTATCCCGACGTCAACGCCAAGGTCATGCCCTACGGGGTTCTGACCCTTTCAAAGCCCACCTCGGCTCAGATGATTTTACAGACCCTCGTGCTGCTTTGCGGCACAAGAGAGCGGCTTAAATTCATGGAAAAAAAGGCGGCCACCTTAGAGGACAAAATGGAGGAAATCCGCATTGTCAACAGGGCCAAATGGCTGCTTATTTCCGAGCTTAAAATGAGCGAGGAGGACGCCCACAGATACATAGAAAAACAGGCTATGGACAGGTGCATAACAAGAAGGGCCATGGCCGAAAGCATAATTCGCACATATAAACAGTAACGGAGGAGAACAGCATGACCAAATATATTTTTGTGACCGGCGGAGTGGTTTCGGGACTCGGAAAAGGAATCACCGCGGCTTCCCTCGGACGGCTTTTAAAGTCGAGAGGGCTTAGGGTGGCCGCTCAAAAGCTCGACCCCTATATAAACGTCGACCCCGGCACAATGAGCCCCTATCAGCACGGCGAGGTTTATGTCACCGAGGACGGCGCCGAAACCGACCTTGACCTCGGACACTATGAGCGATTTATCGACGAGGACCTCAACCGCTTTTCCAACCTCACCACCGGAAAGGTATACTGGAACGTGCTCAACAAGGAGCGCAGGGGCGAATATCTCGGCTCCACCGTTCAGGTCATCCCTCACATTACAAACGAAATCAAGGAATTTGTCTACCGCGTCGGCAAGCAGACCGACGCCGACGTCGTCATAACCGAAATCGGCGGCACCATCGGCGACATCGAGTCCCAGCCCTTCCTCGAGGCGGTCAGACAGATTTCCCTCGAAGTGGGCAGAGAAAACAGCCTCTTTATTCACGTCACCCTCGTGCCCTTCTTAAGCGGTTCGGACGAGCACAAGTCAAAGCCCACCCAGCACTCGGTCAAGGAGCTGCAGGGCATGGGCATAAACCCCAACATCATCGTGCTGCGCTGCGACGAACCCCTTGAGGAGTCGATTTTCAAGAAAATTTCCCTTTTCTGCAACGTCAAGCCCGACTGCGTTATCGAAAACATCACGCTGCCCATTCTTTATGAGGCGCCGCTTATGCTTGAAAAGGCGAACTTCTCCTCGGTGGTGTGCAGAGAGCTTAACATCGAGGCAAAGGACCCCGACATGGCCGAATGGACGGCTCTTGTGGAGCGCATCAAAAACCGCAAAAAAGAGGTTCACATCGGCCTTGTGGGCAAATATATTCAGCTGCACGACGCCTATCTGTCGGTGGCCGAGGCCATGCGCCACGCAGGCTATGCTCTCGACACCCACATCCGTATTCATTGGATAGATTCCGAGAATTTAAGCGAGCAGAACATCGGAGAAAAGCTTTGCGGGCTTGACGGCATAATCGTCCCAGGCGGCTTCGGAAACAGAGGAATCGAGGGCATGATTCTTTCGGCAAAATACGCAAGAGAGACGGGACTTCCCTATTTCGGGATTTGTCTCGGAATGCAGATCGCCGTCATGGAATATGCACGCAACGTCTGCGGCATTGCCGACGCAAATTCCGGCGAATTCGACGAGCTTTGCAAAAACAAGGTCATCGACTTTATGCCGGGTCAGTCAAACGACATCGACAAGGGTGGAACACTTCGACTCGGCAGCTATCCCTGCGACATAAAGAGCGGCACAACAATGGAGCGGTGCTACAAATCGGCTCACATAAACGAGCGCCACCGCCACCGCTATGAATTCAACAACGACTACCGCGAGGTCCTGGAAAATGCCGGGCTGACCCTTTCGGGTCTTTCCCCCGACGGGCACCTTGTGGAAACGGTCGAGCTTACCGACCGTCCCTTCTATGTGGGCGTTCAGTTCCACCCCGAATTCAAGTCCCGTCCCAACCGTCCTCATCCCCTTTTCCGCGGATTTATCGAGGCGGCGCTCTCCCACGCGGAAGAATAAGCTTAAAGGCAGAGAAAATCTCTGCCTTTTTTATTGTTTTTTGCAAAAAGGACTTTCCCAAAGCCGCGAAATGTGGTATTATAGGGTGAAAAAGAAAAATCTGCTTAAACGGCAGCAACGAGTGAAAACAGGGGTGCATGGATTTGAAAGAATTTGACAGAAAAATCATACTGGAGGACGGAAGCGAATATTTGGGCTACGGCTTCGGAAGCGACTGCGACCGAGTGTGCGAAATCGTTTTCAACACCTCCATGGTGGGCTATCAGGAAATCGTTTCCGACCCGTCATACACCTATCAGGCGGTGGTCATGACCTATCCGCTCATAGGAAACTACGGCATTACCGACGACGATTTCGAAAGCAAAAACATGACCATCGGCGGGCTTATCGTCAGGGACTATAACGATATGCCCTCCAACTTCAGATATACAAAGACCCTCTCCGAACTTCTTGAGGAAAACAACATTCCCGGCATTTCGGGGGTGGACACAAGAAAGCTCACGAGAAGTATCCGCGACAAGGGCTCGAGACGGGTGCTCATCACCGACGTTTCCACCTCCCTTGAGGAAGGCCTTAAAATCATAAGCGACACCGCCGTTCCCCACGACGCGGTGGAAAAGGTCAGCTGCAAAAAGCGTTGGTATTCCCGCACTTCAAACCCGAAATTCAATGTCGTGGCCGTCGACTGCGGCATTAAGCTCAACATAATCCGCTGTCTCAACAAATTCGGCTGCAACGTCACCATTGTCCCCTTCGACACCTCGGCCGAGGAAATCGAGTTCATGAATCCCGACGGAATTTTTCTTTCAAACGGCCCCGGAGACCCCGAGGACGTCACCCCGGTTATCGACATGATAAAGAAAATGAGAGGAAAGCACCCCATTTTCGGCATATGCCTCGGACATCAGATGATTTCCCTTGCCTACGGCGCCAAGACCTACAAGCTTAAATTCGGCCACCGCGGCGGAAACCACCCGGTCAAAAATCTCGAGACCGGCAAAATCGAAATCACCTCCCAAAACCACAGCTATGCCGTCGACGACAAGTCACTTGAAAACACCGACCTTTCTCTCACCCACATAAACCTGCTCGACAACACCGTCGAGGGGGTCGAGTGCAAAAAGGACAGGGTTTTCAGCGTTCAGTATCACCCCGAAAGCGCTCCCGGACCTCAGGATCATCGCCGGGCGGCACATCATGACCTGCTGTGTGCAGGACATTCAGTTCGCGGGCATCATCTGTGTGTGGGACCGCGCCGACGAGATCCGCAACGACGAGTGGGCCATCATCACGGCCCGGCTGGACTACAAGTTCCACCGCGCCTATGGCCGCAAGGGCCCCGTGTTCACGGTGCAGTCCGTGCAGGAGGTCGAAAAGCCGGAAGAACCGGTGGCCACGTTCTATTAAACCGCGAAGAAGCCTCGCAGAGTTTGCCGCCCGCAGGCGGCAAAGAAAATGCAATCATTTTTTCCGGCGGCATGTACGGCGGAAAAAATACTTTTCAGGCTGCAAGTGTGGAATTTGTGCGCCATCGGCGCGCAAATTATGCGCGCAGCAGACTGTAAACCTTTTGTCGGAAACCCCGAATGGGGTTTTCGACAAGTGAAAAAAATCAGCCGCCCGGTGGGCGGCTGATTTTTCTATGCCGAAATTCAGTTTGCCTTGTCCTCGGCCGTGGACAGCAGGACGCGGTCGTTATCAAACGCCTCGCCCGCCTTGGCGGCGAAGGCGTCGAGCAGGCCCTGCACGGTCATGTCCGCGCGCTCCGGGCCGGAGACATCAAGCACGATGCGGCCGGCGTCCATCATGAGCGTGCGCGTGCCGAGCTCGAGCGCCTGGTGCATATTGTGCGTGATCATGAGGCAGGAGATGCTGCGCTCCGACACGACGCTGCGCGTGAGCGCGAGCACCTTATCGGCCGTGACGGGGTCGAGCGCGGCCGTGTGCTCGTCGAGCAGCAGCAGCTCGGGCGTAACCATGGTGGCCATGAGCAGCGTCAGCGCCTGGCGCTGGCCGCCGGAGAGCAGGCCGACGGGCGTGTTCATGCGGTCCTCCAGCCCCATGTCGAGCTGGGCGAGCGCGTCACGGAAAAAGTCGCGGTCGCGGCGTGTCACGCGGCGGAAGGACTTATGCTTTTCCGGCGAGCGGAGGTAGGCCACGGCGAGGTTCTCCTCGATGGTCATGTGCGGCGCGGTGCCCTTGAGCGGATCCTGGAACAGGTGGCCGATGCGGCGGCTGCGCTTGTGCGACGGCAGGAACGTGATGTCCCGCCCATCGAGCGTGATCGTGCCGGCGTCGACGTAAAACACACCGGCGATGGCATTGAAGAGCGTGCTCTTGCCAGCGCCGTTCGAGCCGACGATGGTGGCAAACTCCCCGTCGGCCAGCCGGAGCGAGAGGTCGGACAGGGCGCGCTTCTCGTTGACGGTGCCGGCGTTGAACGTCTTGGAAATATGGGAAACTTCAAGCATCGGTCTCGTCCCCCTTTCCGGACAGGGCGCGCAGCTTGCGGGCGTTGGACTTGATCTTCGCCAGATGGACGTAGTCCTTCATGTTCGGCGCGGCGATGGCGACGGCCACGATGACGGCGGACACGAGCTTGAAATACTCGGCCGAGATGTTCAGCCGCAGCGCCAGCGCGATGATGAAGCGGTAGACGATGCTGCCGAGCACGACGCAGACGACGCGCTTGCCCACGCTGCCACGGCGGCCGGCAAAGACCTCGCCGATGATGAGGCTCGCCAGCGCGATCGTGACCATGCCGGTGCCGAGGTTGATGTCGCAAAACTTGTTGTATTCCCCGATCAGGCAGCCGGACAGCGCCGTGAGGGCGTTGGCCAGGCACAGGCCGATCGTGATGGTGGCTTTCGGATTGATGGAGGAAGCGCTGACCATATCCAGACTGTCGCCCGTGGCGCGGATGGACAGGCCGAGGGACGTGCCGAAAAAGCGGATGAGCACGAGCACGATCACGGCCGCGATGAGCGCGAGCAGGATCAGCCGGCTCCACTGCCCGCCGACAAGGCCCTTGAAGAGCGAAAACACCGTGTCGACCCCGGTGATGGACACGTTGGACGAAAAGCCCATGACCGCGAGGTTGATCGTGTAGAGGCCGGTGTTCGAGATGATGCCGGCGAGGATGCTCTCAACGCCGAGGCGCGTCTGCAAAAAGGCCGTAACGTAGCCCGAGAGCATGCCCGCCGCCATGGCCGCGAACAGCGCGAGGATCGGGTGGCCGGCGATGGTGAGCATGGCGCCCACGGCGCAGCCGAGCGTGAAGCACCCGTCCGTGGACAGGTCGGCGATATTCAGGATGGAAAAGCTGATGAACAGTGCCAGCGCGACGAGGCCGTAAATGAGGCCGACCTCGAGCGCCGTCTGCAAAACGGTCAGCATGGAACTCCCTCCTTCGGGATGTCAGATATCAGTCAAAATTCTGCTGCGTGGTCGTCTCGAGCACGGAGCTGCACTTGCCGTCAAACGCCTGCTTGACAGCCGTGAGGTCGTAGCCGAGGGCGGCGCAGCTTTCGGTGTTGATCATGGCGATGCCGTTATCGAACGTGGTCACGGGCAGCGTGGCGGGGTCTTTGCCGTCAACGAGCACCTGCACGACCATGTCGGCCGTGATCGTGCCGAGCTTGGTGTAATCCACACCGTAGCCGACGAACGCGCCGTTGAGGGCGAAGGAGTCCGCGCCGCAGTACTGCGGGATCTTGGCATTGAGGAACTTCTCATAGATGGCGAGCTCGGCGGTCATGATGGTGTTGTCGGTCGGGGTGAAGACGGCGTCGACCTTCTCGGCGATGAGCGCATCGACGGCAGAGGTGACTTCATCGGTGGTGGTGCCGGTCTTTTCCACGCAGCGGATGCCCTTGCCCTCGAGGTAGGCCTTCGCGTCCTCGATCGGCTGCTTGGAGGAATCCTCGCTCTTGGAGTAGAGCAGGCCAACGGTCTTGGTGTCCGGGTTCTGGGCGAGCATCAGGTCGAGCAGGCCCTTGGTGTTGAGCGCGTCGCTCGTGCCGGTGATGCGGCCGCCGGGCGCGTCGAGCGAATCAACAATGCCGGCGCCGACGGGGTCAGACACGGCGGAGAAAACGATGGGGATCTCGGTGTCCTCGGTAGCGGACTGCATGATCTTCACGGCCGGCGTTGCGATCGGGACGATGAGGTCCACGCCCTTGCTGACGAGCTCGGCGCCGATCTGGTTAAGCGTCGTGCCGTCGGCCTGGCCGTTGTAGAGCGTGTAGTCGAACTTCACGCCCAGCTCCGTGGCCTTCGCGTCGAGCTCGGCCTCGATGGCCGCCTCGATCTGGTTGAGGGACGCATCGTCCACAAACTGCACGATGCCGACCTTATAGGTCTTGCCATCGGCCTTGTTGTCCTCGGTCTTGCTGCCGCAGGCGGACAGGCCCATGAGCGCGGTGACGGCGAGCACGCCGCCGACGATCTTCTGGAAAGTCTGATTCATAGTATATTCTCCTTCTATATTGAAAGCGGTTGGTTTTGAACTGTTCGGATACGGTCTGACGCGGCAAAAATTCTCCGGCCGCCACGCCATCGTCTGGTTTTGCGGGTCATCTGCATCCCTCCTGCGGTAATTTGAGCAACAAAAAAAGCCTCGTCCACGAAACGGTTCCATCCGTTTCATGGGACAAGACTGTAACTCCTGCGGTGCCACCCATGTTGGCGCTCATGCGCCCACTTTGCACGTACGATCATACGCTCCGCCGGATAACGGCCGCGGCCACCGTCGCCCCTCATGCTGCTGCAATCGGTTTGCCCTCGCGAGTCCATTCGCCACCCGTCCGCTGCAGCGCTTCCACCGTCCGCTGCTCTCTGAAAGCTTCGTGAATGGGTACTCCTCTCGGTCATCGGTTTCTCGATGGTGTTACTCTACCACTTCCCGCGCCGGATTGCAAGCCCCATTTTCACGAATCTGCACCCGTTTTTCGGGAAATCTTTTGCGCATTGCGCACAAACGTCCCTGACCGGCGGTCAGGGACGCTTGCGTGTGTCAAACTCTGCGAGGCTGTTGGGGCTGTCCGGTCGCCGCAGCGTTAATTTCCGGTGTAGACGAAAGCGTTCGGCAGCGTGCGCCCGGCGGTGAGCGCGGGGTTGGAGCTGCGCATGATGTACTTGCCCTTGTACCAGATCATGGCGCTGGTGCCGCCGTCGAGGTTCATGGCCTGCATGCAGTCGTGCTTGGCCATGATGGCCGCGCAGTCCGGCACGCTGATGCCAACCGACGTCGTGAGCCGGCCCTCGACGAGCAGGGCGATGATCTCGCCGTACTTCGACTGGCCGAGGCAGGCGCGCGGCTGCAGGTCGGAGAAGCCGCTGCGGGCGTTGACGACCGTCTCCCCGTCGATGATCATGGCGGGCGAGAACTCGACCGCGTCCGTCGTGTCGGGCGAGACCTTGGAATCGCTGTCGCGGATGTAGATGCGGTTGTCCTTATGCAGCTCGAGGCGCTTGTAGCCATAGCCCATATGGCTGCCGTAGGACTTGCCGTTGCACATGGCGTAGCCCGCGAGGGTACCGCCGTTGCCGGTGCCGCCCGGGTCGATGAAGCCCGAGCCGGTCATGCCGATGACGCCGCCGTGGGCCTCGGCGATCTTGCCGCAGACCTGGCCGACGCTGCCGAGCGTGGACGCGGCCTGCAGACTCAGGCGCGACGGGTCTTTCATAATAACGAGCACGCCGCGGTAAGTGCTGCCTTTCACGCGCGCGATGAGGATCTTGTTGCGCGCGTCGATCGCAAGCACCTGCTCGCCCTGTATGGTGCGGATGCTGGTGCCGTCAGCCGTGAGGGCGGACTTGTCGATGTTGATGCGGCTCCAGCCGGCGGCGAGGGCGTCGGGATGCTCCTTGACATACGCCTGCATGCTCGGCACATTGACCTCCCAGAAGAGGTTGTAAAACGCGATCTCTTCCTTGCTCATGCCCTTGGTGTTCGTGAGCGTCGGGTTGCGGGACTCGGACTCGCCTTCGTCCCACTCGCTGTTGATGCCGATCTGCGCCTCCCTGGCTGCCTCCATTTCGGCGAGGACCTTGTCAATGACGCTGCGTGGGATGAACGCCGTGGCCAGCCACTGGTGGCTGAGCGTGTTCATGGCCGTCTGGATATAGGCCGTGCGCCACTTGGCGATGAACGGAATGTCGGAATAGACCGCCGTCAGATACAATCCGGCCAGGATGGCCAGCACGAGGAACAAAATGAGCAGCCGGCGGCCGAGGCTCTTTTTCTTCTTCGGCTTTTTGGCCTTTTTCGCCTTGCGGCCGTGCTTGCCGGCCGCGGCCGGGGCGGCCTGCGGCGGGCGGCGGCGGGCATCCGGCGCGCTGCGGCGCGGCCGGGCGGCGTCATCCGTCCACTGGCTGGCATAAGCCTGCTGCGCCGGACGCTGCTGGGCGGGGCGCTGCGGCGCCGGACGCTGCGGCGCCGGACGCTGCTGGGCCGGGCGCTGCTGTGTCGGGCGCTGCTGGGCCGGGTGCTGCTGTGTCGGGCGCTGCTGGGCGGTATCGGAAGCGGGCCGCTGCGTGCCCGTGGGGCGCGGCGGCGAGGAAAACAGCTTCAAGAGGCGACTCCTCCTTTATGTACGGGAGATTACGAAGGGCTTGACGGCCGGGCGCGGAAAATGTTCCGCACGCCGCGGGAAAAACGGGAAGGCCCGCCGAGCGAGCCTTCCCGGAAACGTGCAGGGGTGCGGCCGCTCAGCAAAGCTGCGCGCCGGCGGGCACGCTGTCATCGAGCATGAGCAGGTTGAGCTTGCCGTCCTTCTCGGCCGAGAGGAGCATGCCGTTGGAGGCCATGCCCATCATCTTGCGCGGCGGCAGGTTCAGGATTGCCACGACGGTCTTGCCGACGAGCTCCTCGGGGCGGTAGTACTTGGCGATGCCGGAGAGGATCTGCCGGTCGGTGCCGCTGCCGTCGTCGAGCGTGAAGCACAGGAGCTTATCGGACTTTTTCACCGGCTCGCACTTGAGGACCTTGCACACGCGCATGTCGCACTTGGAAAAGTCGTCAATCGTCACATCCGGCAGCACAGGCGCAGACTTCGGCGCGGCGGCCGCTTCCTTCGCGGCCTTGAGTGCCTCGAGCTCGGCGAGTTCCTTGGCCATGTCGATGCGCGGGAAGAGCGTCTCGCCCTTGTGCACCGTGACGTCCGCGGGCAGCACGCCCCAGACGGCGGCATTGTCCCACGTGGTCTGCTCTGCCGCGGCGCCGATCTGCGTGAAGGCTTTCGCGCAGCTGTCGGGCATGAAGGGCAGCAGCAGCGTGACGGTGATGCGCAGCGTCTCGAGCAGGTTATACAGCACCGTGGCCAGGCGCGCGCGCCTGCTCTCGTCCTTGGCGAGGACCCAGGGCGCCGTCTCGTCGATATACTTATTGGCGCGGGAAATGACCTTGAACACCTCGATGAGCGCCTGCTGCGTGCCGAAATTGTCCATATAGCCGGCATACGTCTCACGCAGGGAGGATGCCATGGCGATGAGCTCATCGTCGAGCGCATCGTGCTCGCGCTCGGCCGGGAGCGTGCCGCCGAAGTACTTGATGACCATGGCGACGGTGCGGCTCAGGAGGTTGCCGAGGTCGTTGGCGAGGTCGGTATTGATGCGGGAGATGAGCAGTTCGTTGGAGAAGTTGCCGTCACTGCCAAGCGGGAACTCGCGCAGGAGGTAATAGCGCAGCGCGTCCACACCGTAGCGCTCGGCGAGCAAGACGGGGTCGACGACGTTGCCCTTCGACTTCGACATCTTGCCGCCGCCGAGCAGCAGCCAGCCGTGGCCAAAGACCTTCTTCGGCAGGGGCATGCCCATGCTCATGAGCATAGCCGGCCAGATGATGGAGTGGAAGCGCACGATCTCCTTGCCGACCATGTGCACGTCGGCGGGCCAGAACTTCTCGTAATCGTCGTACTTGTCGTTCAGGAAGCCGAGGGCCGTGCAGTAGTTGAACAGCGCGTCGACCCAGACGTAGACGACGTGGCCGGGGTCAAAATCGACCGGGATGCCCCACGTGAAGCTCGTGCGCGACACGCACAGATCTTCCAGGCCGGGGTCGATGAAGTTTTTGATCATCTCGTTGACGCGGCTGGCAGGCTCGAGGAACGTGCCGCTGAGCAGCAGCTCGCGCACGGGCTCGGCATACTTCGACAGGCGGAAGAAGTACGCCTCCTCCTCGGCATAGTGCACCTCGCGGCCGCAGTCCGGGCACTTGCCGTCGACGAGCTGGCTCTCGGTCCAGAAGCTCTCGCACGGCGTGCAGTACATGCCGGAATACTTGCCCTTATAGATATCGCCCTTGTCGTACATCTTCTTGAAGATGCGCTGCACGGCCTCGACATGATAGTCGTCCGTCGTGCGGATGAAGCGGTCGTTGGAGATGTTCATCAGCTTCCACAGCGCACGCACGCCGCCGGGGCCTTCGACGATGTTGTCCACGAACTGCTTGGGCGTGACGCCGGCAGCCTCGGCCTTCTCCTCGATCTTCTGGCCGTGCTCGTCCGTGCCGGTCAGGAACATGACGTCATAGCCGCACATGCGCTTGTAGCGCGCGATCGCATCGGTCGCAACCGTGCAGTAGGTGTGGCCGATGTGCAGTTTGTCCGAAGGGTAATAAATTGGGGTCGTGATATAAAACTTTCCTTTGCTCATACTGCATTCTCCTCTGTATTAGTCTTCACCGGCGTCACCGGGGTCGTAGACGGACGGATATGGCGTCGGCTGCGGCTGCGGCGTGGGGGTGGGCGTCGGCTTCGGCGCGGTGCTGGGGGTGGGCGTCGGCTTCGGCGTGGTGTCGTGCGAATGGTAGGTGCTGTTGGCCTCGAGCGTATGGCTGATCTGCTTGCCGTCCTTATCGTAGACCGTGCGGTAGGTCGTGGCGCGCAGGCCCTCGGACGTGTAGCTCATCTTGACATAGCTGCCGTCCACATCCGTGCCCCAGATCTCGACCGTGACGCTGCCGTTTTGGACATACGCCTTGATCTCGATCGGATAGTCGCGGTTGTTCGTAAATTTGAACTCCGGCCCGCCCCAGCTGACCGCGGCGTCCATGCCGGGCTCGATATAGGCCACGGGGAAGTAGTGGCAGGTGCGGGTGTTGATCTTGAGGTTCGAGACCATGGCGCAGTAGTACAGCGTGGACGACACCTGGCAGATGCCGCCGCCGACCTCCTGCACGACCTGGCCGTTGGAATAAGCGCCGGCCTCCTTGAAGCCGTTGGCCTTCGTGCGCTGGCCGACGACGTCGTTATACGAAAACGTCTGGCCGGGCTGGAGAATGACGCCGTTGATCTTCTCGGCGGCGAGCTTCACGTTCGTGATGCGGTTGCTGCTGCTGCCGGAGAGCGAGGTGGTCTTCGTGGCGAGCTTGTCGGCCAGGAGGTGCTGCTGCAGGCGCTCCTGCGTCATCTCGGGCTGCGTGAGCGTGGCCGGGATGGTGACGGTATCGCCGTTGGCGGCCGCGTCCCACAGGGGCTGGGCGGCGGCCACGTCAAACTGGATACCGACCTTGCTCTCGGTGGCGGACTGGGTCTCGGGGTCGTAGCCTGCGTTGACCGGGTCGCCGCAGACGGCGTCGTGCAGCTCCTGCAGCGTCATCTTGTCATCGCCGCTCATGTCGACCGGGTAGGCCGACGTGCCGAACTTGCCGGCGCGGATGTCGCTGAGCACGCGGTCGGCGACGGCGGCGGGGTCGAGCGTGATCATGCTCGCGCCCTTGACGACGAGGATGGCGCTGTGCGCCTCGTCGATCTCGATGCTGCCGGCGGAGAGGCTGACGTTGATCTCGGCGGCCTCGCGCTCGATGCGCGTGCGCAGGGCGTCGGCGTCCATGTCGGCAAGGTTGTCCGAGGCGACGTCATGCCCCTTGAAGGCGCAGCGCAGCCACGTGAAGAAGTTGGTGAACACATTGCCGCTGCGGCCGTAGGCATAGGCCGTCTCGGCGGCGGCATCGGGCGTGGCGTCAAAGCCGATCTCCGTCGCGGTGACGGTGATGGACCGGTTGCCGGGGAAGGTCATGGTGAGCACCGGGGCGCTCGTATCGTCCCAGCCGGCGGCGCGGATGGCGTCCGCCGCGGCGGACTGCGTCATGCCGCCGACGTCCGTGCCGCAGACAGAGACGTTCGGGAAAATGGCGCTCTTTTTCGCCACGAGCACCATGCCGACGGCACCCGCCGCCACGAGGACGGCCAGCACGATGAGCACGACGCGCACGGCGATCCTGCCGCCGCGGCCGCGCGGTTTTTTCTCTTTGGGCGCCGGCTGCTGCCGGGCGTCGGGCGCGCCGCGGCGCGCCGGCTGCTCCTGCCGGGGCACGTATCAAACAGAAACTTATGCTCTTTGTTGTCGCTGAA
>OGYE01001077.1_pt1 | contig 17885 bp, 17 predicted proteins | sample 1576471 | NCBI WGS metagenome assembly OGYE01 (sample SAMEA3541532, study PRJEB24748) | human gut metagenome | biome: human gut; feature: human-associated habitat; material: faeces | place: China | collected 2012
CATATGTCAAATACCCATACAGTACGATTCTCAAATCCGGAATCCAGTTCCTTATACTACCAATTCATTCAGTTTCTTCGAAATACCGGAAATACGGCTCTGTACTGTACCGTCGAGCTGTACGCCCTCCAGTTCCACGCGAAGTCCGCCAAGAACGGATGCATCTGTTTTCTGAACCAGATACACTTTCTTTCCACTTAGCTTCTCAAGCTTCGCTTTCAGAGCTTCCATCTGAGTATCACTGAGCTTCACTGCACTGGTAACCACGGCTTCTGCAATTCCATGTGCACTGTTGTAGCGTCTGATAAACTCTTCGCAGCATCCGGCAAACTCTCTCAGAATCTTGCGTTCACACAATAATTTCAGGAAATTCACCAGATATCTCTCTGCCTGCCCTCCGAAAGCCTCTTCAATCATCTTAAGTCTCTCGTCTTCAGGAATTGCCGGTTCTCCCAGCAATTTCAGATATCCCGGATTTTCTCGAAAAATCTGTCTGACTGCGATCATCTGCTCCATAATCTGTCCATCGAGCTTTTCTTCAGCGGCAAGGTCATACAGACTTCCGCCGTAAACTCTGGCAGTTTTTGTCATGATGCCTCACCTACATTCTCAATAAACTCATCAATCAGTTTTGCATGATCCTCTTCACTAATTTCGCGCTCGATCACTTTTCCGGCAATCTCAACAGCCATACCGCCAATCTCTTCTTTGATCTCGTTGACTGCTTTACGTTTCTCCTGGGCAATGTCTTTCTCTGCCTTCTCTTTCATGGCAGTTACCTGACTGGAAGCCTCCTTAAGCATCTCTTCACTCTGGATAGCGGCTGTTTTCTGAGCTGTCATCACAATGTCATTTGCCCTATTCTTGGCTTCCTGCATATTCTTTTCATATTCTGCCTTCATTGCCTGAGCTTCTTCCTTTGCCTTCACTGCATCCTGGATCTGGGCATCCGCTTTCGCTTTGCGCTTTTCCAGCATCTCATTGATGGGCTTGAAGAGGAAACGTTTGATCAGATATACCTGAATAAAAAGGTTGCAAATCGTCGCTATAAAATTCCACGGCACAATTCCAACTAATTCCTGTACCTGCATGTTTGTAACCTCCTGTCTGTATTTATGCGGATCATTCTCCGGCTGCTGCCGGAATTATCCACAGGTTCCATATCAGATGCCTCTTAATCTGTGATATTCGACATCTCAGCTGTTTTTATCAGCTCAGGAAGTTCATGAACATACCAGGTGCAACGAAGATAAGTAACAGACCGGTTACGAAACCGTAGATACCGGTTGTCTCTGCGATTGCACAACCAAGAAGCATCGTAGATGTAACATCACCTTTGCATTCCGGCTGACGTCCGATTGCCTCAAGTGCCTTTGCTACGGCGTTACCTTCACCGATACCAGGTCCGATACCTGCGATCAGGGAGCATCCTGCGCCGATTGCGCATCCTGCGAGAGCGATACCTTTTGCTAAAATCTGAAAATCCATGCTTTTTCCCTTGAGATATCCCATAAACTGTGCTACACTCATATACGGTGGAATACTTACCAACATATGCACATGGTCTACGCAGGCTTCCGCTTGTATGATCTCAACACCTTTTTGTTCACATAGTTTTCGCAATATTACACCTATATCTTTTTTCAATGTTCCATATATTTCTTTTCTTCTGTATTTCGGTGCGAATACTATGTGATACTGACACCTATACCTTGAATGTGATGTGCTTTTTATTTCGTTGTTTCCATCTTTCTTTAACATAATATCCTCCTTGTCTTTTAGTAATGCAGTCGCCAAACCGCTTCTATTATACTTGGAGGTTATTATTTTTGCACCTCTCTTTTGCGAGGTGCTTCTTTTTTTACTTAAGCTTTCTTTTTCCCCCGGTAGAACCAGGGGTTTTCAACTGTTGCGAAACAATGAAAGAACACGGTGCGGATTTCCGTACCGTGTTCTTTATACAATAGTTATCTCTCAATCGGAGAAATTACGGGTTTTCCGTCTCTGTCGAGCAGAGGCGTCATGCCGCCTGCATAACCCTCGGTGCGGAACAGATAATTCACTCCGGTCTCTTTATCGACCCAGATTTCCATCGTTGACAATCCGCCCTGCGAATAGACATTTTCGAATCTTTCGTTTTTAGCCATTGTATTGTCTCCGTGAATTTATTTGTCAACGCACAAGCTCTCTTATAATACCTATAACAAGCAAATGGAGAGGATAATATGCATAGAACAGCCATTTCATGAATCTGTTGATTTTGGGGTTTCGTCCGCGCTTTCCGTTATATAAAAAGAGCAGCGGTATCGCGAGCGCGACGCAGAGCTGTATCAGCCCGTATATTTTGTCGATAGCGAAGAAATATACAACTGCATAGACTGCAGCCCAGAGCATAGACCAGGCAATCTGCTTTTTCGGCTCTCCCCTGTTCGTGCCTATAGACAGCACGCTCAGCGACGCTATACAGCTCCAATCGGCGGGCAGCGCGACGGCGCAGATAAGTAAAGTTAAAATCACCTTTGCAGGCATTTTAATTTTGCTGTTGTCTGCTATTCGCAGCAGGACTAGTCCCCATGCGAGCGACCATATGACGCTCGTCTGGTTGAGGATATTCCCATAATAAAACGGAATAAATGAGTGCCAGTCTGCAAAATCGTTTGAAGCGAATATATAAGCAAAATGCGATATCACGGCGAACACAAACAGGCGCGCCGTATATTTCTTAATATTGCGCGTATAGTGATAGCCCTCGGCAATGAAAAAGCACATTATCGGGCAGGTAAGCCTGCCTATGATATGCAAAATTATCGGCAGAGGGTCTGTCGGATAGCCCGGGAACAGAAGCCACGCGATATGATCCGCCGTCATGGCCGCTATCGCGATAAGCTTGAGCATATTTGAATCGAGTCCGCTACGGGTCAAAGTTTTCTGCATAAATTCACCTCATCGGTCGCCGCGATATATTTCGTCCATCTCGCTTTCGGAGAGATCGGGATTTTTGCTCTTATTTTCAATTCCGCTCTGCGAGTCCTTTTGAGCGGGGTTGACGGCAGTGGTTTTTCCGAGATTGCTTTTGAGAACATAGATCATGCCGGCAAAAATCTCGCCGAGTCTTTTAGTTATCTCGTCCTCGGTGAAGTTGCACACCTTGCGCGCGCAGAGCACACAGAGTCCGTAGGTATATGTCCACATCTGGCTGAAAAGATGCTCCGCCTGCTCTGGTGTCGCGTTATAGTCGCGGGTTATAATGGCAATATCATTTTCCTTGCCGAACGGCATTATCTCAACAGCGGAGTTGAAGTCGGTCTCGGTCTCGCTGCCGCTCATGAATAGCAGCTGAAAAAGCATCGGGTTTTCGCGGGCGAATTTCACCCACTGCATTCCGCGCTTTTTATATGCGGGCGAGAAGTCCTCCGCCACAGCCATGTATTCGTCGAACACCTTTCTCGCCTTGTCGCACACAGCGGCGCGCAGTTCGCTCATATCATTGAACGCGGTAAAAATCGGCGTTGACGAAGTGCCGAGATATTTTCCGACCTCGCGCGCGGTCATGGCATCGGTACCGCTCTTCTGCACTATATCAAACGCGGCGTTTATTATATCTTCTCTTGAAAATTTCGGTTTTGGCGGCATAACAGTATCCCCTTTTTGCTTCAACATGTTATATAACATAAGTTACATAACATCTGATTTCAGTATAATACTTTTATATATCAATGTCAAGTAAATATGTGGCTCGAAGCGCAACAGTTTTTGATAAACTGTGGTTCAAAAATGCACAAAAATATACTGTTTAAGTCCTGCGTTTTTCTACTTGACAATCCGTGATTTCGGGACTAAAATACGAAACATAAACGCGATGACACGGAATAGTAAGCGTTGATACCCTTTCAGAGAAGTGCCGGGAGCTGCGAGGCATCAAGGAGATTCAGCGACGAACTCACCGTTGAGCGGCTGCGCTGAAAAGCCTTTCGGAAAATAGGTGCGGACGGGACGCTGCCGTTAAAAAGCAGGGATATGTCAGTATCCCCTAAGTGCATTCCCCGGATGAATGAATAAGAGTGGTACCGCGGAAGGTGGTTTTACCCTTTCGTCTCTTATGTGGCAAGCATAGGAGACGAAAGGGCTTTTTGCTTGCCTGAAAATCTCACTCACGAAAGGTGATGCAAAAAATGAAAGAAAAAACATCCGCAAAGAACATCGCAGCGAAGGGCTCGTTCGCCCTTGCATTCTCCGTCGGTTCGGTTCTGTTTTCGGCTCACGCCGGCGGCGGCTTCGCAACCGGTAACCAGGCAAACACATACTATGTCGGGCTCGGCTGGCTCGGTCCGATATCGGCAGTGATAGCAATGCTTCTGCTGACGCTCACAATGCGCGAGGCGATGATCATGTACAACTCGCGCGGACTCAAGAGCCACAAAGAGCTTTTTGAAACGCTCTATCACCCGCTCGACAAATGCTACGTTCTGTTTGAAGTTTTCTTTTATATAATGGTGCTCATGGCAGTCGCCGCCGCTATATCCGGCGCGGCATCCGCACTTAATCAGTATTTCGGGCTCAACTACTATATCGGCATTGTTATTGTCGGCGCGCTCGTTCTGCTGCTGACGATATTCGGCGCAGACCTTGTCAGAAAAGTTTCGACCTATATGGGCATAGCTATTCTTGTGACCGCGATAACTATTTACACCATCGGCATTTTCAAGAGCAAGACACTGTTCACGGTCATGAGCGCAGATTTCAGCGCGGTCGGATTCAAGAATATACCCAAGGCCATTCTCAATGCTTTCACATATGCCGGATTCCAGTGCGTCACCCTGCCGACGATGATAGCCTGCGGCACTCCGCTCAAGGGCAAAAAGAACTGCTCGAAGTCGATGTGGATCTCATTCGTCATGAACTCCGTTGCGCTTGTTCTCTCGGTATTCATGCTGATGTCGTGGAAAGGCTACTACAGCTCGGTTGAAGGCGGCTCGACAATCCCGACGCTGACCGTATGCACCGAGATGGGCATGAAGTGGCTGACGGTTATCTACGGTATCTGCCTGCTCCTGTGCCTCATTTCGACAGGCGTCACAACAACTTTCGGCTTCGTCGCCCGCTTTGAGAACCACAAAGTATTCAAAAAGATCAAGTCGCAGAGAGTGCGCAGCGCAGTTGTTTCGGCGTTTATTATTATACTGTCGATGACCATTTCGCTCGTCGGTCTTACAAATATTATCAAATACGGCTACGGCTACTGCGGATATCTCGCCATCGCCATAGTTGTTGTACCATTCCTGACGGTCGGTGTATACAAGAACAGAAAATACATCAAAGAGCACCCCGAGTGCAAATAACAGGACTTCACTTTTTCGGAAAGGATGATATAATATGAAGAGAACACTTTTTCCCGGATATTCGGTAGGCACGGACGCATATGAGGATATAAAAGAAATCTGCCCGGCATACGGCAAAAAGGCGGCGATAATCGGCGGCAAGCACGCACTCGCCGCGGCGCAGGATAAGATAATCGCAGCGGCTAAAGAAGCCAGAATTGAAATTATCGGTCCGTTCTGGTACGGCGGCGAGGCATCGGTCGAGAATATTGAGATGCTCAAGCCAAAAGTTGCGGACGCGGACATGATTTTCGCTGTCGGCGGCGGCAAGGCTATCGACACCTGCAAGGTACTCTCCCACTCGACGGACAGACCGTTCTTCACATTCCCGACCATCGCCTCGACCTGCGCATCCTGCACGAGCCTCGGCATACTCTATCATCCGGACGGAAGCCTGCGCGAATATTCATTCTCGAAGATCCCGCCCAAGCACATTTTTATAGACACTCAGATAATCGCCGACGCGCCGGACAAATATCTCTGGGCAGGCATCGGCGACACGATGGCGAAACACTATGAATGCACGGTATCTTCGCGCGGCGACACACCGGCTCACTCGGACGCCATGGGTATTGCGCTGAGTTCAATGTGCGCAGTGCCGATGCTCCGCTGTGGCGAAAAGGCTCTTGCGGACTGCCGCGCTCACAAAGTAACTGACGAGCTGACGGAAGTTATACTCGGAATAATCGTCTCGACAGGACTTGTCTCGAACTTCGTTCAGGTCGATTACACGACCGGTCTTGCTCACGCGGTCTACAACGGCTTCACCGTTCTCAAGAGCACCGAAGAGAACCATCATCTGCACGGCGAGGTAGTCTCCTACGGAATACTTGTTCTGCTGACGGTTGACAAGCAGTACGAAGAGCGAGAAAAGGTATTCAATTTCAACCGCTCCATGGGTCTGCCGACAAAGCTCAGCGACATTCACGCAACTCCCGACGATGTCAGAACTGTTGCCGAGAAAGCGCTCAAGGGCATCGATGTTCGCAAATATCCCTATGAAGTAACTGAGGACATGATTGTTGACGCCATAACGGAGCTTGAAAAATACAACACGGAACACTGAAAAGGATAGTGATAAAAATGTCTGACTACAACATCAACTACAACCTATACCTGCCGAGCTATTCGATAGGTCCCGACTGCTACAAAGAAATACCGCATGTCACGCGGTTCTTCGGCAAGACCGCCGCAGTCATCGGCGGAAAGACCGCAATGGCTAAGGCTAAAAAAGCCATGATCGACGGCGTTGCCGGGAGCGATGTAAAGCTGCTCGATTTTATCGAATACGGCGGTGATTCGACATACGAAAACGGCGACGCGCTGATAGCGAATCCGACTGTCAGGGACGCCGACATGATATTCGCAGTCGGCGGCGGGCGCGCATGCGACACGGGCAAATATGTTGCAGACAAGCTTGACAAGCCGCTGTTCACATTCCCGACCGTCGCTTCAAACTGCGCATCAGTGACTGCCATCTCGGTCATATACAACCCCGACGGCTCGTTCAGGGAATATTATTATCCGAAGCTTGCAAACCACTGCTTTATAAACTCCGCAGTTATCGCGGATTCGCCGGAGCAGCTGCTGTGGGCGGGCATCGGCGATGCTCTGAGCAAGGAATACGAAGCTGTGTTCTCCTCAAAGGACGACACGCTCTCGCACACGCCGCTCATGGGCAAGCAGATAAGCAGGATATGCACCGACCCGCTGATAGAATACGGCGCAGAGGCTCTGGAATCCATAAGAGAAAAGAAAGCGTCGTTCGCGCTCGACCAGGTGACGCTCGACATTATTATATCGACCGGCATCGTCTCGAACATGATGAGCACGATTGACAGCTACTATTACAACTCCACCCTCGCCCACTGCGTCTACTACGGCTCGACTGTAACCGAGCACGGACATCACCACCTGCATGGCGAAGTCGTTTCGCTCGGCGTGCTCTGCCTGCTCGAGTTCGAGAAGGACGACAGCGAGGTCGAGCGCATAATGGAGTTCAACAGCTCGATAGGTCTCCCCGTCTGCTTCGACGATGTTGAAATAGACGAGAGTGAATTCGAAAAGATGGCGGACAAATTCGTTCAAACAACAGAATGGGCGCACATGCCCGCAGGCGTGACCCGCGAGGGCTTCATCGAAGCGATGAAATCGCTCAACGCCAAAGGCCGCCGATTCAAAGCGAAAAAATAAAATAATAAAAGCACGGTCTGATATTTTCAGGCCGTGTTTTTATATCATGTACAAAATAATAAATATATTTATAAACTTTTCAGCAATTCTGCATATAGTTTTATTGACTTTTGGGCTGTGCAAGTTTAATATAAAACTAACAGAAATCTTTTGAGGCGGTGAAAGATAATGAAAAGCAAAAACGGACTTTCAAACGCAAGGTTCTGGATTCTCGTATGGGGTCTCGGAATTGCCGGACAAATCTGCTGGAACATGGAAAACCAGTGGTTCAACACATTTGTCTACGCAAAGATTGCAAAGGATCCGACAATAATCTCATGGATGGTCGGCGTTTCGGCAACGGCGACGACTATCTCAACTTTCCTATTCGGCTGCATCTCAGACAGGATAGGCAAACGCAAGGTGATGGCTTCGGTCGGCTATATCCTCTGGGGCATATTCACAATTGTATTCGGTCTGACGCAGTATCTCGTGCGCGGTAGCACGGAGACTTCGTCCGTACTCATGGCAGTCGGCGTTGCAGTCGTCGCGGCGGACGCGATAATGAGCTTCTTCGGCTCGATGGGAAATGATATCGGCTTCAACGCATGGGTCAACGACCACATGAAAGACAGCAACAAGGGGCAGATAGGCGCGGCTCTTGCCACTCAGCCGGTCATCGGCACAATAGTCGGCACTGTAGCGGGCGGAATGCTCGTCGGCAGCAACGACAACTACATGCGCCTTTTCTTAGTCATGGGCGTTGCGGTTATACTCTTCGGCATATACTGCCTGTTCGCGATGAAGGACAGCCCGGAATTAAAGCCCAGCAAGCGCGGCACATTCACCCAGCAGTTCTTCAGCATACTCAACTTCAAGAACTACATAAAGAACAAGGAGCTAGCCTGGGTCAATCTCTCGCTCTCCGTCTATTTCATAGCGTTCAACATGTATTTCGCCCATATAGGCAACTACATGATATATTATCTCGGCTTCTCCGCCGACATGATGGGGTATATCGAGGGCGTTGCGCTCGTGCTCGCGATGCTGTTCACTATCCCCTGCACAAAGCTTCTCAACAACAATAAAGCCCCTCTGCTCTGCTTCATTTCAACCATTCTCAACAGCGTCGGAGTCGGTCTGCTCGGACTGTTTGTAAGACCCGAAAATGTCAACACAAACTCGATTTGGAACCCGATGCTTCTCATCGGCGTTCTCCTGCTCGGCATGGGCTATGTGCTGTTCCTGCAGAGCAGCACGGTCTGGGGCAAGCAGCTCTATCCCGAGGACGCGAGAGGTCAATTTGAGGGAATCCGTATTCTCTTCTTCGTGCTCATTCCGATGGTCGTAGCTCCGCTGATTGCAAACCCGATAATCAAAAAGAGCGGCGAGTTCTTTGACGAAAACGGGCTGACGGCATATCTGCCGACCTACACGCTTCTGCTCGTCGGCGCGGCTCTCGTGCTGCTGACGATAATCCCGCTCATCCCCGCGAAGAAATACCACGACAAGCGCATAAGCGAAAAGACAGCGGAGGGCAAAGAATGAGAAGCGATCTTCCGGTAACAAAGCTCGCCGAAAATGTGTACCTGCTCAACGAGTTTGACGGCACGAACTGTTATCTTGTCGTCGGCAGCGAAAAGGCTCTGCTGATAGACTGCGGCACCGGCTTTTGCGACATAAGAGGCGCGGCGGAAAAACTCACAGATCTGCCGATAATTCTCGCGGCGACGCACGGACACGGCGACCACATCGGCGGCGCGGGACAGTTTGAAGAAATTTACATTCACCGCGCTGACTGTGAGATGCTCAACAAAGCGCAGATGTCCCTGCTGTTTCGCAAAGTATTTCTCGCAGCAAACGCGCCCGTAAAATCGCACGGGTTCAAAATGGGCGACGTAAAACCCGGCAAATACAAAACAAAGATAATCCCCATGGACGACGGGCATATCTTCGACCTCGGCGGAAAGACTGTTCGCGTCAGGCACACGCCCGGACATTCGCATGGTAGCGTCGCGTTTATCGACGAGCAGGACAAAATCATATTCAGCGGCGACAACGTCTGCGACGCGCTGTGGATGCAACTGCCCGGAGTTACGAGCATTGAAGAGTGGCTCCCAAGCGCGCAGTGGCTATATGACATGAGCGCCGACTACAGGATATTCTGGGGTCACAGAGTTCCGCAGCTGGAGCGCGAATATATAGCTCAGGTCATAACCTGGGGCAAGGAAATCATGGCAAAAAGCCGCGGCAACTCAAAGCTGCCGAAGATAACACAATATCCGAACAGACCGGACGGGATAATCTACCGCACGGACAGAGTGTTCAGGAAATGAGGACGAAAACATGAAAAATAAAAACACCGCAGGTACCGAAGAAAGAGTCTCCGCGTCAAGCAAATTCTGGCTTTGCTCGGCGGACTGCCTTTGCACCACGATAAACAGCCTGCTGACAGGCGGAGGAATGACATATTTCTTCACGAAATTCCTCGGCCTTTCCGAGGGACGCGCGAGCACGGTATGGATGATATTCGCCATATGGAACGCATTGAACGACCCGCTGTTCGGCTATATCTCCGACCATACGAAGTCGAAGCTCGGGCGCAGAATACCGTATATAAGATACGGCGCGTTCTTCTATTCGCTGATTTTCGTGCTGACATGGGTCAGATGGCCGCTCGGCAGCTCGCAGACGGCTCTGTTCATTCAGATGCTCGCAACGCTGTTCCTGTTTGACACGCTCTACACGGCAATCGCGACGTCCATCTACGTCATGCCCTACACCATGGCGGTATCGAACAAGGCGCGCAGCGGCATCTTCCTGTGGAAGATATTCTTCACGCTCATCGCGATGGCGGTTCCGCTCGTTGTTTTCCCGCTGATAAAGCCGGAGGTCGGAAGCGACCCGACAAAGTTTCAGCTGATAATGGCGGGCATAGGAATCCTCGCGTTCGTTATCATATTCACATCTACTTTCTTCTACAAAGAGAAAGTAACGACCGAGAGCGACAAGAACGAAAACATTTTCAAGGCAGTCATAGACTGCTTCAAGAACCGCTCATTCGTCGTTTTCGAGGTGCTCTCGTTTACGGTAGTGTTCATTCAGACGATACTCATGCAGGGCGTCATATACTACTTTGACGAATTCGACCTGCCGATGCCGGTAGCCTACGGAGCATTGGGGCTCGGCGCGGTGCTCGGGGTTATACTATGGGCAACTAAAGTCAGGACATGGGGCGTCAAAAAATGCGTATTCATCATGTGCGTGATATTCGCCTGCGGCTCTGCGGCGATGGCGATATTCGGCAAGATAAGCGTCATTGCCGTCCTCGGATTCTTCACCGCAGGCATGGGATTTGCGGGCGGAATGTACCTTGTTCCGCTGATGAACGGCGATGTTATCGACTACGATGAAAGCATCACCGGGCTGCGCCGCGAGGGCATGTACGCGGGAGTCAACAGCCTGATAACAAAGCCTGCAATAAGCTTCGCGAACTCCGCGTTTCTGCTCATAGCCAAGGCATTCGGCTACGACACGACCCTCGCCTCCGGAATGCAGAGCGAATGGGCAAAGCAGGGCGTGCTCGTCGCATGGATGGCTGTACCCGCTGCGCTGCTTATAATCTGCGCGGTAAGCCTGAAGTTCTATCCCCTCGCCGGAGAGAAATGGGACGAAACCAAAAGAGCACTCGAAGAAAAACACAGAGACTGATAATAAAAGGGAGCCGGCAATCCGGCTCCCCTGCTTCGCAGGCGCGGAATAAATTTGCGCAACACACGAATTTATTTAAAAAAGCTCTTGCAATTTTCGCGACAATAGTATATAATTCTTAAAGCACTTCGGGGTGTGGCGAAGTTTGGTATCGCGCTTGGTTCGGGACCAAGAGGCCATGGGTTCGAATCCCGTCACTCCGACCATGAAAAAGGACTTGCAAAAGCAAGTCCTTTTTCAATTTATTTATGTATTTTTACCGATATATTTCTCTGTGTATTCGGTTTGTTCAAATGAAACTTTTCCGTTTTCTATGCTTAAGAATCAAAGTTATTTTGGGCATAGTTGCCATATCATTTTTTAATCCTTGAGGCTCAATCTCACTTGATTGCAAAAAGCAGCCGAAATTATCGAGGCACTCAAACCGCTGCTCTTTCAACTTGGCATAAGATATTCCATTTTCGCGGCAATATTTCTCAGCCAATGCTAACGCCTGTGATTTCTGCATTCTCAATGTCAACTTTGGCGCCTGTGATTTATGCTTTTCCATACTTCTTCACCTCTTTCAATCAACATCACACACATACTTTTCGGTTAATCAAGTTTCAAAATTGTTTTTGTTCTTCTTATGTAGTCCTTTTTATGACTCCCGATTGTTTTGCCGTCCATATAGAAATTGCCGGATGAAATAAGCCACATAATTTTGTCAACCTTGTTTGGTGTAACATCCGGGTCAATCTCTACACTATCGTTCGCAATCCTTACGATAGCCTCAAAAACATTCAGCTGGTTTCTGTCTGAAAGATCGAGTTCTTCACAAATATCGATCAAATGTGTGTCCGGCTTCGCGTAACTTGTGAAGCCGAGCTCTTTGAGCGCATCACAAGCCAAAGCAAAGCCAATGCCGCTGATTTTCGTTGAAATCAGCAGTGGCAAAGCTATTCGTGTCGGCAGATTATAATCAAATTGTTTTACAAAGCGGTTGAAGTCATCTACGCTTTTGAAATTGCATGACCACCGTCTTGCTCGGAACATTCACAATAAACGCCAGTGAATCCAGAATCACGAGTGATTCCCGTATTCCCTTTTCGCTTGCCTTCAAAACACCGGATTCCAGTCTCTCGTTCTGCTCGTCCGACAGATTGATGTGTCTGTCATTCAAACGTCCCTGTGCATGTTTGGAAAACCGAAGTTCCTGACTTTCTGCGGTCGTCTGTTTCTGTCTTAATATATCCTCGAAAGAAACACTGTTTTCCTGCGCCGCAGTCTCTGTGCTTTTGCGATTCAGATACCGGTCAGTTACCTGTTCGATGGAAGCAAATTGGTTCGTAATCTTATTCATAACCAACGCTCCTTTCTCAGATCATTCGGCTTTCTTCTCAAGCTCCGCAATCTTAGCCTCGAGTGCTGTCAGCTGATCGTAGGGGCAAGCCGATGATGACATGTCCGCCTGTAATGATTCCGCGTGATGCCGTAGCGTCAATTGCGCGGCGCGAACATTCGAAGGTATGCCCGCGGTTGATGGAGCGCAACGTGGCGTCGTTTGCACTCTCTATACCGTATTCGACAATGACGAACGTCTGACGCGCCAGCTTGGCGAGGTGGTCAAGCAGCTCGTCGTCAACACAGTCAGGGCGCGTGCCTATCACGATTCCCACGACGCCGTCAGACTGCAGGGCTTCCTCGTACCTGCGCTTCAGTGTATCGAGCGGCGCGTAAGTGTTGGAATAGGACTGAAAATAAGCAAGGTAGCGCATCTCAGGATATTTGTGTGAGAAGAACCGCTTGCCTTCCTCTATCTGTTCGAGAATGCTCCTGGGCTTGCCGCCCAGCCTGCAATAAGCGGGACTGAACGTGTTATTGTCGCAAAAGGCGCAGCCTCCATGGCTTATGCGCCCATCGCGATTGGGGCATGTGAAGCCGCCGTCAACGGATATTTTCTGCACCTTGAAAGGAAATTGCGAGCGCAGCCATGTGCCAAAGTCGTTGTAGCATTCCATTGTAGCGAGTGTTGTGGGAGTAGGCGTGTAGCGCGGTCGGGGCGTGATGATTGTATGCATGATGACGGCATAAGCCGACGGATTTGCATGCTGGGCACGCTTCTGTCGTAAAACATGGCATATTGGCTTGTAAAAGGCCACCTTTCATGCCCCAATTTACGGTCTTTTACCTTGCGAAAGGCCGCATATCGCAAACCAGCCGGCATGTTGACGCTATGGCTTTAGTCTGAAACGTCGTAGCATCGGGCCGTACAACCGCAACCCATTAATATCTTTTAAATCTATCGTGATTGCAAATATAGTGAAAATTACTTATCTTTGCCCGAAATAAACCTAAAAAATTGCAATGAAAAAGATTTTTGTCATGTGTGCGGCATTGCTTTTCGCCATTAGTGGCGCGATGGCTCAAGACGGCCTTCTGTTAAAAGACATTGCCGAAGGAAAGCCTACGGCTGAACGACTTAGCGCGGTTACTCCGCTTGGCGACGGTGAAAGTTACGCCATGATAAGCAGCGACGGCAAGAGAATTTTGAAGTATTCGTTTAAGACGGGGCAACAGACGGGCGTGTTGTTCGATGTTGACAACACCGTTGGCGAAAAGGTAGACGGATTTGACAATTACATACTCAGCCCGGACGGTACGAAGATGCTGATACAAACAAAGTCAAAAAGAATATACCGCCGCTCATTCACGGCCACCTATTATATTTATACTATAGCCGACAGGAAGATGGAACCGCTGTCTGACAACGGTCCGCAGCAGGTGCCCGTATGGTCGCCGGACGGCATGAAAGTGGCTTTTGTCCGTGACAACAACATATATCTCATAAAGCTGTTGTACGGCAATTCGGAAAGTCAGGTGACAAAAGACGGCAAGCGCAACGAAATAATCAACGGTGTGCCCGACTGGGTGAGCGAAGAAGAGTTCGCCTTCAACAGGGCTTTGGCATTCAACGCAGACGGCACCATGATATGCTGGATAAGGTATGACGAAAAGAAAGTGCCGATGTATTCCTTGCAGATGTATAAGGGAATGGAGCCGGAGATGACAGAAAACGCCGACTATCCCGGCTTGTATTCATACAAGTACCCGAAAGCGGGCAAGGACAACTCAAAGGTGTCTGTGCTGAGTTATGACATCCAGTCACGGCAGACACGCACCATGCAGTTACCTGTTGACGCCGACGGATACGTTACAAGAATAAAGGCGACGGGCGATGCCGAGAAGATGATTGTCTACACGATGAACCGCCACCAAGACAAGCTATGCCTTTATTCTGTGAACCCGCGTAGCACGGTGTGCAAGCTCCTGATTGACGAGAGTGTGCCAAAATACGTGAAAGCAGAGGCTATGGGTAGCATACAAGTTACCGACAACCACATCCTGCTGCCAAGCGACAGGTCAGGCTACATGCAGCTTTACCTGTACAGCCTCAACGGACAATTGCAAGGCAGGCTGACCAATACGAAATATGACATTACCAACGTATACGGTTACGATGAACGCACAGGCAACGTATATTATCAGGCTGCGGGTAAGAACCCGATGAACAGGGAGATATATGCGACATCAAGGAATGGCAAGACTGTGTGCCTTACACAACGCGAGGGGTGGAATTCTGCCGTTTTCAGCAAAGGTTTCAAGTATTTCATAAACCAATGGAGCGATTGCAACACGCCGTATGAGTATTCCATATTGACAAACTCAGGAAAGAAAACAGCTACGTTGATTGACAATAAGGACGTGAAGGCAAAGTTGGCTGCGTACAATCTCTCTCCCAAAGAGTTCTTCAGCTTCAAAACGTCAGAAGACATCGAGCTTAACGGCGTAATGATAAAGCCGTCAAACTTTGACGCAAGCAAGAAGTATCCGGTCATCATGTGGCAATATAGCGGCCCGGGCAGCCAGCAAGTTGTAAATTCTTGGAACCTTGGCTCGGTGGGCAGCGGGGCAATGTTTGACGAATACTTGGCGGCGCAAGGGTTCATCCTCGTATGCGTTGACGGCCGTGGTACGGGTGGACGCGGTGCCGATTTCGAGAAGTGTACGTATCTTAAGCTTGGCGAACTGGAAGCAAAAGACCAGGTCGAAACGGCCTTGTATCTAAGCACATTGCCTTACGTTGACAAAGACAACATCGGTATATGGGGATGGAGCTATGGAGGTTACAATACATTAATGTCCATGAGTGAAGGAACACCGATATTCAAAGCTGGAGTAGCTGTTGCAGCTCCTACAGACTGGCGTTTCTACGATTCGGTATATACAGAGCGCTTCATGCGTACCCCCAAAGAAAACATGGAAGGTTACAATGCTGCATCTGCTATTAACCGTGCCAACAAACTGAACGGTGAATTGTTGCTAATCCACGGCACAGCAGATGATAATGTACACTTACGTAACAACGCAGAATACAGTGAAGCATTGGTACAGGCCGACAAGCAATTTGACATGCAAATCTATACCAACCGCAACCATGGAATCAGTGGAGGCAACACAACTAAACATTTACTGACTCGCGTAGCCAATTTCTTTATTGATAATTTAAAATAAAAAACCATTCACCACAGATTATATAATTTTACATAAAAACCGAATGAAAACAATTTGCATTGGTATAATCTGTGGTGAATTATAAATCTAATATCATCATGAATCACGTTAAAAAACCAGACTGGCTTAAGATAAACATAGGGGCAAATGCTCGATATACCGAAACCAAACATATTGTAGATTCCCACAAACTACATACCATTTGCAGTAGCGGACGATGTCCCAATATGGGAGAATGCTGGGGAAAAGGTACTGCCACTTTTATGATAGGTGGCGAAATTTGTACCCGTTCCTGCAAATTTTGCAACACACAGACCGGACGGCCTCTTCCGTTAGACCCTGAAGAACCTACCCATGTAGCAGAGTCCATTCAACTCATGAAATTATCTCATGCCGTTATTACCTCTGTAGACCGTGATGATCTAGATGATTTGGGTGCTGCCCATTGGGCTAAAACGATTTCAGAAATCAAGCGCTTGAATCCGGAAACCACAACCGAAGTTTTAATCCCTGATTTTCAAGGAAAGAGCGAACTGATTCAGCTAGTCATTGACGCCAAACCAGACATCATTTCACACAATATGGAAACCGTACGCCGCATCAGTCCCCTGGTACGAAGCGCAGCCAACTATGCAACCAGTTTAAAGGTCATCAAACAAATAGCCAATAATGGTATTACAGCTAAATCCGGTATTATGGTAGGTTTGGGAGAACGCCCGGAAGAAGTAGAAGAAGTCATGGACGATTTATTGGCACAAGGCTGCAAGATACTTACTATTGGCCAATATCTACAACCTACCCACCGCCATTATCCGGTAGCGGACTATATTACTCCCGATCAATTTAAACAGTATAGAACAATTGGATTAAAGAAAGGATTCCGAGAAGTGGAAAGCGCACCTTTGGTACGTTCCTCCTATCATGCAGAAAAACATATAAAATTTAAAGGGTAACGAGTAAACCAACTTTATATCTTTTTTGTTATAAAGATATAAATAGAGATAGAGAGAATGAAATCGTTACTGGAATACAAAAATTTAATCATGTCCACAGGGTTAATACCAGCCATTGTATGCATGATTTTCTGCATTTTCTTTCAAGATGCAGTTGTTTTGTATGTCTGTAGTTTGGCTAGCATTATTTATATCCTATACAGACTTGTCAAACCTCCTGTTTATCAGCCAAATCTAGTATTACTACATGGAACTTTGGCATTAATCATTGCATCCATCATAAAAGGCATAAGCGGAGATATGCTTATTCCGGACCGAACAGTTCCCATTACGCTAGAAATACTGATACTCTGTTTTTCACTACTCTATCTCATGGTCCCCAATTTTTATACAAAACTATTCTCCTACTTTCATTATAAGATATCTATTCTGAACTGTTGGGCCACACAGGTTATAGCTGTTTTATCCGGCATTCACCTGTTTGCTTCCTGCATAATTTATTTATTTTTCAGTCCACTATCTTATAATACCCTTTACGCTATGACCCACATCATCCCTCCTTTGATATATGTCATTTGCATTATTGTCAATCATGCTTTTGTGAAAACAATCAGTTTAACCTATAAAAAAATGCCTTTTTTACGTATCGCCCCTATTTGCAATGGAAAGATCTATGTTGCTCCCCGCAGTTATCAAGGTGAAGAACCCGGCAAGTTGGACATACCTATGGAAGACTACATTTATGCCTGCAAGACAGATACGGATAAATATGCCAAAGAAGTAGAAAATAAATATAGCAACCATATTACCGGACAACCGGAACCACGCTTCAGTTTGAAACATTTGGTAAAAGAAACCAATGGAGTTAAAAAAACCATCATGCTATATATTCTTCCTTTAAACGATGAAGAACAGATACATTTTACCGGAGGAAAATTTGTAACTCCCGAAGAAATAGAAATGAATTCTGCCCAATATAGTTCTTTTCTAAAAGAAGAAATAGATCATCTGAACATAGTGACACAGATGTGGGAGGAATTTAAATGAATATCTGTTATCGCATTAGGGATATTCAGTAAATGTCTCTAAAAAATAAGATGGCATATGAAGATGATAG
>OGYE01001079.1_pt1 | contig 17875 bp, 22 predicted proteins | sample 1576471 | NCBI WGS metagenome assembly OGYE01 (sample SAMEA3541532, study PRJEB24748) | human gut metagenome | biome: human gut; feature: human-associated habitat; material: faeces | place: China | collected 2012
CTATTGTCTCACAAACAGCCAGGAGATTAAATCCACCGATTTATTTTCCGCTTACTGTCTTCTGCATCGGATGGCCAGCGCCCTTCATGACTCATAGTCAGCCGCCCTACCATTCCGGCATCGGTCAGGAATGCCAGGGCATCTTCCTCTGCCGACCATTCGGAGCCATGATACTCCCGTTCCAACGCATGATAGGCCTTTCTGATGGCCGCAGATCGTTCCGATACTTCTTGTAATTCCATATGATTCTCTCCTTTTTGAGTTTGGTTAGTTTGGGTAGTTATTTGGTTAGTTTGGTCTGTTGTTTGGTCAGTTTTTGGAGTTTGGTCAGTCGTTCGGTCAGCAGAATGGATAAAAGCGATACCTGTCCCCTGACGGTGCCATGACGGAATAGCATTAGTTGAATCTCACGACCCAGTATCCTTTCCGGTGCGTTCCCATACGTTGAAGACAGCCTTTTTCCTGGAGCTTTTTCATATAATACTTTATCGTACTAAGAGACAGTGATGTTGCTTTAGCGATTTCATGTTGCGTACCATCCGGTTTCTTTTTAAGATATGACAAAATAATTTTTTCCTTTTTATTTAATTTTACAGGCATATTCGTCCTAGTTTGGTCAGTTGTCCGGTACAAGTTAACGCGCAAATCACCATCAAAATCAATGATTTCCGGTTCCTTCAAACCATAATCCCGGCAATCCCGGAAAATACGTGGAAAACCACTACCCCATTTTTCAATTAAGTTCATATAAGCAAAAGCATTTGCTAAAGCCCGGTTCCGAATCTTTGAAAACCCTTCTTTCATTTTTTCAGGTGTTACGCCGCGCATCAGGCCACCTGGAGAAGTAACTTCTAATCGATCTGAAAAAAGGGCTATCTGAACGGATTCCGGCTCCAAATAATTACGATGGACAAGCGCATTAGCAATCAATTCCCGGATGCTGTCTGGAGGTAATTCATAAATATCCTGCCGATAGACCCCCTGGAATCTAGCTCCCATATTAATTTTTTCAAGTACATACTGATATGCTTTTTCCACTTGTTCCTGAATCGGTGCATCAATTTCACGCTTATCGACAAAAACAGCTCTATCTTCCGTTTTAAAGACAGCACATTGAACGACTGGAGGATACCCAGCCTGATGTGTCAACATCGCATAGGCATAAGTCGGTATAAGCTGGTCTTTGCTTTCAATCAAAATTCCCCATGAAATGAGTTGATTAGCCGTTAACTCCTTGATTCCTTGACGCTGGATATCTGATGATGCGTTTTTTTTAGCCGTTTCACTCATAAAACGGCATAATGCCGTTACATCATGCTTCGTTACTTTTAGATTAGGAATAGGCTGTTGATCAAAAAACTTGTTTTCTCCTTCCAAAAGTAACTCCTGTAGAATCGCCCGGTCTGCCGGACGCGTTGTCCCAGCCGTCCGGATATAAGTTCCCTTTACAGGTCCTTTCTTTTTAAGATAGTACGGCCGCTGCATTCCAGGAGCAATTTCCAAAATGATAAGCGATTTTCCTTCTGTTTCCTGAACAAAAAGATCTGGAATAATCATCGGTTCGCAACTGTCCGTAACGGCATTGGTAATGGCATCCATTATTTGAAAGAGGTCAGCCTGAGGAATCCCAACAACACGCATCGTTCCATCTTCAACACCAAATACGATTCGTCCACCATCGCCATTGGCAAAGGCAACAACAGATTTCATATATTTCTGGCTGTCTTCAGGAACCCGTTCCTTATATTCTACATTCTTAGATTCCCTTTGAAGTGATAAATCTTTTTCCATTCCTACTGCCGCCTCCCTTTACGCCCATTGTATCAAATTATGATTTTTTCGACAACAAAGCTTATCCCCCAGGGTTGCAGGGAAAAGCCGCAGAGAAAAGATAGTTTCCGGATTCCTTCAAACCATAATCCCGGCAATCCTTATAGTCCCATTTTTTGCGATGGAGAAAGTTTCAAAAAAGATCTTGACTTAAAGTTAACTTTAACGCTTATTCTTATGTCATAAGATATATACATTTTCCTACAGGAGGCCTATACTTATGAAATTAAGAAAACGCATCATGAAAAATATGGTACTCGCTGCCCTGTGCAGCTCCCTTTTCATCATTGGCGCAGGGGCCGGCAGCAGTTATGCCGCCCAGGTCCCAACGCCATCGAAAGCACCAACTGAAACCATTGATGCTGCAACGCTTTCCCATAAATGGGATAAGACGTTCCCGGAAAATACGAAAGTCGCTCATCAAAAAATCACCTTCCATAATCGCTATGGTATTACTTTAGTCGGCGACCTCTACACGCCGAAAGATATGAAACAAGGTGAAAAATTGGCTGCCATTGCCGTAGCCGGTCCCTATGGGGCTGTCAAAGAACAGGTTTCCGGCCGCTATGCCCAGGAATTAGCTGCCCGGGGATTCATCACCCTGGCTTTTGATCCGTCCTTTACGGGGGAAAGCGCCGGCGAACCGCGCAATACGACCTCACCGGATATCAACACGGAAGATTTTTCTGCCGCCGTCGATTACCTGTCCACCCGCAATAACATCGACCCGGAAGAAATCGGCATCCTCGGCATCTGCGGCTGGGGCGGCTTTGCCCTGAATGACGCTGCCATGGATACGCGCGTCAAAGCTACGGTCACATCTACCATGTACGACATGAGCCGGGTCATCGCCAATGGCTATTTCGACTATGAAAAAGATGAAGCCACCCTGAAAAAAGAACGGATGGAAGCCCGCAAAGCCATCAGCGCGCAGCGCACAGAAGATTACCGGAATGGCACATATAAAATGGCTGGCGGTGTCCCCACAGAAGTAACAGCCGATACGCCACAGTTCGTCAAGGATTATCATGACTACTATCAGGAAAAACGCGGCTACAGCCCCCGGTCCTTCGGCTCCACCACAGGCGCAACTCTCAGTTCCCTGCTCGATTTCATGAACATGCCCCTTCTGTCCCGGGCTGATGAAATCGAAAGCGCCGTACTGATGATCCACGGGGAAAAAGCCCACTCCCGGTACTTCAGCGAAGACGCCTTCAAGAAACTGAAAGGGAACAACAAAGAACTGCTAATCATTCCCGGTGCGGTCCACACCGACCTGTATTATAAAATGGATGTCATTCCTTTCGACAAAATCGAAGCCTTCTACCATCAGTATTTAAAATAAAGGAGATAAACTATGTCTTATACGATTTCACAAGCGGCGCAGATGACTGGCATCAGTCCGTCTGCCATCCGCTATTATGACAAAGAAGGGCTGCTGCCCCAGGTGGAACGGAAAAACGGTATCCGTCTCTTCAGCGATATGGATATCCGCTGGCTCCACCTGCTGACCTGCCTGAAAAATACGGGCATGCCCATCAAGCGCATCCGCGAATATGCCGAACTGGCTCAGCGTGGCGATGAAAGCCTGAAGGAACGGCAGGCTCTCATCCGCCAGCAGCGCCAGTTTGTCCTGGACCAGATTGAACAGCTGCAGTACTACATGGAAGAACTGGATTTTAAGGAATGGTATTATAAAAAAGCCTTGGAACTCGGTTCGGAAAGCAAAATCGATTTCGATGACTATGAACGGGAAACGGGGAAAAAATCGCCAGACGCACCTCAATAAATGCATCTTTATGACAGATTTCCCCCATCGATTCTTTCATGGACGCAGGACGGGAAAAGATAGTTTGAAGGAAAAGATAGTTTGATGTTTGAAGTTTGATGAAAGAGCAGCAGGTAGCAGTCAGCGGCTGGCAGCTGGCAGCCAGTGGGCAGCGGCTAAGTCATTTTTTCCTATAGCGCTGATTACGACTTTTCGGTTTTTCCGGAATAGTCATCTCAATGATTCCCTGCTCTAAAGCTGGAACTAAGTAATTCTTCCGAAATGTCGGCCTATGGGAAAGTCCAAGACGTTCCATAATCTCAGTTGCAGATAATACCTCATCACCAAGGACATCCAGTAATTTCTGTACATACGGATTCCCTGACTTTCCTGCCGGATCAGTTGCATCCCCAACGACTGTCGTTTCCCTCAATGTGCCTAGGAAAATTTCCAACATGAATTCCACAAAGGTACTGCTATCCGATTCTCTATCTGATTTATTAAGAGCATTATAGTATTCCTGTTGCCGGGATCGAATCAATTCTTCAACTGGAAGCCAGTAAAAAATTTCATTCCATCTCCCAAGAAGCAGGCTGTGCCACATCCGGCCCATACGGCCATTTCCATCTGCGAACGGATGGATAAACTCAAATTCATAATGAAAAATCGCACTGCGTACCAGCGGATGTATTTCCGATTTCTTATACCACGCAAACAAATCCTGGATTTCTCCCGGCACTAAACTTACCGAGGGAGCCATATGCACTACGACGTCACCATCGAATACACCTACTCCGCCTGAACGGAATTTTCCATTTTCAGGAATTAGGTCTTTCATCATCATCTTATGTGCTTTGAGCAAATCCTTTACCGAATAGGGATTAAGCACCAGCATCATCTCATACGTATCGTAAGCATTTTTCACTTCTCGGATTTCATTGGGATTCCCAAGGATGTGCTTGCCATTGATAACAGCCGTAACTTGTTCAAGAGAAAGGGAATTGTGCTCGATAGCCAGCGACGAATGGATTGTCCGTATCCTATTTTCTTTCCTCAAGTGCGGATTTACGTTACCATGAGAGAGAACTTTGATTCTTCCAATCTGTTCACTGACATCAGCAACTAAGTTCATTATTTTATCCGTCATATGGAATGGAGGTTTATATTCACCCATAATTTATGCCTAATCCTTTCTAGGAATATTTTTCATTTCTCCCCATTGCATGGATGCTCAACTCTTCAAAATAATATCAATAACTTAGTCGCTATCTTAGTCGTTTTTCTTAGTCGGTCAGCGACTAAGTTATTTTATTATACCATCTTTGCCGGCATCCTGTCATTCTGCCGTTTTGTCTCCAGGAAGAGAGCAACAGGAAGGGAAAGATAGTTTGCAGTTTGAAGAAAAGTCAAAGTCAGCGGCTGGCGGCTGGGGGCTTCCTCTTTTTACTGCTCCTCCCTATGAAAAAAGCTCTGCAAGCCGCATATGTATGCGGGTTGCAGAGCTTATCATTTCACAAAGGAAATTATTTGAGTTCGACAGTAGCGCCAGCTTCTTCGAGTTTAGCTTTGAGAGCTTCAGCGTCAGCTTTAGCAACGCCTTCTTTAACAGCTTTCGGAGCGCCGTCAACGAGAGCTTTAGCGTCTTTCAAGCCGAGGCCCGTAACTTCACGGACAACTTTGATAACGCCGATTTTTTTGTCGCCAGCGGACTGGAGAATGACGTCGAATTCGGATTTTTCTTCAGCAGCAGCACCGCCAGCAGCCGGAGCAGCAGCAACTGCAACTGGAGCAGCAGCGGAAACGCCGAATTTGTCTTCCATAGCTTTTACGAGTTCGGAAAGTTCGAGAACAGTCATATTTTCAATGGCTTCCATGATTTCTTCTTTAGTCATTTTGAAATACCTCCATAGTATCAATTTTTGAGTTTAATTTTTAAGTTATGTAAGCTAAATTAAGCAGTTTCCTGTTCTGCTTTTTTAGCGCGTACAGCGTCAAGCACATAAACCATGTTGCGGATATTGCCCTGGAGTACGTTGACAAGGCCAGAGATAGGAGCCTGCATGCTGCCAACCAATTTTGCGAGGAGTTCTTCGCGGCTCGGCAAGCTTGCCAGAGCGTCAACAGCTGCAACATCAATGACCTGACCATCAGCGAGACCTGCTTTTACAGTCAGCGCTTCAGTCTTTGTTTCTTTGATGAATTCTTTGAGGATCTTAGCCGGAGCTACGGCGTCTTCCGTGGAATAAGCGAGAGCCGTCGGGCCTTCGAGAATTGCATCTAATGCGTTATAGCCGAGTTCGTCAGCGGCGATACGGGTCAATGTGTTTTTGATGACTTTGTATTCAACACCGCCTTCGCGGAACTTACGGCGAAGTTTCGTGACATCAGCTACGGTAAGGCCGGAGAAACCAACGAAAACAGCGCCCTGAGCGAACTGCAGTTTTTCTTTCATTTCTTCAACGACAGCAGCTTTTGCCGGAGAAACCGGATGATTTGCATATGTGGACATGAGTTCGATACACCTCCTTGAACTGGGATTTATATCGTCTTAGCAATCAAAAACGGCCTCATGGAAACCACGAGGCCGAACTAGTCAAAGTCAGATATCTGCTAGTTTCATAGCCTCAGATGGCGGACATACGTCCATTATACATACCTTCAGTCTACAGCTAAGAGAGATATTAATTTTCTTCTTTCTTTGCAGCACCTTTGATGCTGTACTGGTTGATGTGGATGCCAGGGCCCATCGTGGAGCTAACCGTGATGGATTTGATGTACTGGCCTTTTGCACCCGACGGTTTAACTTTGATGAGTGTATCAACCAAAGCAGTCAGGTTGTCAACCAATTTATCTGCGTCGAAAGATTTTTTACCGATAGAAGAATGAATGTTGCCGGCTTTATCCGTGCGGTATTCAACTTTACCAGCTTTACTTTCGCTAACAGCTTTTGTAACGTCCATCGTGACAGTACCAACCTTCGGGTTAGGCATGAGGCCTTTAGGACCGAGGATTTTACCGAGACGACCAACTTTACCCATCATGTTCGGAGTAGCGATTGCTACATCGAAGTCGAGCCAGCCACCTTTGATCTTTTCTACGAGATCATCAGCACCGACATAGTCAGCGCCAGCAGCTAAAGCTTCTTTTTCTTTATCGCCCTGAGCAAATACGAGGACAGTCTTGGATTTACCAATGCCGTGGGGCAGTACCAAGGCGCCGCGGACCTGCTGGTCGGCGTATTTCGGATCTACGTTAAGGTTTACGGCCAATTCAACGGTTTCGTCGAATTTGGCAGTATCCATCTTTTTCAAGATGTCGATTGCTTCTGCAACATCATACTGTTTCTGTTTGTCGAACAGTTTTGCAGCTTCAGCATATTTCTTGCCTACTTTTGCCATGTTTCTTCCTCCTTATGTGGTTTAACGGGTTACCCCTTCCACGGGCAGAGCATCATCGAATTAGTCGACGATTTCGATACCCATGCTGCGAGCGGTGCCTTCAATCATTTTCATAGCAGCTTCAACGTCGTTAGCGTTGAGGTCCGGCATCTTAGTCGTTGCGATTTCGCGGACTTTGTCGCGGCCCAATTTAGCTACTTTTTTCTTGTTCGGTTCGCCCGAAGCTTTGTCCAAACCTGCTGCTTTCTTCAAGAGGACGGCAGCCGGCGGTGTTTTCGTAATGAAAGTGAAGGAACGGTCTTCATAGACTGTGATTTCGACAGGGATGATGAAGCCAGCCTGTTTAGCTGTGCGTTCGTTGAATTCCTTGACGAAAGCCATGATGTTGACACCAGCCTGGCCTAATGCAGGGCCAATCGGAGGCGCCGGAGTTGCTTTACCAGCTTCACACTGGAGTTTTACCATTCTTGCTACTTTTTTTGCCATGGTGAGTTACACCTCCTTACATTACAAGATGTGGTCAAACGAATCTTGCGATTCTCCCACTCGCGGCAAGTTGCCGCATTTAGAAGTATTTATTCCAGACCCTTCTCGATTTGAGAATAGTCGACTTCTACTGGAGTTTCTCGGCCAAACATATTGACGAGGCCTTTGACAGTCCCTTTTTCTTCATTGATTTCCGTTACGACGGCCATGCAATTTTCAAAAGGACCTTCGGTAATGCGCACTTCTTCGCCAACTTCGACAGAGATATGCGTTTTCGGTTCGCTTTCTATGCCCTGGGTCTTCAGAATCTTTTCGACTTCTTTCGGTTCCAGCGGGATAGGCTTGGTTGCCGAGCCGACAAAACCGGTGACACCCGGTGTATTGCGGACGACATACCAGGAACGGTCATTGACTTCCATTTCGATGAGAACGTAGCCAGGGAATACTTTCCGCTTGACAGTCCGTTTCTTACCGTCTTTGATGTCAATTTCATCTTCCATTGGAATGAGAATACGGTTAATGACGTTTTCTAACCCCATGGATTTGACCTTTTGTTCCAGCGTTTGCATTACTTTATTTTCATAACCGGAATACGTATGGATGACATACCATTTCATATCTGCTTCCATTTAAGCGCAAGCCTCCTATCCGACAACAAGCTGAAGTAACTTGAACAGCTGTGAAAATACACCATCAGCTACGCCAATGATTACCATTACGACGATGGTAGCGACAATGACCATAACCGTGTAGTTGATCAATTCCTTCTTCGTCGGCCAGATGACTTTTTTCATTTCTACCTTTACGCCAGATAAAAATGATTTGCCCGGGTTCTTTTTCTTGTTCTTATTCTTTTGTGCTGCTTTTTTAGCTGAAAGTGCCATATAACCTCTCACATCCAAATAAGATTAGCACAATCTTATTCAATCAATTATTTCGTTTCTTTGTGTAATGTTTCTTTTTTGCAGAACGGGCAATATTTTTTCAGTTCCAAACGGTCCGGATTGTTCTTCTTGTTTTTGTTCGTCCGGTAGTTACGCTGTTTGCATTCTGTGCATGCCAAAGTGATAGCTGTACGCATTCCTTACACCTCTCTTAAAAATAGTCACAAGCCTAGTGTTACGTAAGACTGCCTTTATAATGTATCACAACAGTCCCCTCTAAGTCAAGGAAATTTTTCTGTAACTTAAAAAAGCCAGGCGTTGGTGAACGCCTAACTTCGATTATTTTAACATGTGACGGCCGTCCTGTCAAGATATTTTCCATAATTCCATAGCGGGCCGCCCAGCCACAGCTGTCCGTTCTGGCAACCGTCCTGCGCCTTCCGTAGGTCGGCACCTGACGGGCCAGAAAGGCGCGGGACGGCCCCTACGCACAAGGCCGCTGGTCGTGCATTTTTTTGTGACTTGTGGCCTGCGTCTATCGCGGCGCATCCGCATCTGAATCGCACAACACCGCCAGGGCGTCCTGGTATGTTCCCAAGATGCGTCCTACCTGTGCTTCTATGGCGTCGTGGCTGCCGTGGCGGTCGCGGAGCATGGCCAGCCATATGTCTTCGTCGACGAAGAGGTATTGTTCATAGGCCGCGGCGATGAGTTCCTTGGCGGAGCCCATGGCAGCCATGCCCTGGCCGTCCCGCTTCAGGGCTTCGCGAAAAGCCATCAAGCCCAAATCAAAGGCTTCCTGGAAGATGTGGACGATGCCATGACAGACGAAGGGGTTCGTCAAGTCCGCTTCCCGAGCCTGCTGCAAAAGCTGTATATGTTCTTGGAAATTATCCTGCCAATCCATAGCTGCCTCCCCAAACATCAAATATTAAATATTAAATATCAAACCCATTATAATGGATTTCCGGCAAAAAAAGAAGCAGCCCTGCTGTCAGGAGGAGACAGGGCTGCTTCACGATAAATGGCTTGGGAATTTAGCCAGAGATTTTCTGTTGTGCCAGATAGGTTTCTTCCAGGACCTGTTTGCCTGCAATGCCCGGCTGGGTCATTTCCTGCGGCGACAGGATGATGTCCATCTGTTCTTTCGTCAGATAGCCGTGTTCGAGGATGATTTCCCGGATCGGGCGGCCAGTGGCATAGGCTTCCTTGGCCAGCATGGACGACCGTTCATAGCCGATGTGCGGCAAGAGGGCCGTGACGATGCCGACGCTGTGGTCGACCCAGGACTGGCAGGCTTCTTTGTTGGCCTTGACGCCTTTGAGCAGGTATTTGACGAAGGCGTGGATAGCGTTGGTCAAATACTGCATGGAGTGGAAGAGGTTGAAGGCCATGACCGGTTCCATGACGTTCAATTCGAACTGGCCGTTTTCGACGCCCAGGCTGATGGCCATATCGTTGCCGATGATCTGGTAGCACGTCTGGTCGAGAACTTCAGCCATGACCGGATTGACTTTGCCCGGCATGATGGAAGAACCGGGCTGACGGGCCGGCAGCTTCAATTCGTTGAGGCCGCAGCGCGGACCGGAAGCCATGAGGCGGAAGTCGTTGGCCATCTTGATGAGCATGAGCGCCGTAGCTTTCATATTGCCCGATACTTCGGCGAAGATATCCGTGTTATTGGTCATATCGATGAGGTTGCGGGCCGTAACGAAGATATCGCCGGTCAGCATGGAAAGTTTCGTGGCGACGGCTTTGATGTAAGCCGGTTCAGCGTTGAGGCCCGTGCCGACGGCCGTGCCGCCCATGTTGATGACGTGGACGCCTTCGAGGGACCGGGAAATGCGCTTGCGGCCGCGGGCGACAGCCGAAGCATAGGCGCCCATTTCCTGGCCGAGCGTAATGGGAACGGCATCCTGCAAGTGGGTACGGCCCATCTTGATGACGTCTTTGAATTCATCGGCTTTGACATCCAGTTCCGTTTCCAGTTCCTTCAGGGCTTCTGTCAGCTTCTTGCCTTTCATGCTCAGGCAGACTTTGATGCTCGTCGGGAAGACGTCGTTCGTCGACTGAGCCATGTTGGCGTGGTTGTTCGGCGAGATGATGTCGTAACGGCCTTTTTCTTTGCCTATGATTTCTAAGGCCCGGTTGCACAATACTTCGTTCATGTTCATGTTTACGGAAGTACCGGCACCGCCCTGGATCGGATCAACAGGGAACTGGTCCAGCCACTGGCCGTCGATGATTTCGCTGGCAGCCTGTACCAGGGCATTGCCAATTTTCTTGTCGAGCCGTCCCGTTTCCATGTTGGCGAGAGCAGCTGCTTTTTTGACAATGGCCATGGCCTGGATGAAGTCCGGATCCAGATGTTCACCTGTAATATGGAAGTTTTCCATAGCCCGCATGGTCTGTACGCCATAATAAACATTGTCCGGTACATTCATTTCACCTAAAAAGTCATGTTCTGTTCTCATAATATCCTCCCCAATACCCATCTTGCAATAGATGCATTAAATATTTTGTATACAGTATTCAAGTAATAATTACAGCGTTTCCGCTGCAATTAAATTCATACCCCTCCGGCGCCCCCACGCCGGTACATACAGAAAAGGCGCTGCTGAAATTGCTTTCAACAGCGCCTTTGCCGTACGTACTATGAATTTACCTATATCATAGTGCATGAACTGGCAGATGTCAATATTTATTCCACCACTTTATGTTTTATTTAGACTTCTTACAGCCTTAGGCTTCTTCGATGGCCCCAGCCGGACAGGAGTTCATGGCTTCCTGAGCAGCATCGTTGTTAGCTTCCGTCGATTCAGCATAGGCTTCAGCCATACCCGTATCATCGTTCATACGGAAAACTTCCGGGCACGTATTCACACACAGACCACAAGCAATGCACGTATCGTTTACTTTATATTTCATAATGAGTCACTCCTTTGTCCGGATGCTCCCATCCGGAATACTTAGTCCAGTAAGTCATTCCTTACTGTGCCTATAGTATAGTCCGGCCTAGACAAAAGAGCTGTTGTATTTACAACACTTTTTGCTATTCACCGATAAGATGCCTGATAAATGGCGACACAGTCTTCTTCGCTCATGGGCATGCGGTCGGCCATGAACAGGCCGGCCATGGCCGTCTTGGCGTTGTGGGCCATCTTATGGAATTCGTCCGGGCTGATGCCGTAATCGGACATCTTGAGGTTGGCGACGCCGCATTTTTCCTGCAATTCTTTCAAGGCGTCGAGGAAATCTTCCGGTTTGGCCGCATCGGGACGACCCATGTGGCGAGCCAGGATGATGAAGCGGTCGTCACAGACGTGGATGTCGATCATGTGCGAGAAATAAGCCAGGCTGATCATGATCAGGCCGGCGCCGTGGGGCAGGGCCTGGTGATAGGCGCTGAGGGCGTGTTCCAGCGAATGTTCGCTCATGTTGGAGCTGAGGCACATTTCCAAGCCGCCGAGATAGTTGCCGAAAGCCACGCGTTCCCGGGCCTTCATGTCGATGCCATTCTGGACGGCTGTCGGCAAGTAGGCGCTGATCTGGGAGATGGCTTCCAAGGCGACCATTTCGCTCATGAGATTGGCCTTATTGGCCAGATAACCTTCGATATTGTGGAACAAGGCATCGAAACCCTGGTAGGCCGTGAACTTCGGCGGTACCGTTGCCATGAGTTCCGGGTCGATGATGGCCAGGACCGGGAACAGGGACGGCCCTTTGACGGGCGTCTTTTCATTCGTGTCTTCATTGGTGATGACGCCGCCGGCATCGGTTTCCGAGCCGGTCCCGGCCGTCGTCGTAATGGCGACGATAGGCAGGGGCTTGATGGCAATGGGTTTGCCCTTGCCCTTGCCCTGGGTGATGTAGTCCCACAAATCGCCGTCATTGGTGGCGACGACGGCAATCCCCTTGGCTGCATCGATGCAGCTGCCGCCGCCTAAGGCGACGATGAAGTCACACTGATTTTCTCTGGCCATGGCGCCGCCGCGCATGACAGTCGATTTCAAGGGATTCGCTTCGACCTGGTCGAAGAGGACCGTTTCGACACCGGCTGTATGCAGTTCCTTTTCCGTCCGGTCCAGATAGCCATTGACCTTAGTCGATTTCCCGTTGGAAATGACCAGCAGGGCTTTCTTGCCGGGAAGAGCCTGTTCATGCAAATGATTGAGCTGACCGGCACCAAATAACGCTTTCGTAGGGACAAACATCTGAAAAGACACGATAACACCACTCCTATACTGGGAATAAAAAAAGAGTCTTATCCACTTGCGGGTAAGACTCCATCGTCATGAATAAATTTAATTTACAAGCCGATTATACTATAATATTTTATTTTTATCAACTGACCATTTTATATTTTAATTTTTCTTTGGCTGCAAGGAAATTTCCGTTACGCCATAGCCAGCATTGACAACGGTTTTTAACAACGTGTCATCGTTCACGGAATCAGCGACGACGACTTCTGCCTGGCCGCGCATCAAGTCGACTTTGACCTTGCCCACGCCGTCGACGGCTTTAAGGGCTTCGGTCACGTGCTTAGAGCAGTTCTGGCAGACCATGCCGGTAATGTAGATATATTTTTTCGTCCCCTGAATATCATCGTGATGGAAGAGATTGCTGAAAAATCCCATAAGTCACGCCCCCTCTGTTTCATTTTATTATGAATTCTCATCATCAATATTATAGCGTATCTTGCCGATATTGCAAGATGGGTGATAAAGGATACTGTATACACAAATCTATATTTATAAAATATATTGACGATACTTACTGTATCATAGTACACTGTATTTAACAAAAAGTTTATACAATTTAACTTTTTTATTGTTTTTATTAAAAAAGGGGAGTGTGTTTTATGTCGTTTTTCCATACGAAATCCGTTGCCCAGCTTCAGAGCGATGCAGAAAACTCAAAGCTGAGCAAAAATCTCAGCGTCTTTGACCTGACATTCCTCGGCGTCGGTGGTATCATCGGGGCCGGTGTCTTCGTCCTGACCGGGATCGCCGCCGCCCGCTATGCCGGCCCGGGCGTAGCCTTATCCTTTGTCATTGCCGGTATCCTCTGTATCCTCGTCGGCCTGACGTACAGTGAATTTTCCTCCTTCATCCCGGCTTCGGGCAGTGTCTATTCCTACACCTTTGCCTCCCTCGGCGAAGGCATGGCCTTCCTCTGCGGCTGGTCCCTGCTCCTGGCCTATACGGTCACAGCCAGTGCCGTCGCTGTCGGTTTCTCAGGCTACCTGTCGGGGATGACGGCCTCTTTAGGGCTGGTAATCCCGGATTATCTCCTCAAAACGCCGGCTGAAGGCGGCCTGGTCAATCTGCCGTCTATCATCATTATCCTTTTATTGTGCTTAGTCCTCATCCGCGGTACCAAACAGAGTGCGAAACTCAATTTTGCCCTTATCCTCGTCGCTTTAGCGGCTATCATCGCCTTCGTCGTCATCGCAGCGCCTCACGCCCAGGCAGCTAATTTATCGCCCTTCACGCCCTTCGGCATCCGCGGCGTCTGCAGCGGGGCGGCTATCGTCTTCTTCTCGTACATGGGCTTCGACGCCGTCGCGACGTCAGCCGAAGAATGTAAGCGCCCGTCACGTGACCTGCCAATCGGCATCATCGCCTCCATCGTCATCTGTATGACCTTATACATTGCCGTATCCCTGTCGCTGACAGCTGCCATCAATTACACCCAGCTCGATACACCGGAACCGGTTGCCTATGCCCTGCGTCTCCTCGGCTGGCCCGGCATGGCTAACCTCATCGCCGTCGGCGTCCTAGCCGGTATCATCACGACGCTCATCGTCTATCTCTTCGGTCAGTCCCGCGTCTTCTTTGCCGTATCCCGCGACGGCATGCTGCCGCAGAAGCTCTGCAAGATCCATCCGACCTTCCACACACCGTATTTGATCACCATTTGGGGCTCTATCCTCATCGCCGTCATTTCCGGCTTCGTCCCGCTCATGCACATCGTCGAATTGTCCAATACAGGGACCTTGGCCGTCTTCCTGGTCAACTTCATCGGCATCGTCGTCATGCGCCGCAAACACCCGGAAATCCCGCGGAAATTCCATTGCCCCCTGCTCTACCTCATCGCTCCCGTCGGCATCATCGTCTGCTTCTACCTCATCTATGAACTGTCGACACTGACCCACATCCTGTTCGCAGGCTGGATTCTCTTAGGCCTCATCGTCTACTATGCCTACAGCCGTAAACACAGCATTGTAAGAGAATAATAAAAAAGGCGCTGTCGCATGAAGACAGCGCCTTTTTGAGTATTAAGTTTGCAGTTTGTAGTTTTTAGTGAATATTTTTCGTTTCTGTTTAGCCACGGATGAGTTGATAGCCCATCGTTTCAGCCTGCTCCAGGTCTTTCGGGAACTGGTGGGCTAAATATTCCCGCCGTTCGGCTTCTGGCAGGCGGTCGGCTTCGTATTTTGAATAGTCTTGGAATTGGATGCCATCGTAAGAATAGAGTTTTTGCAGGGGATTCCCAGTAATCGTAGCCAGGCTGTGTTCCATTAAATTCATCTTATCTCCGAAATGGCTGTCATTGAACCTTCGTTGTGACATGCCCATGCTGTAAATGATGCCAGCGCGCATTTTTTTCCCTAAGGTGACAAAATCTTTTTGGCTGTACAACATATTGGAAAAGAGGAAGCGTTCTAGCAGTGCCTGTGTATTCGCCGTGATATTGAAAATATATATAGGCGTCCCGATGACAATGGCGTCGGCTTCTTTCATGCGTTGCAAGACCGGCGTCAAATCATCGCGAAGTGCACAATGACCGTGTTCGACGTCCTTACGCTTACAGTAGAAGCAGCTCAGGCAGCCCGTAAATTTTAAAGTATATAAATGAATCAATTCCGTTTCGGCCCCGGCTTTTCGGGCACCTTCCAAAGCCCGGTTCAACAGTTTCACCGTCGTGCCGTTCCGTCGGGGACTTCCATTCAACGCTATGATTTTTGCCATGATAATCTCTCCTTTTCCGTCCTTTGAGACGATATTCGATGTCTACTTTTTACTTCACTTTCACTATAGCATAGAATGTCTGATATAGAAAGTACGCACTTTTAGGGAAGTATAAAGGGTTTCTATGTAAACTACAAACTTTGTGCTTCAAAATATAATTTATTTTGAAGGGGATAAGCATATGAGACAGCGATTCGATGCAGAAATCCCCCGTATCATGGAGAATCCGTTTCAGATTTGAAAGAACTGCACGAAGGTATAGCCTAAATGGAGGCCGTACAGCATGAGGACCGTGCCGCAGAGGACGTTGATGGCGCGCAGGATGCGGGGCGTCATGGCGTGGCGGAAGGCGGCGACGCAGCCCGTGAGCGAGAGGAACCACAGGCCCGATGCCAGGAGGACACCGGTCAGGAAGGTCGTGGCTTCGGCGGCAGGCAGGGTGATGCGGAAGGCGCCGAGGAGCATCGTGCCGTCTAAAATGGCCTGAGGATTCATCCAGGTGACGATACAGGCTTTGGAAACGGTCTGGCCCAGAGAGGCCGGCTGACCTTTAAGGGTCAGCGCATCCGGGACCTGGCGGATCATGCCATAGGCCATGTAGAGGATGAGCAGCGTGCCTGCGCCCAGAATGACCGCTTTGAGCCAGGGAAGATGATCCAGCAGGCTGCCGATGCCGTAAAAACAGCTCAGCGACAGGCTGATGTCGAAGAACAGGACGATGAGCGCTGTCACGACGGCGCGGCGCAGGGAATGGGATAACGCCGAATGGATGACGAAGAGATTCTGCATGCCAATAGGAGCGACGTAAGCCAGTCCCATGGTCAGGCCTTGGAAAAAGAACATAAAAAAAGCCTCCTTTTCCAACCTAAAGATGGTTGGTCCGTGTGGTATAATCCCAAGTATAACAGAGAAATCTGGAATTCGCCATACATGCCGGTCTGTCAGTCAGCTGGCTGTGGTTGTCCGTTCGCTGGAAGGATGAAAGATACCGTGAAGCCTTCAGCCTTGCAGTTTCAGCAAAAAATTCGTATACTGGATTAGTGGCTAGTGGCTAGTGGCTAGTGGCTAGTGGCTAGTGGCTAGTGGCTAGTGGCTAACTAATTGATAAAAAAGGGGGATTATATATATGAAATTATTGGAACATGCCGTCATCGCCGGGATGCCCGTGCGCAACCGCATCCTCCGCAGTGCGACGTGGGAAGCCTTGGCCGATGCCAAGGGTTATATGTCGGAAAAACAGTACCGTATCTACGACCAGCTGGCCAAGAACGAAGTGGGCCTGATCTGTACGGGCTATGCCCGCGTCGATGGGGAAGACCGGCCCAATGCCGGCATGATGGGCATTTACGACGATGCTTTCATCCCGCAGTACCAGGAGCTGACGAGGCGCGTCCATGCCTATGGGGCGAAGATCATGATGCAGATCGCCTATGGCGGGACCAAGACGACCTTTGAGCGGGAAGGGCGGACTATCTTTTCGCCGTCAGCCGTGCCGGAACGAAAGACCGGGACTGTCGGCGTCGCCATGAGCCCGGCCGATATCCAGCACCTCATCGGCGAATATGCCCAGGCGGCCAAGCGCGTCCGCGACAGCGGCTTCGATGCTGTCGAAATCCACGGCGGCCATTCGTACCTGCTCAATCAGTTCCTCAGTCCCTATTACAACCGGCGCAGCGATGCCTATGGCGGTTCGCCGGCCAATCGCTACCGTATCGTCGGCGATATCATTGCGGCTATCCGTCAGGCAGCGGGCCCGCATTTCCCCATCTGGATCAAGATTACCTGTTCCGATTTCTTTGAAGGCGGCCTGACCTTTGAAGACTCGCTGGACATCTGCCGGCGCCTGCAGCAGTCTGGCATCGACGCCATCGAAGTGAGCGGCAATATCCACGGCAAGGCCCAGCAGGAAATCGGCCTGAAATGGGATGGCCACGTCATCCGCGACGGCGGATATTTCCTCGATTATGCCAAAGACATAGCCGACGCCGTACGCGTCCCCGTCTATGTAACGGGCGGCTTCAAGGACCCGCGGCAGATGGAAACGGCCTTGAAGACGTCGAAACTGGCCGGTATCGGCCTGAGCCGGCCCTTATTATCGGAACCGGGTTTGGTCCGCCGCTGGAACCAGGGCGATTTGAGGCCGGCCCGCTGTGTCCACTGCTCGAAATGCCGGACGCCGGAAGGCAACTACTGTACGGTCTTTGCCGCCATCGATGCCAAGAAAGGGGCGAAATAAATGAAATTCTTCATTGCTTCAGATATCCACGGCTCGGCTTATTACTGCCGCCGTATGCTCGACGCCTGGAAGCGGGAAGGGGCCGACCGCCTGGTCCTGCTCGGCGATATCCTCTATCACGGACCGCGCAACGACCTGCCCAAGGACTATGCGCCGAAGGAAGTCTTTGCCATGCTCAACGCAGTCAAAGAGGCCATCCTCTGTGTCCGCGGGAACTGTGATGCCGACGTGGACCAGATGGTCCTGGAATTCCCCATCATGGCCACCTATGCCATCCTGACCCAGGGTAGCCGCCTCGT
>OGYE01001084.1_pt1 | contig 17835 bp, 12 predicted proteins | sample 1576471 | NCBI WGS metagenome assembly OGYE01 (sample SAMEA3541532, study PRJEB24748) | human gut metagenome | biome: human gut; feature: human-associated habitat; material: faeces | place: China | collected 2012
GGAGAAGCGGATGTGGTAGCGGAACTCCATACGGCGAATAAGTCGCAGGCACCGGATGCGGAGCATTTGCAGCGGTTGGAAAAGGAAATTACGCGGGTGGCGGGTAATGTTCCGACGGGCATCGCTTTCCGGAATCAGATGAATCTGATAATCAATAAAGAAAAACTGTTGTTGTATAACGTATCATATGATGAATTGACGCGGGTGCTCCGCACGGCTTTCAAAGAAAACAAGGTTTCCGTTTTACGCTCTTATCAGCAATATCTGCCTATCAGTATTGCCGGAGAGGAAAAGAGTGTAAATAGTGTATTAAGTGAAACTTTGGTGCGGACGATGGCGGATGGTAACGGAGAGGTGAATCATATTCCTTTGAATAATCTGGTGACGGTAGTGCCCGCCGAAGATTTGAAGAGTATTACGGCGGGAAAGAACGGAGAATATATTCCTTTAAGTTTTTATGATGTGAAGGATGCACCGGAACTGATGCGGAATGTAAAAGAGGTGGTTAGTGAGGAAAAGGAATGGGAAGTGGATTTCTCGGGTAGTTTCTTTTCGAATGAAAAAATGATGGGGGAATTGACTGTGATTCTTTTTGTTTCTTTGTTGCTGATGTATTTTATCCTTTGCGCGCAATTCGAGAGTTTCCTGCAACCGCTGATTGTCTTGATGGAAATTCCTATTGATACGGCTTTTGCTTTGCTGGCATTATGGGTTTTCGGTCACACGTTGAATTTGATGTCTGCCATAGGCATTATCGTGACTTGTGGTATTGTGGTGAATGACTCTATTTTAAAAATGGATGCCATCAATGAATTACGGAAAGCGGGGATGCCTTTGGTGGAAGCCATTCATACAGCGGGCAGGCGCAGGTTGAGAGCGATTATCATGACTTCGCTGACAACTGTCTTTGCAATGGTTCCGTTGCTGTTTACCTCGGATATGGGGTCGGAGATGCAGAAGCCTTTGTCTATTGCCATGATTGGCTCTATGGTGGTGGGAACTTTGGTCAGCTTGTTTATCATTCCTTTAATATATTGGTTTATTTATAGAAAACATGACAAAAATGAAGTACATTAGCATATGGATGGTGGGGTGTATGCTGTTGTCTTTCGGAGCAAAGGCGCAGCAGGTGGTGAAGCTGGATTTGCAACGCACGATAGAGATTGCGAATGATAGTTCCTTGTCCGCTTTCAGATATCAGAATCTTTATTTGTCGGGATATTGGGAATATCGTACTTACAAGGCGAACCGTTTGCCGAGTCTTACGCTGGATCTGACTCCGGCTAAATATTATCGCTATATCACCCAGCGTTATGATTCGAATGAGGATATGGATGTGTATCGTGAACAACAGATGTTCAGCGCATCGGGTGGATTGAGTATCAAACAGAATCTGGACTGGACGGGCGGTACTTTCTATATTGATTCGGAACTGGACTTTATGCGTAATTTCGGTGACTCAAAGTCTACACAGTATTCCAGTATCCCTGTGCGTGTGGGATATCAACAGAGCCTGTTGGGATATAATGCTTTTCGTTGGGACCGGAAAATAGAGCCGTTGAAGTATGAAAAGGTGAAGAAGCAATTCATTTATAACACGGAAATGGTTTCAGAAGAAGCGGTGACTTATTTCTTTGCGTTGGCTATGGCACAGGCGGATTACCGCTTGGCGGAGGAGAATGTGGCGTCCAGTGATACCCTTTATAGCATCGGACTCCAGCGTCATAAGATAGCAGCCATATCACGTGCCGATTTGCTGACATTGCAGCTGGACAAAGTGAATGCGCATAATACGTTGCAGAATGCGCAGATTGCTTTGAAACGCGCTATGTTTTCATTGGCTTCCTTTCTGAACCTGGATAAGAATACTGTGATTGAATTGGATATACCGGGACGTCCCACAGGAAAGATGATTCCCGTAGATGATGCGTTGATGCGGGCCAAAGAGAATAATCCTACTTTCCTAGAACAACGGCAGAATGTGCTGGAAGCGGAACAGAATGTGGACAAGACAAAGAAAGAATCCCGTTTCAATGCCAGCTTTAATGCCAGTGTGGGCTTTAACCAGGTGGCGGATAAACTGGGAGATGCTTACAGGCATCCTTTGCAACAGGACTTGGTTTCTGTCAGTGTTTCTATTCCTTTGATTGACTGGGGGGTGAGAAAGGGTAAATATAATATGGCGAGAAATAATCTGAATGTGGTGAGGATTGCCGCCCGTCAGGAAGAACTGAGTGTGGAGGAAGAGGTGATTATGACGGTGAATGATTTTAATATTCAGCAGAGTTTGATTGCGAGTGCGGAGGAGGCTTTGGATCTTGCCGTAATGGCATACGAGCAGACACGTCAACGTTTTATCATCGGAAAGGCGGATGTGAATAGTCTTACTCTTTCGTTGAACCGCCAGCAGGAGGCGCAGAAAAATTATATTTCGGCTTTGCAGAATTATTGGTTGAATTATTATAAGATACGTAAACTGACGCTGCACGATTTTGAGTCCGGTTTTTCCCTTGCGGACAAGTTTGATTTTAATACAGGAATTTATCGATGAGTAATCCGCGTAACCTCTCCTCGTTTACCTTGATAGTGACATTTGTCTGCCTGTCACTGATAGGGGTGGTATTAGTACCGCTGTTGCCGGTTAAGCTGGCGCCGTCGCGTACCTTGCCCGGTCTGACTGTTTCTTTCAGTATGCCCGGCAATTCGTCACGGGTTATTGAGGCGGAGGTTACCAGTAAACTGGAGGCGATGATGGCCAGAGTAAAGGGAATCAGGAAGGTGAACTCTACTTCGGATAACGGCAGCGGCTCAATTTCTTTGGAACTGGACAAGCATGCGGATATTGACGTTACCCGCTTTGAAGTGTCTACCATCATCAGACAGACCTGGCCTCAGCTGCCCGAGGGGGTGAGTTATCCTCAAATCAGTACGCGACGTTCGGATGATAAGGCATCCAGACCTTTTATTACTTATACACTGAATGCGCCTGCCAATCCTATTTTGATTCAGCAGTATGCGGAAGAGAATATCAAGCCGGTATTGGGACAGTTGAAGGGGATTTATAAAGTGGAACTGAATGGAGCTACACCTATGGAGTGGCAGTTGGAGTATGACAGTGACCAGCTTTCGCGTTTGGGAATCACACTGCAGGCTGTGCAACGGGCCATTAACCGCCATTATGAAAAAGAGTTTCTGGGGATCTGTTCTATTGAAAAAGGTGCGGAGGCTTTCGAACATTGGGATTTTCCTTATCCAGCGTACCCTTTGAGGTAATGAAGGCGATCACGCCGCCGGGTCTCACCTTATCCAAAGTGCGGGCGAAGAAATAGTCGTGAATTAGGAAGTTGTGCTTGTCATAGCGCTTGTCGGGTACCTTGAACTGCCCGAAGGGGACATTGCCGATTGCAGCGTCAAAGAAGCTGTCGGGAAGATTTGTACTCTCAAAGCCCTGCACCGCGATGCTATTTTTCTGATACAGCTGCTGGGCGATCCGCCCGGAAATACTGTCCAGCTCCACGCCGTAGAATTTCGCACCATTCATGCTTTCAGGAACAAGCCCCATAAAGTTGCCGATGCCGCAGGAGGGCTCCAGCACATTGCCGGTCTGAAAGTGCATATTCTCCAAGGCGCTGTACACCGCCTTGATCACTACGGGCGGTGTATAGAAGGCCGTCAGCGTGGATTCTCTCGCCGACGCATATTCCTCATCGGAAAGCACATCCTTCAGCTCGGCATAATGGGGATTGTCCTCCTTGAAGAACTCGGATAGACCGCCCCAGCCCACATAGTCGGCAAGCACACGCTGCTCGGTGGGTGTCGCCAATCGGTTTTCCGCATCCAGCTTGTTCAGGAGCTGAATGGCACGGATATTGTGATAGAACCGTTCCAGCGGCGTGCCCACGCCGATATCATCGCTCTCGATTTGGAAGTTGGTTCGGTACTCGGTGTTGATTTCCGGATGCAGCACATGAGGCGCGATCTTGGAAGGCTTTTTCACTTGTAGAGGCGGGGCGAGCGCTTCTTCCTGGTCATCCAGCAAGGCCTCCGCATTGGGGTAGGTCACGACCTCGCCGTCTTTGACGGTGCTGATGGGCAGAGCATCCAATTCTTTGTCCGTTAGGCTCTCAATTTTGGAATCGTCTTCTGCCAAATCTTCCGTTTCTCTGAATACCCGTGTGCCGTCCGCACCAAACTCCGCCTCATATCGGTCAGTCTCTCGCGCTGCTTCCCGGTCTGCCTCTAAAGACAGAATATCCTCGTGAATCTTCAGGAGGTTTTCCGGCGTGAACTCGATATAATCGCAGTCCATCTCATAGTCATTTTCAGCTTCCATGAAGAACGGAGTATTGATGTCCGCAAGGAACTGATCCGACATTTCTTCAAGGTCATTTCGGAAGTCGGCGGCGTTTTCCGGATGGTTGGCAATGTCATACTGCTCGACAAGCTCTTCAAAAACAGAGAAATCAAGATCACCGGAAACATACTGTCCGCCTGCATCTGCATCGGGATTGAAGTAGATCCAGTGAACCTTGTTGCTGCCGGTGTCGAGGGATATTCTCGCCTTCGTATTGTCTGCGACAGGGGGTTCTTCCACGACTTGCAGCAGCTTGTCATTCAGCGGATTTTCTTTGAGCCGGTTATCGAACTCTTCACGAGTCAGCTCCTTGTTAAACAGCGGGAACTGCGTATCAAAGAGGACGACCTTCTTCTCGTCAAAAGACAGCAGCTCGTATTCCTGCGTACCGATATAGACCGTATCACCGAGATGATAGCGGTATTCCTTCCGGAGCTCCGGGGGAGGGTTCAGCTCATCAAAGGTCGGTTCAAGGGACTTTGCCACATCGCTGTTCAACGCTTCCAGCATGGCTTCGCACCGTGCGGTCAAGTGGGTGTTGTCCGCAATGATCGCATTCATCGCCTCGCGCATCATGGGGAGGATGAAGTCACCCTCCGCAGTACGGGCGTGCATTTTCTTTTCGCCCACGCTGAACGCGCTCCAGCAGCTTGAGAGATAGTACAGATTCAATGCTTTGCTTTCCTCGCCGAGCTGCGTCACGAAGTCATTGTAATCATAGACAATCGACCGGAACTCATCAGAGATTTCACCTTGTTTCCTCCGAGCTTCTGCCTGCTCCCGGTAGGCGGGGTAGTAGTCCTTCTCCGCTTGGCTCAGGTAGCGGTCGGCTCGGATCAGCTCCCCGATCCGCTTCTCGACCTTGTTCCACCGCAAAAGCAGTTCCGCATCGGGCCGAGAGATTCTGCCTCTGCTGATTTTGATTCCCTTGGCGTCGTGGCTCTCATCGAGATTTCTGCCGGAAACGGCAGGATACGCGCCGCCGATGCCATATTCGTTTTTCAAAAAGGCGATATTGTTCTCAGAAGAATCCTGTTTGAGAAACTGCTCATAGATGCGGAATTTGCCCTGATGGATGCCGCTGCCCCGTGTCAGAATGGCGTCGATGTCCTCCTGAGAAATAGCAAAAGCGGAGGATTTTTCTTCCTCCGCTTCTGCGATAATTTCCTGCTGCTGTTCAACTGTGGGGAGCGTTACGCGTAGATCAGGTCGTTCAGAATCACTTCCTCCGCCGAGTGACGAATGGAATTCATCATCTGCACCCATTTCATCTGATCCTCCGCCTTCAGCTGCTCCGTCACTCCGTTCAGCGCCTTCAGCTGCTCGGTCAGGTCGTCCAGCATCTTCTGTGCCTGCCGGTCCACCTCCTCCAGATGACTGTTCAGTGTTCCGTTCAGCAGCATCCCGGTGTAGATCCCATCCCGGTGCTCGCGGAGGAATGTCCGCCGCAGCATTCCATACTTCCCAAGCTTCGGGCTCTCCGGCACGGTTAGATCGGGAACCAGATAATCCCCCTGCATCGTATAGGTCAGTTCCATATTCGTTGCTCCTTTCCTTGTTTTCTGTTCGGTTCTTATGATACGCAGAAGAACCGGTTTGCGCAAATGTGCGAATCTTCCGCTTTTCTTCCTTCTCCATCTCCTTGACGGTTTCTCCCATTTCCCGGATGACCATCTCAGAAATATCGCTGACGGCGGCACCGAGCACGGAGATAACCTCCACGGTGTTGAAGTCAAAGAGGTGGCTGAAATCCTCCCGGTCAAAATACTGCCTCGGCTCATACCCTGCACGGGAGAGCGCCATAAAAGCGACGCTGCTTTTCAGCGTGGTTTTCAGCCACGCTTCAAGGCTTGTGTCGTCCAGCTCCTCCAGAAAGCTGCCGGCTTTGACAGCGTTCAGTTCCATGAGATAATCTGAAAGATTATCCTCCACGGCATAACCGGAAATATCTATGAGAAGGTGCGGGAAATCTCGCGGCTCCTCCACATCACCGAAGCTGGCCTGAAGGCTTTCCGATACCGCATATTCGTACTCCGGCTTCATCTGCCAAAGGGTGATGTTCCTTCCGGCACGGCTGTTGGTGTCGGAGATATCAAAGACATGTCTCAGCTTGTAGGGAACATCTCTGTCGATCAGCAGCGCGATGCCTTTCGTGCCCTTGTTTACCCATCTGCCGAGTTTATTCCATGTGTCGATTTCCGCACACGCCGTTGCATCCGGCTTCTGCGCATGGATGAGCAGCTGCTCCTTAAAGCTGTACTTGTAGTTGTTTGCCGCCGTAATCAGAAAATCGGTATATCGGTCGGCATTGGAGGCGATATCTCTGGTAGTCTGGGACGCCATCTCCAAAATGATTCTGTATTTGCTCGGCATGGGAACTCCCTCCTTATCTTACTTTGATCGTGACCTCAACGGTCTGCGCATTCTCTCCGAGGATCGATGCAAATAAAAGCCCGGTTCTGGCGTTGGACACCTTCGTCACAAGCTCATTCAGCCGGTAGACGGTGGTATTGATCTCTTTCTGGTTATCTGCGTAATAGTAGCCCGTTTCATCGCTGCAAATAGGAAAGCCATCCTGTCGCAAGGCGCTGATCTTGCGGCGAATATTTCGTCCGTCAAGCAGAAACAGCTTTTCAAGCTCCTTGCTGTGGATGGCATTTTCTTTGCCAATATGATTTTTGCGGAGATATTCGCAGATGGCTTTCTTCTTATCCATAGCTTCTCCTTATCTCGCAGGTTCGTGGTCTTTTTGCTTATGAACCGCCGGTGGATTCTTCTCCATGTACTCCTTCACGGTAGTAAGCGTGCCCTCATAGTTCCAATCGTTTTCAGGATCAATGTCTCGGTAGGCGTTTCTCCCATCCGGTCGGGGCTCCAAGCGAATGGGCCTATTGGAAATCAACGTTCCCCAATGATTCACCATGATCCAATTGGCAATCTGAACCGGCTCGCCCTGTTGGTCATCATCGTGGCGAACCTCGTACATGTACATGCCCTGTGGAACGGTATCACGGTCTACCCGCAGGCAGGTAAAAAGCATGGGATGCCCCAGAACCGTCACATCTTCAAACTTCTCTGTCATGGCATTTACCCTCATCGTGCTTCACCCCTTTCCTTCGGCTTTCTGTGGGAACTGTCCTCTATGAAAAGTCCTTTTGGCAGTGTATCCAGGTCGTTCAGAAACGCACGAGAAATCGTCTTGCCGTTCCGGTCTCGGTAGAGAACGACGCACAGCGGCTCTCCGTGATAGAGCGACTCCTTCAGGTCTTCCAGGAAGCGCTGCTCGTCGCTGTACGCAACGCTGCTGCATACTTTTCCGTTGAAAGCCAAATAGTCCAGTCTGGCAATATAACTTTCGCTCGGCTGTGCTTGGTTCATCGTGCCTCACCTCGTTCTCTCTGCCTGGTTGGAAAGCTCCAGCCGTACACTTTTCCGATCTCATCGCCAAGCCTGCGGGTGACACGGACAATGTCTGCTCTTGTGGCTGTGCCGTTGTAGATTTTTTCTTTGAGCCGGTCTTTCTGCGCCTGGGAAACATTGTCCTTATATACCCGATAGAGATAATGGTTTGTGCCGTCATGGTGGGTGTCATCGCACCGGAAGTCTCCGTTTCGGTCCACATACCATGTGGTGTAGTCGTAATCAGAGTAAAGGCAGTCCCGGATATTGCCGCTTGGGATTTCCTTATATCCCGTGCGCCTGCCATTCCAAAGCCCCAAATCGGCAACAACCAGAATGGGCTGAGAAAGCTGGATGTCCAGATTGAGCCGTTCGTCCTCAAGATAATGCCCATTTTCCTCATACATCATGGCGACGCGCTCGTCCTCGGAAAGCGTCGGATATTCTTCCTCCATCCAGTCCTTCCACTCTTCATAGTCAAGGTCAGCATTGGACCAGATGCGATAATCGCCCTCACTCATCGTGCATCACCTCTGTCCTTCGGCATCACATGTTTTCCGTCCGCATCGTAATTTCTCGGGTCTGCGGCGGGCACCTGAAAGCCGAACATAGAGCCGGCCTTCATCGCTTCTTCCTGCGCTCGGCTGACGCCGAGCTTTGTGTTGTACTCATTCACGATGCTCCGGGCTTCGTCCTTGTCGGTGACGGGAATGTCCGTCTTGAAGTAGCCCTTTTCGCCGCGCTTGATGATAATGATTTCGTCGCTGCCGGAAAGAACGCTGTAGCACCGCTCGGGCAGGTTGTCCCGAATCGGCTCGCAGGTATGGCCGCCGTATTCCATGCGCTCGGCAAACTCGCAGATATGATAGAGGTTGCTCCCGATCTCCACATGGTAGTCGTCGATATACCGGCAGGTGCGAATCTGGTCTTCATTCCACGAATAGTGGATTTTCACCTTGCCGCCATCCGGAATGCGAAACCGCTCCTTGTAATGGCTGTCAATAAACCGGATTCCTTTCTCTGCGTCCTTCAGGTGCCTATTGAGCCAGTCCCGGCGATAGCAGTAGCAGTACAGGTTGTATTCGCCCCTGTCCGGGTTCAAGCGCAGAAGGTAGGCATATTTTTCGGTGTCCACACGAACGCCATAGTACCCCGGCTCATCCTGCATTCGGCTTTGAGGTGTGCAGTAGCAGTACTGGGCAAGCGCCCTGCGGTTATGAAGAATGTCGCCTTCCTCACGCAGAGAGTTGATTACATCGTCAAACTCCGCCTTAAACTCGTCGGTTTTCAGCTCTTCCCGGAAGTCAAACCAACTGCTGAAAAAGCCGTTGCCGTCCGTGTCCATATCAGCCCGGAGGTGGCCGATCAGTCCGGTTTGCATGGAAATCTGCGTGCTCTGGCGAAAGGTATATTTGTCCTCCGCCTCAATCATTGCTCTTTTTTCATACTCGATCATCTTGCGTCACCTCTTTCTTTAGTCGGTTTCTTTTCCTGCGCGTGCATCTCTTTCGCTTTCTCCAACCCCTTCTGCGCCCATTCGGGAAGGCGCTTTTCCTCCATAACACCGAGAAAATCCGTGCGGTAAAAGGAGGTCTTTCTCCCGTCGTACAGAGAAATGCAGTAGCAGGTACGGCCTCGCGCATTGGCCTGCGCGCCGAAGCCGCCAGTACACAGCATAAGCTGGTGATTGGCGTGGCGGAACTCAGGCCGGAGAATGCTGCCCTTGACGACAACCACCTTGTTCTCGATGGAATCCTCATAGGAAATGGACTTACAACTATTTGTTGTGAGTTCCTCATTCATGCCGAGTTCCTTATCTGCTCGTTCATTTTCCTGGATGATTTCCTCGGCTGCGTCCGCTACGCGCTGCCCGAACACCTTTGCAATCTCTGCAAAATCGTCGCTGACCAGCACCCCGGAATAGCGTTCGAATATGGCGTTGGTCTCCACAAAGCAGCACATATACCGTTCATCCTTGTCGGCGTTGGGATTCTCGCCCAGAGCAATATCCTTGTGCCCGATATACATGGAATACTTTACGGAGTAATCTCCGATTTTTCTTGTCTCTTCCATAGCGTCTCCTTTTATAAGCGGGGCGGCATCTGTAAAAAGATGCCGCCCCTTGCCGTTTTACTTTCTGTTCTTCAGGCGAAGAACGATCAGCCCTGCGATAATAAACACCACAAGACCGATGCCGATGATGACCTTAGCGCTCATGCTTGCCTACCTCCTTCTTTTTTCGGAAGGTAAAGAAAGCCGCCGCACCTGCACCGATTGCAGAGATACCGGTAAGTGCTGCCCAAAGAGGCATATTGGTGGTATCTCCGGTCTTGGGGATATCCGTAACAGGCTTGAGCTTGTTATGGAACTTGGCAACGACCGTCTTTCCTTCGTGAACGGTTACGGTGACATTTGCGGGAATCTCATACTTCTCGTTGGCTTTGTTGGACACCTCGGAGATCACATAATCGCCGATGCGCAGCCCCTCAATGTGAATCTGGCCCTTCTCATCGGTCACAAAGTCCTTGCTGAAGGCATTGCCGGTGATATCCGAGCCCTCCACGCGGAAGGTAAAGCCCTTCAGCACGCCGTCATCCGAAGTCTTTTCAATGCGGATGCCTCCGGTCTGTGCCTGGTTGACAAAGCCCTTTCCGGCCTCATTTTCCACGATGACGGTTTTACCATCTTCCTTAATGGAGAAGCTATAGGTTTTCTCATCAAGGAAGAAGCCCTTGGGGGCCTCGGTTTCCTTCAGCGTGTAATCGCCGTAGGGCAGATCATCCAGCTTGTAGACGCCGTCGGACAGCTCCTCCATCTGGCCCACAAGCTTTCCGCCACGGTATACCTCAAAGACTGCGCCGCTCAGGTGGTGGTCGGGATAGTCTTTATCCACCTTGGTCAGCTGAACGCTGCCGCGAATGAGCTTGTTGGTGATCTCGATCTCGATCACAGCGCCGTTCTGATCCACCTTTACAGCATAGTGGGCCTCATCCATCACATAGCCCTCCGGCGCGGCGATTTCACGGACCACATACTCGCCATAGGGGATACCTGTAAAGGAGAAGCTGCCGTCCTCTGCAGAAACGGTGGTCAGGATAGGCTCTGTGCCGTCAGTAAGGAACAGGCCGATGGTAGCTCCGGCCAGCGCCTTGCCGTCCTCATCCTTCTTCATGCCGTGAATCTCTCCGTAGATCATCTCGTTGGTAATGCTCTTTCCGTCATTGACGGCAAGCTCCACAACGGGGATTTCCTGACCGGCATAGGCAAAGGTCACAGGATACTTCTCATCGGAGAGCATATAGTGGCTGTCGGTGCTGATTTCTCTGACATAGTAGCTGCCGAAGGGGACATCGCTCTTGAGCACGGCTTTCCCGTTTTCGTCAAGGGACAGAATCTCAATCAGTCCGTCCGCAGGAATGACAGAGCCGTCTGCTGCGGTAAGCTCCTCGGCGGCATAGAAGCCGAAGGTCACGGCGGAAAGCTCGTTATTCATGCCGATACCGAACTGCTTGTTCTGCTCCAGTACCTTGGAAAGAGAAATCCGCGCCTTCTGTCTGTCATTGCAGAAGCTGGCAGCCGTTTCGGTGATCTCAATTTCCTGGCCGGCGTAGATAAGTTCTGCAGTATGGGCTCCCTTGTTAACGACCATGCCGTCGGGGGCTTTCATCTCGGTGATTTCGTATTTTCCCAGATACAGCGGCTTGCTCTCCGCCGTGCCGTCTGCGCCGGTAGTCACCGTATCCACCACCTCGCCGGCGCTGCAGCGCAGCGTACCGTCCGGAGTGTAGATGTCCTCCGTTGCCTTGATCTCATAGGTTGCTCCCGCAAGGCCCTGCACCGCATAGACCGGCTGATAGATCCCGTCCGTCGCTGTAACAGAGGCAAACACCTCGCCGGTTTTGGAAATCTTGATGATGCCCTTCTGCGCGTAGTTGCCAAGCTTCACTGCAACGATTGTCACGCCGCTTTCCTCGGTGGAATTCTCTTCGGTCACATCGAACTTGACCGCCTCATGACTGAGCACATAGCCGTAAGGAGCGGAGACCTCCTTGAGGGAGTAGCCCTTGCCAAACTCCAGCTTCTCCGGCGTGATGAGCATGCCGGCGTCATTGGTGTAGAAGGTGTCGATGGTGGTAACCTCTGGATAGGTAAAGGTCATTTCCACCTTGGAGCCATCCGGACGGAAGATCTGGAAGCCCGCACCCGCATAGGGAATGGTATTGCCGGTCTCCGCATCCACCTTGATGACCTTAATGAAGGACTCGAAGTTAGCGTTGTTGATGAGGTAGCGGTAGGTCTCGCCGTTCTTAGCAATAAACACATCAAAGTCGCTCATCAGCTCACGACCCTCCCAGCCGGAAACCTGATGCACGGTGTACACGCCGTAGGGCAGGTCCTTGCTCTGGGCAAAGCCGTTTTCATCGCAGGTCAGATAGTCCCGCTCCGTATCCTTCGCCGCCTCATAGCTGCCGGCAGATTTCAGATAGACGGCGAATACTGCACCCTCCTCGGGAGTTTCGATCTGCGTATCGCCGTTATCCGAGTGCTTGATGATGGCGATATTGCCCTTCTGCACTTGCTCGGCAACAGCCACAGCAGGCGCAGCGTTCAGCTCAACGGTGTAATTGGCCGCCTCTGCACCGACAGCATAAACGGTGCTGTCCAGCAGATAGCCCTCAGAGGGGCTGATCTCACGAATCGTCCAGTCGTCGCCGCAGACATAATAGCCGGTGGTGAACTGGCCGTTCTCGTCGGTGTAGTAAGTATCCACAAGCTGATCGCCCTTATAGATGCCGTAGGCAGCACCGGCAAGAGAAGCATCACCCTGCGCCGTTCCGGTCTCGCAGTCACTCTTGGCGGCGGTGACATTGAACTTCTTGAGGATATTGGAAAAGCTCTTATTGGTTACACTGTTCCATTCCACTGCGGCGCTCTGACTGTTGGGAACAACATAGCGAATGGCTGTGTCCATCTCCTCCAGCGTGTAGCCGGTGCCGATGAGCACATCCTTAAAAGTCGCCACACCATTTTCATCGGTGACGGCGTAATCATCTACAGGCAGGCCACTGAGAGAGGTTCCAAAAAGGTGGAACTTCACGCCCTGATTCAGTCCGTCCTCGGAGGTCTTGGTCACGGTCAGATCGCCGCGGCGGAGTACATTGTTGAAGGAAACCGTCGCCGTCTGTCCGGCGAGCACGGTAACACGGTGGCTTTCCTGGGGCACATACTTGTCATAGCTCTGCTCGGTGACGGTATAGGTGCCGGGCATCAGATTGTCGATGCGAATTTCACCGTTCTGGTCGGTGGTAACGGTCTGATTGACGCCCTCGCCGGTGATGGTGAAGGTAATGCCGTCCACCCTACCGTCCTCGCTGGTCTTGATGATTTTGGCGCTGCCGTAGCTGACCTTCAGCTTGACAAATGCCCTTACGGGGTCGCTGACGGAGGCTGTATAGGTGATGGTATCCTGAACGCCGCCGTTGGGGCCGTACTTATAGTCCGTCCAAACAAGAACGCCGCAGCGGGATGCGCTTCGACTTGCAGAAATCGTCACATTGCCGGTGGGAGCCGTATCGGTGGTGATAGTGAGCGTATTGCCCGACACGCTGAAATGGAAGCCTGTCTCACTGGCGGAGAAGGTAAACTGTGACAGCACGCGGTTGGTATCCGTGAGCTCGGCAATGTACTGACTGCCATCCCACGCAAGCTCAATGGTCTTTGCGCCGCCGCTGCTTCTGCTCATAAAGCTGGGGCAAACGGCATGGCTCTGCACACTGGACTCGATGCTGTCGTAATAATCCATGATTCGGCTATACAGCGGATGATTGGGGGAAACCAGCGACAGGATCTCATCATAGCCGCCGGTGCTCACATGGTCAAAGTCCGCATCGCGCTCGCCCACAACCGTTTCCCAAACGAGCAGCTGGGTAGCGAAGGCGTGGGCCAGCTTATCCGCATCGGAATCATTCTGCGATCTCCACGAGGTGGAAAGGTTGCCCTGATAGCCATACTGCATGATACGGCCCAGCAGCAGCTTAATATCGTCCGGCTCGATGGTGTTGTTGTACTGGCTGGGATAGTTATCCCAGAAATCCTCACCGAAGCCGTGGTAGGTATCGCCGACATTTCGGGAGAGGCCGGGCTCGATGCAATAGCATACCTTCCCGTCAAAGGAATCCATACAGTGCAGGGTGGTGTAGTTGCTGGAGCCTGTTGCCCAGCCGTTCATGTAGGTTTTCGCGGAGTGCCCCCATGCGTCCTCGGAGTAAATCTGAGCAGCGTCCCCGTCACGGGGGAAGGAAATCATATAGGACTCCGCTGTTTCGCTTGCGGCGAAGGCTGTGGTCGTGCCAAAGCCCGCAAGCACGGTGAATGCCATGAGGACTGCAAGCAGCCCCGACATTCCTCTTTTGAGAATCTTCTTCATTCGTTCTGTCCTCCTTCAAGGCATGAAAAAAGCACCGTGCTTCCACGATGCTCATTTCGGTGTATTGATTTGTTGATGCTTATGCGTACCCGATATAGATCAGGTAGCTGCTTGTGCCGACGCATTCGTACCAGATCCAGACAGCAGTTATCTCCCCATCCTTCGCATATCTGTTCAGGCGTGAGTTAATGTCTCGCTCCAGGTAGATGCAGGTCGGCTTCGCGGTGATCGGATTGTCCCAGCAATCGGTTGCTGAGCTATCCAAGGTCAGCCCCAAGCTCACCGCCGTGCTTTTTGCGTAGGAAATCCAGTGCTCGATATCAAATACAGGTTCAGTCTCCGGAGTCGGTTCCGGCTCGGTTATCGCAGGAACGGACGGTTCCTCTGTGGGGATTTCTGTTTTCTCCGGCTTCTCCGGAAGCACGGGTGGCTGCTTGGCTTCTTCCGATGCCGGCGCATTCGATTCCGTGGGTGCGCTTACCGGCTCAGAAGAAATAGCAGGGCCGCTTTCGTGCTTGTCCTCATTTGATGTGCAAGCTGCTGGATCGGCGGCTTCTGTCAGTGCTTTGGCGGGAGCGCTTGAATCTGTGGATACCGGCTCAAAGGAAGCAGGCGTTTCTTCCTGTGGCGTTGGAGCTTTCGGTGTGTTTCCTGCCGTTTGCCCTTGCAATGGCTCTGCGGCGCATCCGGAAAGCAATACGGCAAGTAGGAGCGCACACAACATGAGATTCTTTTTCATGGGATGACCTCCAATAACTGTTTTTTCTCATATTGTACGAATGCACTTGGTTTTCTTCAATTGTGCCGCCTGTATATTTTCCTTTTGAGCTGGTATTGCCGGTAAATGAGGGGGAGAGTGTGAGAGGGGGAACGGCGCTGACGCAACGTCAAAAGGGTAGACTGACCCCTTGGAGAAGAACCTATCTTGCGTCATTCCGACTTTTCTGCCTTTCCTGATACCGGTGATAATATTCCAGCGCTTTTAGAATATACTCACCGGTTTTTTCGTAAGGAACGCTGGCAGGAATAAACCTTCTGGCCTCTGCGTACTTGATGTTGATTTTCTCCCTCTGGTTCGGCTTTTCCTCGCTCATGATCGACTCGATGACCTCGTTATTCAGCTTTCCGTCCTGAGAGAACCGCTTCAGCTTAATGGCCTGGGCAAGGGACGGCGTGGCATCTGCGTAGGCGATTTGCTCCAGCAGGGCGCTCTGTTCCTCTTTTTGCAGGTACGAAAGCTCCACCGCCGGTCGGAACGCAATGCGTCCTTCATCAACCAAATCCAGAAGCTCCGGAATGAGCTCCGTGAGGCGGATATAGCGTCGCACCTGTTCGCGGCTTTCACCTGAGTCGTTTCCAATCCTCGTAACCGATAGTGCTTCTTTTCCTGACAACTTCTCCACCACTGGTGTAGAAGTTAAATCTGTGCGCTGGCCCTGTCGGTTCATGGCCTCCAAGCGCATCTTGTACGAAAAAGCTTTTTCACTCGGCAGGATCACAGAGCGCTGCAGGTTCGATTCCACCATTAGAATGATGGCCTCGTCTCGGGTCATCTCCCGCACCTCAGCCTTCACGGTGTCAAAGCCGGCAAGCTCACAGGCCTTCTTTCTGCGATGCCCCGACACGATTTCGTACCGCCCGTCCTCCTTCGGTCGGAGGGTGACAGGGGTAATGATCCCGCGCTCCTTGATGCTCTGGACAAGCTGATCCATGTCCTCGTCCAGCTTCACCTTAAAGGGATGGTCCGGAAAATCGTCGATCTCCGAGAGGGGAATATCATAAATGCGCGGGAGCTTGTTTTCCTTTCGCTCTGCGTCATTCATGAAAAGCTCATCGTACCCGGTCAGGCCCAGATCGATTTTTTGCACGCTCTTCAAGCTCTGTCACCTCCTTCGTCAGATCCTCATACGCTGCTGCGACCTTGCCGTTCCTGTCATGGGAGAAGATGCTTTCTCCGGAAAGACTGCACTCCGCAGCTCTTACCGAAAAAGGAATCTCGGAACGGAACACGCGGATGTTCTCTCCCACGGTGGAACGAAGCGAGGAAATAATCGCCTTGGCGTTGTTGGTGCGGTTATCCACCATCGTCAGCAAAATGCCGTCAATCTTCAGTCTTGGATTGATCTGCCGCTTGATCTTTGAAATGGAGCGCAGAAGCAGGTTAAGACCTTTGGTTGACAGGAAGTTCGGCTGAGACGGGATAATCACACTGTCTGCCGCAACCAGCGCGTTGACCGTCATCATACCCAGCGAGGGCATACAGTCAATCAGAATGTAGTCGTAGCTCTTTCTCATGCCGTCGATGGCGTTCTTCAGAACATACTCACGGCTCATGACATTGAACAGACCTGTTTCCATACCGGAGAGCTCAATGTTCGAGGGAAGCAAATCCACACCTTCCTGGTGCCGGATAATTGCACCCTCCGCAAGCGGCTCATCATCAATGACCGACTGCATAAGGGAAGACAGCGATACCTCCAGCTCGTCTGGGTTCTTTATGCCGAGGCTCACGGTTAAGCTGCCCTGCGGATCAGCATCCACCAGCAGGACCCGTTTGCCGGAGCTTGCAAGTCCCACGCCGAGATTGACTGTGGTCGTCGTCTTGCCGACGCCGCCTTTCTGATTCGTGATGGCGATCACCTTACAGTTTTCCATGGGGGTTTCCTCCTTTCTCTGAATTTGAATCATTTCTGATCCACGAAAGCCTCAAAATACCTTTTGGGGCTTTCGTCGCTGCATTTCATTTTTCCTCGAACCCAAAATGCAGAAAAGGAAGTCATCAGACGCCCGATAGCGAATCGGGTCCATGGGAATCTCACCCCCGCCGGGTACTCCGCCGGTTCCGTAGAAAAGTATCATTATACCCTAAGCCTGTCGTGGCCGTATCCGTAGCTGCCAGATATTTCAGAATGGTTTCGGGGTCGCTCTCCACCTTTTGTCCCGCTGATACCGTTAGCGGCAGGTGGGTCTTGGCGTACCTTCATTTGGCTGTTGGCTCAAGGAATGTATCTGATGAATGTATATGAAATTTTCAAGGTTCCCGGAAGGCTTTTCGCCTTCTCACTTTCTCTTTGCCGAATTTTTTTGCGAGATTCCCACACTTTTTCAAAAAAATTTTTTGTGCCGGTTCCAGAAAACAAAAAAGCGCCCACTGCACCTGTTTAGTAGGCATAGTGAGCGCAAAAAATAAGACCCGGTGATTTCTCACCGAGTCGCATATCTGAATATATAGTTTTCAAAAAAACAGCCCCGCAGAATCACTTCTGCGAGGCTGAAATTCAATCGCACATTTTTCTCGGCATCCGTGGTGCACCCTTGGTGTAAATTGGTGTACGGATTGGTGTACGAGAGGCTTTTTTAACCCGATCAGGGGGGCAATCAATAGAGCTTTGCGCCGGCGGGGATGTGGGGATCAACCATCAGCAAATGGAGCTTTTCCTCGCCGTTTTCGTGATGCACGGCGGAGATGAGCATACCGCAGGAATCAATGCCCATCATGGGGCGGGGCGGGAGGTTCGTAATGGCAATGCAGGTCTTACCGACCAGCTCTTCCGGCTCATAATACTCGTGAATACCACTCAAAATGACCCTATCTACGCTGGTTCCGTCGTCCAAAACGAACTTTAAGAGCTTTTTGGACTTCTTCACAGCTTCG